>Ga0116228_10000361_pt1 | contig 33880 bp, 22 predicted proteins | sample S1TSphfallax_2_FD_89694 | JGI IMG/M metagenome (GOLD analysis project Ga0116228, IMG submission 89694) | Host-associated microbial communities from peat moss isolated from Minnesota, USA - S1T2_Fc - Sphagnum fallax MG | ecosystem: Host-associated > Plants > Peat moss > Unclassified | place... | reverse complement strand
TCGGCTTGCTTGCAGGCGCGGGGGTATCAGGTCAATTAGTTCATCCGGCACGGTGCTTGCCGGGCGGGGTGGGTTGCCGCGAGAACACGGAAAGGCACCGTGTTCTCGCGGCAACCCACCCCGCCGGGCTGAACACGGGGCCCGTGAACACTTGGTGGTTAACGCGAGTCGTGTCAGGTGGCTCGCGACGCGTCGGGGGTGAGGGACAGGCGGACGGGAACTGTTTCCTTTCCGTTCCCGTCCGCCTGTCCCTCACCCCCCCGTCAACCGCTGTGAGTGCGCATACACATTGCAATGCGACTCGCGCAGGAAGCCGGCGAGCGTCATGCCGGATGTGGTTGCGAGGCTCACCGCTAGGCTCGACGGCGCGCCGATGGCGGCGAGGACGCTCACGCCCGCGCGGATGGCTTTCTGCACCAGCTCGAAACTCGCCCGGCCGCTGAGTACGACGATGCGATCGGTGAGGGGCAGGTTGCCTGCCATCAGGCTCATGCCGACCAGCTTATCGAAGGCGTTATGGCGGCCGACGTCCTCGCACACCTCGAGCAGATTGCCGGAGAAATCGAACAAGGCGCAGGCATGAACGCCGCCGGTGTCGCCGAATTTCGATTGCTGAGCGCGCATCACATCCGGCAGGCGCAGCAGCAGCGACATCGCCACGCGATCGCCATCGATCACCTGCGTCGCGGCTGCGCGGGCAATCACGGCATCGAGCCCGGTCGTACCGCAAACGCCGCAACTCGAACCGGCCGAGAATAGCCGCGCCGGCGTGTTGGGTGCGATCTGTACGGCAGAATGCAAGCGCACGTGCACCACGTTCGGGCGCCGGGTACTCGATTCAAGGGCCTCGATGTCCCCGGGCCTGTTGACGATGCTTTCACCGTAAAGCAAGCCTGCCGCCAGGCTTTCATCGTCGCCCGGCGTTCGCATGGTGGTGCCGAAGGACAGCGGCTCTGGTCCGAGCGAGGGATGGTGCAGGAGAAATTCGAGCGGGGCTTCCACGGCCACGCGGTCGTCCTGCACCACCTGGCTATCAGCGCTGGCGCGCAGGATTTTGACGCTCTGCGTTCCGCTCGACGCCTTACCGGCCAAGGCCATGGGACCGCCATTGCTCACCGGTGAACTATACCGGTTCGGGCTGGCGGGCGCCGCCAGCCCGCCAGCCCGCCAGCCCGCCAGCCCGGCCGCGGCCTAGTGCCGGAAAACCGCGGTGATACCGATGGTTCGCGGCCGATAGGAGATATACCGGTACGCGGGCGTTGCCGGGGGCGTGTCGGTCTGATGGTTGTAGTTCAAGATCGTGTGGTTATCGAACACATTGTCCATGAACAAGGAGACCGTCCAATCCGCCAGCTTGGTGCCGGCCCGGAGCGAGGCGAAGGTCTGCCGCTCGGTCGGCAAGCTCGCGGGATCATAGGATGCGGTGTTCGGATCCTGCGCGGGGTGGGCCCATTTGTCGCCGGCGATGTACTCGTAATCTCCGCGTACGAAGGACTCGTGGTCCAAAGCGCGGAACTTGTACTCGAGCCCGAGAGCAATAGAGTACGGCGGAATCGAGTAGCCGGTGCCGATGCCATTCGGCCCGGCGACCGCATCTCCGGCAACCACCACGGGATAATTGCCGGCCGCGATCGCCGCCGCGGGGTTGGTTGGTTGAGCCCCAAGAAAGGTCGTGGTGGTATAGCGCGCATCCGTGTAACCGAAGCTGGACTCCAGGGAGAGCCCGTCAGTCAACTGGAAATCAGCCTGAAGATCGAAACCCTTGGAGACCGCGTTCCCGAGATTGTCCGTGAATTGGATCTGACAGATGGGCGGAACGACATTCTGCTGAATGTCGTTCCACTTGATGTAGTAGATGCTGGTCGCCAGGCGAACACGATTGGCGATATTGTTCTTGGCGCCAACCTCGAAGCTCTTCGTGGAATCCGACTTGTATGTGGTTGGCGCACCATTCGGCAGATTGAGATTTGTCGGGGCGAAGTCCTGCGTACATCCGAACGTGAGGTTCTGAAAGGTGGGATCGTACGGGATGGTCGGATTGCCACCACCCGGCCGAAAGCCCTTCGAGTAGGTGAAGTAGAACAGGTTGTTCGGGTCCACCTGCCACTCGATGCCCGCCCTGGGCGTCACGGGCGTCTCGGTGCTCGATTGCGTGCCGGCGATCGTGGCGCCGTTCTGCGGTCCGCCCGACAGACTTTCGATGGTGTAGGAATCCTTCGAGATGCGCACTCCGGCGGTCAGCTTCAGGGTGTCGGTCAGCTTGAAATTGACTTCGCCGAAGCCGGCGAGCTGCCGGTCGTACTCCACCAGCTGATTGAAATAGGAATCGCCCATCGGCAGGTAGGAACTGCCGTCGGGGTTGAATACCTCGTAACCGAAGAAATCCGAGATCGTGTCTGCAAACAGATAATTGAACAGGGCATCGGCCATCGGGTCATGGATTTCCTCGAGGCTGAACTGGCGATCGAGCGAGTAGAAAACGCCCGCGGTCCACTGCAAGCGGGAGGTGGGGTCGCTCGACTGCAGTCGGAACTCCTGCGTGATGTTGCGTTGCGTGTTGGTCACTGTCGCCGGGGAGCGGTAATCGGTCAGTCCCGGGGGCAGGTGCACACCCGATCCATCAAGCAGCGGGAATGCCGCGAGGCCTGCCGGAGTGCCGTATTCGGGAATCTGGCTCTGGTAATAACCCAGGTTGTACAGGGTGCCGTCGTAGCCGCTGATCTCGTTGCGATAGAAGTACGACGTTGTCGAAATCAGATTCACGGGACCCAAGTCCGCCTGCACGTTGAGTGCAGGTAGGATCAACTTGTCGGGTTCCGGGCGTGCGGTGGGATTCGCGCTGACGAAGCTGTCACTCTTCGGATCCGAATATTCCGGCCAGTAAATGGTGACATCGTTGCGATGGCTGTTCTGATACAGAATGCTGGGCGTGATTCGGAGTCCGTCGACGGGTTGCCAAAGCGCGGCGAAGCGCAGCGCCACGGTGTTGTCGCTGTTTGCATTCGGGTCCACGACGGCCAGCGTGGTGGGGTCGATGCGATCGATCCAGCCGCCGTCGCGGCGAAACCAAGCGCTGACGCGCACGCCGAGCACGCCGTCGATGACCGGGGTGCCGCCTGCCAAACCGGCTTCGTAACTGGGCGCGCCACCTTCGGTGTAGGAAGTTTCGGCCTTGCCGTAGATGCTCGATTGAGTGAGGCTGGGCTGCACCGAGATGTAGCGCACCGTGCCGCCCTCGGAACCCGCGCCGAACAGCGTTCCCTGGGGACCGCGCAGAACTTCGACGCGATCGAGATCGAACAGCTTCACCAGCGCATCATCGGAATTGAAACCTAGGTTGCGCACCTGGATCGGCACATCGTCGATGTAGATGCCGGTGGTGCCCGAACCGCCGCTCGAGGAAATGCCGCGAATCGAGATCTGGTTGGTTTGGCTGGAGTCAAACGCCACGCCGGGCGTGAAGCGGACGATGTCCGAAAAGTCCTTGATGCCCTTGGTGTCTATCGCGTCTTGGCTGATGGCGGTGATGCTGATCGGCACGCGGCTGATGCTCTCCTCGCGGCGGGTAGCGGTCACCGTGATTTCTTCGAGGCCTGGTTCGGCGGTTTCGGCGTCGCCAGCATCGGCCGCGCCCGCAAGCGGTGCGGCGCAAGCGGCAGTGGTGACCAAAAGAGTGCGCAAAAGCAACACTCGCCAAAAATATCGCTGACTCGACGGCGCGCAAGGAGTGATAGTCATTTTATCCCCGTTATTCAGTTATATGGTCAGATAACTAACGATCGACAGTAGCACTGCGCAAAAACTCGCGCAACGTGCCGCGCACGCGTTGTAAGTAAGCAACGTCTATTCAACGCCACCGCCTGCAGGGCCGTGCGAGCCGCGGGGCATGGCAACCGAACCGTCATGGCGGCGCCGACTGCGCGGTCACACGGGATTATGGGATCATGCCGGCATGAACACTTCCGCAGAACGGCCGCGCGCCAAATCCTTGAATCCCTTGCGCGCGCTGATACCTTTCGTGCGCCCGTACCGCGGCATGATGGTGGCGGCGCTGTGCGCGTTGCTGGCGGCGAGCGCGGCCATGCTGGCGTTGCCCGTGGCACTGCGGCAGCTCATCGATCATGGGCTCGCGGCCAAAGACGCCAGCACCATCAACTTGTATTTCTTCGGCTTTTTGGCGGCGGCGGTGGTGTTCGGCGGGTTCGCGGCGCTGCGTTTTTATTTGGTCACCTGGGTGGGCGAGCGCGTTGTTGCGGATTTGCGCGATGCCATCTACCGGCGCGTCATCCGCATGGATCCGCAATTCTACGAAACCACCCGGGTCGGGGAGGTTCTGTCGAGGCTGACCACCGACACTACGCTGGTGCAAGCCATCTCCGGCGTCAACTTGTCCATCGTGCTGCGTTCCACATTGAGCCTCGCAGGCGCTCTGGTATTGATGGGGTTGACCAGCGCCAAACTGATGGGCGTGATTCTGGTGCTCATACCGGCCATGGTGGCACCGCTCATCTTGTTCGGTCGACGGGTGCGCGGTTTGTCGCGCGCGTCGCAGGACCGCATCGCCGATACCAGCGGTCTGGCCGGCGAAACCCTGAACGCCATCCAGACGGTGCAGGCATTCACACTCGAGGAACTGCAAAGCGAGCGCTACCACCAGGCAGTCGAGGGAAGTTTCCTGACCGCGGTGCGCCGTACCCGGGTGCGCGCATGGCTCACCGCGCTCGGCATCGCGTTGGTATTCGGCGGCATCACGTTCGTTCTATGGCTGGGCGCGCGCCAGGTGCTGGCGGGCACCATGACCTACGGGCAGTTGGCGCAGTTCATGGTGTACGCCGCCATCGTCGGCAGCGCAGGGGCCTCGCTCACCGAAATGTGGGGCGAAATACAACGGGCGGCGGGTGCCATGGAACGGCTGCGCGAGTTGCTCGAGGCCACACCGACAATCAGTGCGCCGGCGCGTCCCTTGAGCTTCACGCTGCCCATGCGCGGTGCCATCCGCTTCGACAACGTGACGTTCCATTATCCGTCACGGCCGGAAACGGCGGCGCTGGCGAATTTCAATCTCGATGTGGCGCCGGGCGAAACGGTCGCCTTCGTCGGACCTTCGGGTGCGGGCAAGAGCACTACCTTCCAGCTATTGCTGCGTTTCTATGACCCGGATACCGGCCGGGTGTTGATCGATGACCGGCGGCTCACCGACTTGAAGCCGCAGGACATTCGCGAGCACATCGGCTTGGTGCCGCAAGACACGGTGTTGTTCGGCGCGAGCGCGCGCGAAAACATACGCTATGGCAGGCCTTCGGCCAGCGACGCCGAGATCGAAGCGGCCGCGGTGGCGGCGGCTGCGGACGAATTCTTGCGCAAGCTGCCACAAGGCTACGATACCTTTCTGGGCGAACGCGGCACGCGGCTGTCCGGCGGCCAACGCCAGCGCATCGCCTTGGCGCGCGCCATCCTCAAGAATCCGCCGATCCTGCTGCTCGACGAGGCCACCAGCGCGCTGGACGCTGAGTCGGAACGGTTGGTGCAAGAGGCGCTGGAGAAGCTCATGCGTGGGCGCACGACCATCATCATTGCGCATCGGTTGGCCACCGTGCTCAAGGCGGACCGTATCGTCGTCATGGATCATGGCCACAAGATCGCCGTGGGCACGCATGCCGAGTTGTTGGCGCACAGTCCTTTGTACGCGCGCCTCGCCGCCCTGCAGTTTACTTCTGCAAACCTACAGCTCGCATAGCACTCTAGCGATCGGCGATGACGCGCCGCGCACCTAGGAATCCTGCGGCATACGGTTCCGCTGCGATGGAGTCGATGCGCACGCGGCCACCGGTGGAAGGCGCGTGGATGAAGCGCGCGCCATCGAGCGCAATGCCGACATGCAGCTCTTTGCCGGCGAGGTGCATGAAAACCAGGTCGCCGGGCTGAAGATGGCCGCGCGACACCGATGTGCCGAGCTGACGTTGCTCGTTTGCCGTTCGCGGCAGGTGGATGCCGGCGCCGGCCGCCGCGAAGACCACCAACCCGCTGCAATCGAATCCGCCCGGCGCCGCGCCGCCGTATTTGTACGGCTGGCCGAGCATCCCCAAGGCGGTGTCGATCATCAAGGAACGTGTTTCGTTGGGGGCGCCATAGCCCGGGGCGCGGGGCAGCGCATCAGGGGAGCCGCTCATCGAACCCTGCGGGGAGATGGGCGAGGCGGTGTTGCGCGGCGTGCTCGCGCAGGCGGCAAGCGACAATACCGCTGCCGCGAACGCCGCGCGTCTCAAGTGAGCCGCTATAAACCGTGCGGCTACAAAGCGTGCGGCTATTAAGCGTGCAGCTGTTAAGCGTGCTGCAACGATGCCACGGTGGTGGCCAGCGCGGCGCCGACGATGCCGGCCTCCGAACGCAACGCACCGACACATAAACGCGCCTCGCAGTGCAGTTTGGACATGAACTCGCCGGGCTCTTCGGTGATTCCGCCGCACAGCACGATGAGATCGGGCCAGAGCAGGGCGTGCATTTCCTTCAATACCAGATTCAATTCATCAGCCCAGCCATCCCAGCTCAAACCCGCCTCTACCTTGGCGCGCCCCGATGCGCGCTTCTCCGCCTCGCGTCCGGCCACCTGCAGGTGGCCGAGTTCGGTGTTCGGCACCAGCTTGCCATCGACGAAGAGCGCACTGCCGATGCCCGTTCCCAGCGTCAGCAGCAGCACGGTTCCGGGTACATCGTGGGCCGCCCCGTACTTGAGCTCGGCCAGGCCCGCGGCGTCGGCATCGTTGATCGCCACCACTTTACGAGCCAGTTTCTCGGTGGCCAGTGCGGCAAGGGGCTTGCCGATCCATGCCTTGTTGAGGTTCGCCGCCGTTCGCACCACGCCGTTGCGTATCACGCTGGGGAAAGCCAGCCCGACGGCGTGCTCGCGCGGCAGTTTGGCGACCACGTGCGCCAGTGCGTCCAGCAGCATGTCGGTCGAATCCTGTGCCGGCGTCGGTGTGCTGAAGCGCTCGCCGACAAAAGCACCGGTTTCGAGATCGACCAGCGCACACTTGATCGAAGAGCCGCCGACATCCACACCGACGGCAAGTGATTGAGTATTCAATGGAAGTCCCGCATTGTGAGCTTCGCCCGTTGCCGCTCGGATAAGGCCTCTATAATAACCCCTATCTTGAACGCGATAGAAAACCAATTCGCCAATCGCCGGCATGCCGCTCTGCAACCGGGGACCTTGCAGGCGGCACTGCTGGAGCGACTCACCCGGACTTTGGGCAAGAGCCCGGATACCGCAACGCCGCGGGACATCTACGATGCACTATCGCTGGCGGTGCGCGAGGAACTGACGCTGCGTTGGCTGGCCACGCAGCGGCGTGTGGCCAATGCCCGCGTCAAGCGCGTGTGCTATTTCTCGATGGAGTATCTGCCGGGCCGATCGTTGCTCAACGCCTTGCATAGCTTGGATGGCGACTTGGTCAACGAGGCCCGCGTCGCACTGCGTGCCCTGGGCCACGAACTCGAGGACATCGAGGCGCAGGAGGTGGATGCCGGACTCGGCAACGGCGGCTTGGGACGTTTGGCGGCGTGCTTCCTGGATTCGCTCGCCACCTTGCAGTACCCGGCGATCGGCTACGGCATTCGCTACGACTACGGCATCTTCACCCAGGTGATCGATGCCGACGGGGGACAGCGCGAGGTGGCGAGCAGCTGGCTGCGGCTGCGCAACGTGTGGGAGACGCCGCGGGGCAACGTGCGCTACACGGTGCGCTTCGGCGGACGCAGCGAAGCGCCGGAGGGCGCCCCGGTCGAGTCGGCGCATCGCTGGGTCGGCACGGACGACATCTATGCAATCGGCTTCGATCAGCTGATTCCGGGCAACAGCGGGCCGACCGTGAATCACCTGCGTCTCTGGTCGGGCCGGGCCATCACCCCGTTCCATATCGAGGCATTCAATGCGGGCGATTATCCCGCGGCCGTGAAGGAACAGGTGGAGGCGAAGAATCTGTCGCGCGTGCTGTACCCGGACGACTCGACGCCGCAGGGCAAGGAGCTGCGCCTCAAGCAGCAATATTTCTTCATCAGCGCCAGTCTGCAGGACATTCTCGCGACCCAATTGAGCGAAGGCCGCACATTGGCATCCCTGGCCGAAAGCTTCGCCATTCAATTGAACGATACCCACCCCGCGGTGGCGATCCCCGAGCTGATGCGCTTGCTGGTCGACGAGCACGGCATGTCTTGGACGGAGAGCTGGAGCATCACGACCAAGGTGTTCTCGTACACCAACCACACCTTGTTGCCGGAAGCGCTCGAATCCTGGCCCGTGGCCATGTTCGAACGGCTGCTGCCGCGCCATCTGGAAATCATCTATCTCGTCAATCGCGATTTCCTGCATATGGTGGCGAAGCAATTTCCGGGCGATATTGCGCGCCTGCGCAATTTGTCCATCATCGACGATGCCGGCGAGCGCCGCGTGCGCATGGCGCATCTGGCGGTGGTCGGCAGCCATCAAATCAACGGCGTGGCGCAGCTGCATTCCGACTTGATGCGCAAATTCGTATTCCGGGAATTCGCCGAAGTCTTTCCGCTGCGCTTCATCAACGTGACCAACGGCATCGCGGTGCGGCGCTGGCTGAAACAATCGAATCCTGGCTTGTCGGAGCTGTTGACGCGCAATCTGGGGCGCGCGTGGGAGAACGATCTCGAGGAGCTGGGCCGGCTCTCAAAGGCGGCCGACGATCCGGGGTTTCGCCGGCAATTTCGCGCCATCAAGCAGGTCAACAAGCAGCGTCTGGCGCACGAGGTCATGCGGCGCACCGGCATGCAGATCAGGGTGGATTCGCTGTTCGACGTGCAGGTCAAGAGAATCCACGAATACAAGCGCCAGCTGCTGAATCTGCTTTACGTGGTCACCCGCTACCTGCGCATCCGCGCCAATCCGCGCGCCGCCGTCGTGCCGCGCACGGTGTTCTTTGCCGGCAAGGCCGCGCCCGGCTATGTGATGGCCAAGGCCATCATCAAGCTCATCAATAATGTCTCGCGCACCATCGAGGCGGACGCGGCGGTCCGTGATGTACTGCGCGTCGTTTTTTTGCCGGACTACGATGTGTCCCTGGCGCAGAAGATCATGCCGGCGGCGGACCTGTCCGAGCAGATTTCAACGGCCGGAATGGAGGCCTCCGGCACCGGCAACATGAAGCTGTCCTTGAACGGCGCGCTCACGATCGGCACGCTGGATGGTGCAAATATCGAAATTCGCGACCACGTGGGTGCCGAGAACATGTTCATTTTCGGACTGACCGCCGATCAGGTGGCTGCACGCCGTGCTGCCGGCTACCGGCCGCGCGCGGAGCTCGAGGGCAATCCGCAATTGCGCGAGACGCTGGAATACATCGCCACGACGTTCGACGCCAAGGCCTTGGTCGACCGCATCTGCAGCGACGGCGAGGCGTTTCTGGTGCTGGCCGATTTCGCCGCGTATGCGAAGGCGCAGGATGAGGTCGACGCGCTGTATGTGCGCGAGGATGAGTGGAGCCATCGCGCGGTGATCAACTGCCTCAACATGGGATATTTTTCCAGCGACCGCAGCATCCGCGAATACGCCGACCGCATCTGGTCGGTGAAGCCGGTGATTTGAGGGCTGCGTTGAAGTGAGGCTCATTCAGACCGGCTCACCGCGTCCGTTGGGCGCCAACTGGAGCAAGCGCGGCGTCAATTTCGCTCTTTACTCGAGCAATGCCACCCGGGTGGAACTGTGCGTTTTCGACGCACGGGGCGAAGCCGAGGTGGCTCGCTACGAATTGCCGGCGCGCAGCGGCGATGTGTGGCACGGGTTGCTCGGCCCCTCGCTGGCGGGACCCGGCACGCTGTACGCCTTTTGCGTGCACGGGCCGGACGATGCGCAGAAGGGCCAGCGCTTCAATGCGGCCGTTCCGCTGATCGATCCGTACGCCATGGCGTTGTCGGTCTCGGAAAAGCCGCGTTCGCGCGTCATCGATCGAAGTTTCGACTGGGGCGGTGATCGTCCGCCGGGGATACCTTGGCGCGACACGGTCATCTACGAGCTGCACGTCAAGGGATTCACGCAGCTGCATCCGGCCGTTCCCGGCGCGAGCCGCGGCAAGTATCTGGGTCTGACGGTGCCGGCGGTGATCGAACACTTGAAATCGATCGGCGTCACCGCCGTTGAGCTGCTGCCCTGCCAGGCGTTCATGGATGAGCCGTTCCTGACCGAGCGGGGCCTGCGAAACTATTGGGGCTACAACTCGGTCGCGTGGTTCGCTCCGGCGAACGATTATGCGGTCGAAGACGCCGTCGTTGAATTCAAGAGCATGGTCAAGGCGCTGCACGCGGCGGGCATCGAAGTCATCCTGGACGTGGTCTTCAACCATACCGCGGAGGGCAATGAACTGGGTCCGACGCTGTCGCTGCGCGGCATCGACAATTCCGTTTACTACCGTCTGATGCAGAATGATCTGCGCTATTACGAGAATTCCACCGGCTGCGGCAACACCGTCAATTGCGAGCATCCCGCGGTGCGTGCGCTCGTCATCGAATGCCTCAAATATTGGGTCGAGGAGATGCATGTCGACGGATTCCGATTCGACCTGGCGACGGTTCTGGGCCGTGAAGGCGGCGGCTTCAACGAGAATTCGCCGCTGTTCAAGGCGCTACGCGCCGAGGCCTCGCTGGCCTACGTCAAGCTGATCGCCGAGCCGTGGGACGTCGGTTGGGGCGGCTATCAACTTGGCAGATTTCCGGCGGGTTGGTCGGAATGGAACGACCGTTACCGCGACACGGTGCGCAGCTTCTGGCGCGGCGACGGCGGCAAACTGGGCGAATTGGCGGAACGCTTTGCCGGATCCAGCGACATATTCCGCCACAACGGCCGCAAGCCCACGGCCGGAATCAATTTCGTCACCTCTCACGATGGCTTCACGCTTTGCGATCTCGTGTCCTACAACGACAGGCACAATGAGGCGAACCTCGAGGGTAATCGCGACGGAACCAGCAACAACCTCAGCTGGAACTGCGGTGTCGAGGGTCCGACGGAGGAGCCGGCCGTGGTACAGGTGCGCAAGCGGCAGATGCGCAATTTGCTGGCGACGCTGTTCCTGTCGCAGGGCGTACCCATGCTGCAGGCGGGCGATGAATTCGGGCGTACACAGGCCGGCAACAACAACGCCTATTGTCAGGACAACGAGATCTCATGGGTGGACTGGCGGCAGCGCAGCGTCCATCATGAGCTGCTGGAATTCGTGCGGCTGCTGGCGCAAATTCGCCGCCGGCACGTGGAGTTTCGGCGCGAGACCTTTCTGAAGGGCGCCGCGTCGCGCGCCAAGGTCAAGGATGTGACCTGGTTGAACACGCGCGGCACCGAGATGACGGCAGGCGATTGGCAGGACGCGGGATTGCGCGCGATGGGTGTTTGGTATGGAGGACACAGCGGCTCGATGGAGCATTTGTTGCTCTTGGTCAATGCCGGCGAAGCAGCGCAATCTTTCGCGTTGCCCGCGTCGGCCGATGGTCCGTGGATTTGCCTGTTCGACACCACCGCCGGCGCGGTCGGGGCGAAGAGCTTGGGTGTGGCCAAGGACTACCTGCTTACCGCGCGCAGCGTCGCGCTGCTGGAGTGCTGACGTTGGACACGGCATTGATAGAAAAGCTTGCACGCCTTCGCGGCATCGGCGATGCCTACCACGACTATCGCGGCGAGCTGCAATATTTCAATCTGCAGACTAAGACCGGCATCCTGCGCGCCATGGGCTGCGCGGTCGAGGATGACGCGGCGCTCGCCGCAGACATACGCGAGCTGGAGAACGCGCGGGCCCGCAAATTCCTGCCGGCCCTGGTGACGGTGAGCGGCTTGCGGGCCGGATTCGACATCAACGTGACGGCGCGTGAATTCGGCGCGACCATGTTGTGGACGCTGAATCTCGAAAACGGCGAGCGGCGCGGGGGAGCCATCTCGACCGCCGATTGCCCCGAGGTATGGCGCGGTGATGTGGAGGGAACATGGATTACACGCCGGCACTTCGACCTGCCGGTGGATGTGCCGCCGGGTTATCACGAATTGGAACTCAAAATCGGCGGCGGCCTCGCCGATCGGTGCTTGCTGATCGGCTCGCCGACGCAGTGCTTCGAGCCGCCGAGCATCACCGCGGGCAGCCGGCTCTGGGGCGTCTCGGTGCAGCTCTATACGCTGCGCTCGGAGGATAACTGGGGCATCGGGGATTTCAGCGACTTGCGCGGCTTGATTCGCTGGGCGGCACCCCGCGGTGCCGGCTTCATCGGCTTGAATCCGCTGCACGCGATGTCGCCGTCGGAGCCGGCGAGGTCGAGTCCCTACAGCGCATCCAGCAGGCATTTTCTCAACGTCTTGTATATTGCAGTGCCGGCAGTGCCGGAGTTCGCCGAATGCCAGGCGGCCCGGGAGCGCGTGGCGGACGCGGATGTCGCCTTGCGGTTGACGCAGCTGCGCGAGTGCCCGCTGGTGGATTACGAGGGCGTGGCGCGGCTGAAATTCGAGATCCTCGAGATCTTGCACCGGGATTTCCGCGCCCGCCATTTGCAGGTGGTCAGCGAACGCGGCCGCAGTTTCCGTAATTTTCTGGCCGCCGGGGGCGAGCCGTTGCGCATGCACGCGCGCTTCGACGCGCTCGACCGTCATTTCCACCAGACGCGGGGCGGCGACGCAGGGTGGTTGAACTGGCCGGAGGAATATCGTGACGTCCACGGCGCGGCGGCAACGCGCTTCGCGACCGAACATCCGGTCGACGTCGAATTCTTCGCGTACTTGCAGTGGCTGGCGCACGACCAACTGCTGAGCGCGCAGGCACTCACCGTCGAGATGGGCATGCCGATCGGTCTGTACGGTGACTATGCGGTGGGCGCCAATCCGTCGGGTTCGGAGACCTGGGTCGATCAGGCGAGTTATTCCATGGGGGCGGAGATCGGCGCGCCGCCGGATCCGCTCGCGTTGAAGGGGCAGGGCTGGGGGATTCCGCCGCAGGATCCGGCGACCATGCTGTCGCAGCGTCTGCACGGTTTCATCCGGCTTATCCGCGACAACATGCGCTACTACGGCGCGCTGCGGCTAGATCACGTGATGTCGCTGTTCCGCCTTTGGTGGGTGCCGCGCGGATTCTCACCGCGGGACGGCGCGTATGTGCATTATCCGCTGGAGCAACTGTTGACGGTGTTGGCACTGGAGAGCTCGCGCGCCAAATGCCTGGTGGTCGGCGAGGATTTGGGCGTCGTGCCGGATGAGATGCGGCGTGCGATGCCGCAGTTCGGTCTGTATCACTACAAGGTGCTGCTGTTCGAACAGCGCGACGGCCGCTTTCGAGCGCCGCGTGAGTATGTGAAAAGCGCGCTCGCCACCGTGACCACGCACGACATGCCGACGCTCAAAAGCTACTGGGAAGGTCGCGACATCGAACTGCGCCGCGCGTTGCATCTCTATCCCAGCGCCGACATGGAAAGGGAGGAGATCGGCGCCCGGGCCAGGGACCGCGTGGCGCTGCTCGCGGCGCTGCGCGAACAAGAACTGCTGCCGGCTGAGGGTGTGAGCGCCGCTCAGCTCTTCACGCCGGAATTGGCGCAGGCATTGCACCTGTACCTGGCGCGCTCAGCCGCCACGCTGGTCGCGGTGCAAATCGAGGACCTACTAGGAATGGCCGAGCCGGTCAACGTGCCGGGCACCCACACCGAGTATCCGAACTGGCAGCGCAAGGTGTCGCTAACCATCGAGGCGATTGCGGCGCGAGCGGATCTCGCCGCGCACCTGGATGCCATCGATGAGGCGCGTGGCCAGCGGCAGTGATGTTGACGGGTTCGCCTCTCACCCCTGGCGCAATTCGATGCGCGGCTTGGTGCTTGCCGCCCATAGCCAGATCACGCCACCTATCACCACGGCGACCGGCACGATCTTGACCGCCGCTTCCAACGAGGTTCGATCCGACAGTGCGCCGATGAGGGGCGGCGAGAGAACGTCCCCGAGGAGATGAATCGTAAAGACGCTGAGCGCGATGGCGGAGGCGCGCTCGGTGGCAGTCACGAGATTGGTGATGGCGGCATTGATGGGACCCGTGGAGAGGAACAGGCAGAGCTGCGCGGCGACCATGCTCGAGAGGTAGATGGGCTGCGAACGGGTGGTCAAGGCCACCCACACCAGCGGTGCGGCCGTCAGACAGGAACAAGCGGACAGCCATAGATAGGCGCGCTGCGAGCGCTTGGCGAAGAAATCGCCGATCCAACCGCCGAGAAAAGTGCCCACGAAGCCGGTGACGACCACGATGGTGCCGAAGCTCACCGTCGCTTCGCTACGCGTCATGCCGCGCGACCGCTCGAGGAACGTCGGCATCCAAAAGGCGAGTCCGCCCACCGCGAACGTGTACGCGGAGTAGCCCAGCACGGTCAGCACATAGGCTCGATACCGCAGCAAACTGCCGTAGGTGAGCCAGGTCGCCTTGGCGACGGCGGGGCCTGTGCGCCGGCCGTCCTTACCCGGAGCCGTGCCGCCGCGCGTCCCGCTCTCGGAAACCTCTTCCTGCACGCCCCGGGGTGGATCGCGCAACAGCAAGCACAGCGAGGCCAGCACCAGGCCGGGAATGCCGGCGACGAAGAACGCGGCGCGCCAGCCGTAGTGCTTGTCCACCAAGCCCCCGACCACGTATCCCAGCGCGGAGCCCACCGGTATGGCGCAGAAGAAAATGGCCATGACCCGGCCGCGCTGGCGCAGGGGGAATAAATCCGACAGCAGGCTCGGCGCGATGGTGACGTAGGAGGCTTCACCGACCCCGACTGCGGCGCGCGCGGCCAGCAGGGTGAGGTAATTCACCGCGAAGCCTGACAGGGCGGTGGCGAAGCTCCAGATGGCGACGCCGAGCGCAATCAGGCGGGGCCGCGAGAACCGATCTCCCAGTGCACCGAAAATGGGCGCGACCGCGGTGTAAACGATCAGGAAGGCGGACATGAAGCTGCCCAAATCGGCATCGGAGAGGCCCATGCCGGCCTGTTTCAGGCTTTCCGCCACCGCCGCGACGATGTAACGGTCCAAATAGCTCAACAAATTGATGAAGGCCAGAATGCCCAAGCCCACGCCAGCCGAGCCGATCACATATTTCGATGTTTTGGCGCCCACGTCTATTAAATCCCTAGGCGTAGCCGTGCGTTATACACTGGAGTCTATTGACGCGAACATTCGGTCCATGGTGCACCGACCCCTGCGTCTCACTTTGCTTATGTTAAATCGCCCGCGTCCAGGGCGAGTTGGAGAACGGTCTTGTCGATCCACGTTGCGTTGAATCATGTCACCCACTATCGCTACGACCGGTTGGTCGGGTTGAGTCCACAGATCGTGAGGCTCCGGCCGGCGCCGCATTGCCGGACCCGCATCTTAAGCTATTCCCTCAGCGTGACTCCGGCGGACCATTTCATCAATTGGCAACAAGATCCACAGGCCAATTACCTCGCCCGTCTGGTTTTTCCGGAAAGCACGCAGGAATTGAAAATCGAAGTCGATCTGGTCGCCGAGATGTCGGTGCTCAATCCTTTCGATTTTTTTCTGACGCCGTACGCGGAACAGTTTCCGTTCAAGTACGACTCCAACGAGCGCCGCGAACTGGTGCCTTATTTGGTCAAGGCGCCGGCCACGTCGGTGATGGAGAAATATCTCGAGGGTATTTCACGCGAGCGTTGCCGCACGATCGATTTCATCGTGGCGCTCAACCGCCGCGTTGCGAATGACATCAAATACCTGATTCGGATGGAGCCCGGAACGCAATTGCCGGAGGAGACGCTGGAGAAGCGCTCGGGTTCCTGCCGCGATTCGGCCGCATTGTTGGTGCAGCTGGTGCGTCATCTCGGCCTGGCCGCGCGCTTCGTATCCGGCTATCTCATTCAGCTGGTGCCGGACGTGAAAGCGCTGGACGGTCCGGTGGGCGCAAGCCATGACTTCACGGATCTGCACGCCTGGTGCGAGGTGTATCTGCCGGGTGCGGGCTGGATCGGCCTCGATCCGACGTCGGGATTATTGGCCGGCGAAGGGCACATTCCCCTGGCGTGCACGCCCGAGCCTTCCGCCGCGGCGCCGGTGAGCGGCGCGGTGGATGAGTGCGAGACCACGTTCGAGCATCACATGAGCGTGCAGCGCATATGGGAGGCGCCGCGCGTCACCAAGCCCTACAGCGAATCGCAGTGGAGCTCCATCGAGACCTTGGCGAATGCCGTCGATACGCAGCTGCATTCCCAGGATGTGCGTCTGACGATGGGCGGCGAGCCCACATTCGTCGCGGTCGACGATCCGGATGGTGCCGAATGGAACACCGCAGCGCTCGGGCCGACCAAACGGCTGCTGGCCGCGGACCTGTTCCATCGCCTGAAGGAGAAATACGCGCCGGCGGGATTGGCGCATTTTGGCCAGGGGAAATGGTATCCCGGGGAACAACTGCCGCGCTGGTCGTTGAACTGCTTCTGGCGCAATGACGGCGAGCCGCTCTGGACGCATCCGGAGCTGACCGCGAGCGAGCGCAGTCCGCAGGTGCTCGCCGAAGACATCGCGCCGCGCTTTCTGGCGCGCGTGGCGCAGGCGCTTGGCCTCGACCCGCAATACGTCTTTCCCGCCTATGAGGATATGTTCTATTACATGTGGCGCGAGCGGCGTTTGCCGGTCAACGTGAATCCGCTCGAGTCGAAAATCGAGGATCCGATGGAACGGGCGCGGCTCGCGAAGGTTTTCGATCAGGGATTGAAGAAGGTCATCGGCAACGTGCTGCCGATCGCGCGCAGCGCGGATGGGACGCGCTGGCGTACCGGGCCCTGGTTTCTGCGCGGCGATCTGTGCTTTCTGATTCCCGGCGATTCGCCCATCGGATACCGGCTGCCGCTCGATTCGCAACCCTGGGCGGCGACCGGCGACTATCCCTACATCCACGCGCCCGATCCGTCGCGCGTATTTCCCGCGTTGCCGCCGCACGCACAGATCCGGCGGCAGTTTCGCGAAGGCGATGCGATCGCGGAAGCAGCGAATTCGGTGGCCTCGCGCGCGCCGCATGCGCTCGAATTATCGCGGACGTTGGAATCCCGGCAGGCACCGGATCGCGCTGCGCCTTGGGAAGTGGCGGCTGCGCCGGCAGCGCCTGAGTCGAGCGTCTCTGCGCAGGCCGCGCCTGCGCCGGCGGTACCGCAGCCGCAGCAGTCGGCCGCCGACATCATCCGGACTTCCATGTGCGCGGAACCGCGCAACGGCGTGCTGTACATCTTCATGCCGCCGACCCGCGAGCTCGAACACTATGTGGAGTTGGTCGCCGCCGTCGAGGCCGCGGCCGAGGCTTTGCAACAGCCGGTCATTCTCGAGGGGTACGAGCCACCCATCGATCCGCGCGTGGGCAACTTCAAGGTGACGCCCGATCCCGGCGTGATCGAGGTGAACATACATCCGTCGGCGAACTGGAGCCAGCTCAGCGACAGAACCACGTTTCTATACGAGGCGGCGCGCGAGTGCCGGTTGACCACCGAAAAGTTCATGCTCGACGGGCGGCACGTAGGTACCGGCGGCGGCAATCACATCGTGCTGGGGGGCGCGCGCGCCGCGGATTCACCGTTTTTGCGGCGCCCCGATTTGCTGCGCAGCCTGCTCTCCTACTGGCACAATCACCCGTCGTTGTCGTATCTCTTCTCGGGGCTGTTCATCGGCCCGACCTCGCAGGCGCCGCGCGTCGATGAAGCGCGCAACGACTCCTTGTACGAGCTGGAGATCGCATTTCGGCAATTCCCCAAGGCCACCGAAGGCGCGGCGCCCTGGCTGGTGGATCGGTTGCTGCGAAATCTGTTGATCGATGTCTCGGGCAATACGCACCGCACCGAATTCTGCATCGACAAATTGTACTCACCCGACGGGCCGACCGGCCGGCTGGGATTGCTGGAGATGCGTGCTTTCGAAATGCCGCCGCATGCGCGCATGAGTCTGACGCAGCAGTTGCTGCTGCGCGCCATGGTGGCGCGGTTCTGGCGCAAGCCGTACGAACCGCAGGAGCTGGTGCGCTGGGGCACGGAGTTGCACGATCGTTTCTTGATGCCGTATTTCGTCGCTTTGGACTTTGCGGATGTGCTCGCGGACATGCGCGGCGAGGGCTTCAATTTCGGCGACGACTGGTTTGCGCCGCATTTCGAATTTCGCTTCCCGAAGTATGGCGATTTCGCGACGCGCGGCATGCAGGTCGAATTGCGCCAGGCGCTCGAGCCGTGGCATGTCATGGGCGAGGAGGGCAGCGCCGGCGGCGCGGTGCGCTACGTGGATTCCTCGGTGGAACGTCTGCAGGTGAAGGTCACCGGGCTGGCACCGAACCGCTACGCCGTGACGTGCAACGGCCGCCGTGTGCCGCTGCGTCCCACCGGGACCGTCGGCGAATTCGTGGGTGCCGTACGCTATCGCGCATGGCAGCCCTCCTCGGCGTTGCATCCGACGATCGGCGTGCACGCGCCCCTGACGTTCGATTTGTTCGACACCTGGATGAACCGCTCGGAAGGCGGCTGCCAATACCATGTCACCCATCCGGGCGGCCGCAGTCATGAACGTTTCCCGGTGAATTCCTTCGAGGCCGAAAGCCGGCGATTGGCGAGATTCTTCCGCATGGGCCACACTCCCGGCGCGATGAGCGTGCCACCCGCGGTAACCGACCCAGAATTTCCGTTTACGCTCGATCTGCGCAAGTGAGCGATGACTGAAGCCCGACTTGCCACTTATCTTAGTGATTCGCAGCGCTACGATGAGTTGCTGGATGGCTCGGGCGGCGTGCGCCCGCACTGGCGGCCGCTGATCGATGCGCTCGCCGGCGACAGCGCGGAACTTGCGCGGCGCGGCGTGGAGCTGGCGCGGCGGCTGATCATCGAGAACGGCGTTACCTACAATGTGTATGCCGATCCCCAAGGCCGCGATCGCCCCTGGGTGTTGGATCCCGTGCCGCTGTTGCTGACCGCCGCCGAATGGCAGGAGATCGAGGCCGGAGTTGCCCAGCGTGCGCGGCTGTTGGATGCCTTGCTGTCGGACCTCTACGGGCCGCAGACCCTGCTCGCCGACGGCACCGTGCCGCCGCAACTGCCCTTCGGCCATCCCAATTTTCTGTGGCCTTGCCACGGCATCAAGCCGGCGGGCGGCAATTGGCTGCATGTATATGCGGTGGATATGTCGCGCTCCGCGGATGGCCAGTGGTGGGCGCTCGCCGACCGTACGCAGGCACCCTCCGGGCCGGGTTACGCGCTCGAGAATCGTCAGATCGTCGCGCGAATTTTTCCCGAGCTGCTGCGCGACGCCGGCGTGCGTCCGCTGAACGCGTTCTTCGTCGCATTGCGCGACAGCCTGCTGCGTGCCGCGCCCGAATCCGAACCGCCGCACGCGGTGGTGCTGACCCCGGGCTCGTTCAACGAGACCTACTTCGAGCACGCATACCTGGCGCGGCAATTGGGCTTGCCGCTGGTCGAGGGCCACGATTTGACCGTGCGCGGCGACACCGTGTTCTTGAAGACGCTCGGCGGCCTGCGCCGTGTCCACGCCATCCTGCGCAGACTCGATGACGACTTCTGCGATCCGGTCGAATTGCGCGCCGATTCCGCGCTCGGTGTGCCTGGACTGATCGGTGTGGTGCGCGCCGGCAGGGTGGTTCTGGCCAATGCGCTCGGCAGCGGCGTGCTCGAATCCGCGGCATGGATGGGATTCATGCCCGCGGCGGCACAGCGATTGCTCGGGGAGAAGCTGCGGCTGCCGTCGGTGGCGACGTGGTGGTGCGGCGAGCCGCTGGCACTCAAGTACGTGCTGGAGAACATCGACCGATTGGTGGTCAAGCCTGCCTACCCAAATCAGAAATTCGAGGCGATGTTCGGTCGTGATCTCGATGCAGCACAGCGTGCGGAATTGAGCGAACGCCTGCGCGCCAAGCCGCACGCCTATGTCGCGCAGGAGCGTCTCGCATTCTCGCAGGCGCCGGTATGGCGGGGAGCCGGTGCCAGCATCTCCGGTCAGAGCGGTTTCGCGGCACGGGCCCTCGGCATCCGCGTTTATGCGATCGCCACGCCCTCCGGCTATCGGGTCATGCCCGGCGGCCTGGCGCGTATTGCCGGTGATACGGCAGACATCGTATCCATGCAGCGCGGCGGCGGCAGCAAGGACATCTGGGTGGTGGGATCGGACCGCAAAGCGGTGAACGATCCGCTGGCGTCGGGCTCGACGCCGCGAATCTTGCGCCATGATGACCTGCCGTCGCGGCTCGCGGAGAATCTTTTCTGGCTGGGTCGGTATTGTGAGCGTTGTGACGGCAAGGCACGATTGATACGCGCCACCCTGGGCGTGCGTGCCAATCTGCTGTTCTGGCCGGAGGCGCTGCGCACCTGCATGCAATTCGTGGCGATGCCGAAGCTGGATGGCGGCGCGCAGTTCTACGACGAAGCCAACGCGCTCGGACTGCGTGCCGACTTGCAGCGTCTGGGCTGGTGCGCCGCGCAAGCACGCAGCCAGCTGTCTGCGGAGAACTGGCGGGCACTGGGTGTCATGCAGCGCGATTTTCAGGAGGCGGCGCGCGTCAAGAAGGATCCGCGCGAGGCATTGGACATGCTGCTGCTGTCGCTCGCGGGTCTCGCCGGCTTCGCCCTCGATGACATGACGCAGGATGACGGTTGGCGGCTGATGATGATCGGACGCCGCCTGGAGCGGCTGCAGTTCCTGGCGGAATTACTGGCGCATCGCCTGCAGTCCGGCGAAACGCCGCCGCAGAGCGAACTCGAATGGCTGCTCGACATCGGCGACAGCACCATCACGTATCGAACCCGCTATCTGGCCTCGCCGCGTCTTGGGGAAACCGTGGATCTGCTGGTATTCGATCAGAGCAACCCACGGGCGCTCGCCTTTCAATGGCATGCGATCGAGTTTTCGCTGGTCAGGCTGGCCGCCTCACTCGGGGGCGCTCCGGACGATACCTTGGATGAGGCCGTGGCGCTGATCGAGGAGATGCAGCTCACGGCGATCGATGGATCGAGCGAGCGCGCGGTGCGGGCACGTCAAAGCCTGGGCGTGCAGTTGAACGCACTGGCGCTTGCCGCCGGGAGATTGTCGGATCGATTGTCCTTGAAGTATTTTTCGATGATCGATCTCGAGCTGCGCACGGTGGTCGCGTGACCGAGCTGCAACGCTATCGAGTGCGTCATGAGACCGTCTACAACTACGGCGGGAATGTCGCGCACTCGCATCAATTGCTGCATCTGACGCCGCGCGATTCGCCGCGGCAGTGCTGTCATGCGCGCGCCATCCACCTGGAGCCGCAGCCGAGCGCCCGCAGCGAGCTGCTCGACGCCTTCGGCAATCTCACCACGCGGCTGGAATACGATTCACCGCACGATCGGCTCGAAGTGCTGGCGGAGGTCGGCGTCGAGGTGCGGGCCCCGCCCGCGGTGAGCGCGGCAGCTGCCGACCCGTGGGAGGAGACCCGGGATGCGCTGACGTATTCGGGCAAGCCGTTGACCGAAGAACAACTGGACGCATACCGATTCCGCATGGAGTCGAGCTACGTGCAGATCAAAGGCGCGTTCTTCGACTACGGTGCAGACTGTTTCATCGCCGGCGCGCCGATATTGGCGGGTGCCGAGGCGCTGATGCACAAGATCCACCGCGATTTTACTTATGCACCGGGATCGACCGACATCCGCACATCGGCCGCGACGGCATTCGCCGCGCGTCACGGTGTCTGTCAGGACTTTGCGCATATCATGATCGCATGCCTGCGCTCCCGTGGTCTGGCGGCGCGCTACGTGAGCGGCTACTTGCGGACGCTGCCGCCGCCCGGAGCCCCTGCCGGCTGGGTGGGCGCGGACGCGTCGCATGCCTGGGTGTCATTGTTCAGCCCGCCGTTCGGCTGGATCGACCTCGATCCGACCAACGACGTGCGCGTGGCAACAGGCCATATCGTCGTGGCGTGGGGCCGGGATTTCGGCGACGTGTCGCCGCTGCGCGGCGTCATCATCGGCGGCGGCCGGCACAACTTGTCGGTACGCGTTTCGGTGCAGGCGGAGTAAGATCGGATTCAACTACACAGTGGTGAGAACTATGAACGCGCGCCTTTCGACCTGGATGGACGATGATCTTTCGATGTTTCGCGACTCGGTCGCCCGCTTCGTGGAGGCCGAGATGGTGCCGCACGACGCAGAGTGGCGCAAACAACAACACGTCGGCAAGGACATCTGGCGCAAGGCGGGTGACATGGGATTTTTGTGCACCGACGTTGCGGCGGAATACGGCGGCGTCGGCGGTGATTTCCGCCACGAAGTCGTCGTCTACGAGGAAACCTCGCGGCGCGGCATCTCCGGCTTCGGCCAGGGCGTGCACAGCATCTGCGCGCACTACCTGGTGAATCACGGCACCGAGGAGCAGAAGCGCCGCTGGTTGCCGCGCATGGCGTCGGGCGAATTGATCGGCGCCATCGGCATGTCCGAACCGGGCGCGGGCTCGGATCTGCAAGGTTTGAAGACGCGCGCCGAACGCGTCGGCGACAGCTACGTCATCAATGGCTCGAAAATATTCATCTCCAATGGTTTTCTCGCCGGGCTGATTGCGCTGGTCGTCAAGACCCAGCCGGGCTTGGGGTCCAAGGGCACGTCCATCATCATGGTCGAGACCGAGGGCCTGAAAGGCTATCGCGTCGGGCGCGTGCTGGACAAAATGGGCATGAAGGCACAGGACACCTCGGAACTTTTCTTCGAGGATGTGCGCGTACCGGCCGAGAATTTGTTGGGCGGCGTCGAAGGTCAGGGGTTCTATCAGCTGATGCGCGATCTGCCGTACGAGCGCGCGCTGATCGCGGTATGCGGCGTTGCGGCCATGGAGGGGGCGGTGGCCACGACCGTCGCCTACGTGAAGGAACGCAAGGCCTTCGGCAAGACCATCGCGGAGTTTCAAAACACCAAGTTCAAGCTGGCGGAACTGGCCACCAAAACCCGGATCGCCCGAGTTTTCGTCGACGATTGCATCGCGCAGGTGGTGGCGGGAACCCTCGATACCGTGACGGCCTCGATGGCCAAATATTGGGTGTCGGACACGCAGCAAGAAGTCATCGACGAGTGCGTCCAACTGCACGGCGGCTATGGCTACATGAACGAATACCTGGTGTGCCGCATGTTCGCCGATTCGCGCGTGCAGCGCATCTACGGCGGTACCAATGAAATCATGAAGGAAGTGATTTCGCGCGCGCTGTAGGCGGACGCGTTTTCGTTGCCAGGCTTCAAGTTCAACCGGCGTGATTTTCTTCGCGCGAGTGTGGCGCTGGCGCCGGCCGGCGCATTCCCGCTGCGCACTGCCACGGCGCAAGGTGCGTCGCAGGGCTCGTCGCCGGGAGATACCTACGCCTTCGTCGGCACGTATACGCCGAACGGCGGCGGCATCTATCTGTTTCGCGTCGATGGACAGAGCGGCGCGCTCACGCAGCTGCGCGTGTTCGACGATATCCGTAATCCATCGTGGTTGGCGCTGAATCCCGCGCGCACGCGGCTGTATGCAGTGAGCGAGATCGACAACTTCAAGAACACGCATGGCGGCGCCGTGGTCGCCTACGCGATCGACCCCTCGAGCCTGGAACTGAAGCGGCTCAATGCCGTGAGTTCGGGGGGCGCGGACCCGACCCACATCAGTGTGCATCCGTCCGGGAAATTTGCGTTCGTGGCGAACTATGGAGGGGGCAACGTCGCCGTGTTTCCGATCGGCCCGGATGGTGCCCTGGGTGAAGCGAGCGACGTCCGCCCGAGCGTGGGCGCGCGCCATCACGCGCGCGCGGTGGATGATCCGCCGGGGCAGTTTGCGGTCAGTGACCACGACAGTCCGCATCCGCACATGGTGGCACCCGACGCCGGCGGCCAATTCGTCATCGCCGACGATGCCGGGCTCGACCTCACGCTGATATGGCGGTTCGATGCGCAGGCGGGCCGGCTGCTGCCGGCGGACGCGCCGGTGGTGGCGGCTCCTTCCGGTGCGGCGCCGCGGCACTTCGTGTTCCATCCCAACGGCAGAACTTTTTACAATTTGTACGAACACGACGCCAAGCTGGCCGTGTATGACTATGATGGCATCCGCGGTGCCATGAAATTCAAGCAAACGATCACGACGCTGCCCGTGAAGTTCGCGGGCAGCGATCTTGCCTCTGATGTCATCATCACAGCCGACGGCCGATATTTGTACGTGTCGAACAGGCTGCACAATTCAATCGCGGTGTTTGCGGTGGGCGCCGATGGGCAGTTGCGGAGCGTCGCCGAGAACTGGGCGCACGCCGATTCTCCCCGTAGTCTCGTCATCGATCCGGCCGGCGAGTTCCTGTATTCGTGCAATACGAAGGGCGACTCGATCACTTCGTTCCGCATCAGCCCCGCGTCGGGGACGCTGTCGTTCACCGGCCGATTCGAGCCGGTCGGCAGCCCTGCGTCGCTGATCTTCTTCAAACCCGCGTGAGGCTATACCTCGCGTCGCGCGCGGATCTATACTCGGTGGACCTGCGCAAGCGCCACCACGGTTGAAACATTATGGACATCGCAATGATCGGTTTGGGGCGCATGGGCGCCAATATGGCGCAGCGTCTGGTGCGCGGCGGCCACCGCGTGGTGGGCTTCGATCCCGCCGAGGCGGCGCGCACAGCATTGGAGCAGAAAGGCGCCGAGTCCGCGGCCTCGCTCGAGGCGCTGGTCGGCAAACTCAAGTCGCCCCGCGTCATCTGGCTCATGGTTCCGGCGGGCGCCATCACCGAGGGCACGATTTCCTCACTGCTGCCGCTGCTCGCTGCCGGCGATACCATCATCGACGGCGGCAACTCGAATTATCGCGATACCCAGCGGCACGCACAGACGGTTGCGCCGAAGGGTGTGAATTTCGTCGATTCGGGCACCAGCGGCGGCGTTTGGGGACTGACTGAAGGTTACAGTTTGATGATAGGCGGTGATGCCGCCGTGGTGGAGAAGCTGAAACCGATATTCGAGACCCTGGCGCCGGGCAAGGATCAGGGATGGGGCCACGTCGGTCCCGTGGGTTCGGGCCATTACACCAAGATGGTTCATAACGGCATCGAATACGGAATGATGCAGGCATACGCCGAAGGCTTCGCCATCCTGCAGCACAAGGATGAGTTCAAGGTCGATCTGCATCAGGTCGCCGAGATCTGGCGCTACGGCAGCGTGGTGCGCTCGTGGCTGCTGGATCTGACGGCGAGCGCTTTGCAGAAGAATCCGACGTTGAAGGGCATTGCCCCGTACGTGGCGGATTCCGGGGAGGGACGTTGGACCGTGGCGGATGCTATCGAGTTGGGAGTGTCCGCGCCCGTGATCACGATGTCGTTGCTGGAGCGGCTGCGCTCGCGTGACAACGATTCCTTTACCGACAAGCTGCTCGCCGCCATGCGCAATCAATTCGGCGGCCACGAAATCAAGAAGGAATGATGCTGCGGGCGTGCACGTGCGCGGCGACGGCGCGCCCGTGAAGATTCTGGTGGTCGGGGCGGGCGGGATCGGCGGCTACTTTGGCGCAAGATTGCTGGCGGCCGGACGGGCGGTCACCTTCCTGGTTCGAGCACGACGCGCGGAAGCACTGCGGCACACCGGCTTGGTGGTATTGAGCGCCGCGGGCGATTTGCATCTGACGGCGCCGCCGACCGTGCTGGCCGCGCAGCTCGACCCCGCATACGACCTGGTATTGCTCAGTTGTAAATCTTACGACCTGGAAGGCTGCATCGCGGATTTTGCTCCCGCGATGCAGGCGCATACCCTGGTGTTGCCGCTGCTGAACGGCATGCGCCACCTGGATGTGCTGGATGCGCGTTTTGGCAGCGCCCGGGTTCTGGGCGGCGCGGCCAGAATTTCCTCCACCCTGGATGCTCAAGGGCACATCCATCATTTGGGCAACTTCAACACGCTGGTGTTCGGCGCCCGCGGCGCCGGCGGCGCCGACGCATCGAGCGCCGTCGCCAAAACTTTGCAGGTGCCCGGGTTCGAGGCGATTGCCAGCAAGAGGATCATGCAGGACATGTGGGAGAAGTGGGTGTTCATCGCCGCCGCCGCCGCGCTGACGAGCTTGATGCGCGCCACGGTCGGCGACATCGTCGCCGGCGGCAGCGCCGAGATCGCCATCGCGCTCATGGGTGAATGTGCCGCCATCGCAGCCGAGAACGGTTTTCCTCCCGCCCCCGCCGCCGTCAGCGCGGGTTTGAGTGTGCTGACGGCGCCAGGCTCGAGCTTCACTGCCTCGATGTTTCGCGATATCGAAAACAAGTCGCGGATCGAGGGTCAGCACATCGTCGGGGATCTGTTGGCACGATCGAAGGCCGCCAATCCGCTGCTGACGGTGGCGAACGCGCACCTGCGGGCTTACGAGGCTAGGCGCGCTCGCGAGGCCGCGTCTGCTTCGGTTGCGTGACATTGACCGATCGGTGCAGGTTTGCCGTGTGGGATGAGCGGGCGCGATGGCCCGTCAAGGCAGCAGGGCCCTCGCGACCGCTCATCCCGCACGTCTAATCTGGGCCGGTCAATGTCACACTACGCCCGGCGAACTGTGACTGCTGACGGCCGCGCCGTCGCCCGACTTCAGGCCCCAGAATATCGCCGTGGAGCCGATGGTCAGTGCCGCCATCGTCAGCAGCGCGAGATGGATGCCATGCAGCATCTCGGCGGCGATCGCGCGGGAGTGGTCAGGTATGAACAACGCCGCCGCGAGCGATGCGACAGCGACGCCAAAGCTCACCGCGAGCTGCTGAACGGTGCTGGCGATGGTGCTGGCGGCGCTGGTCTCACGTTCCCCCACGTCGGCATAAGCCAGCGTGTTCATGCTCGTGTACTGCATGGAGCTGAAGAACCCGTACCCAAAGGCTTGCAGCACGATCAGCCACACCGGGGTGGTAAATCCCACGGTCGCGAAAAAAATGATCATGGTGCCGAGCAGCAGCGTGTTGCCGATCAGCACGGTGCGAAAGCCAAACTTGCGCAATATCGCCGGCATCGTGAGCTTCAGGCTCATCGCGGCCAGCGCCTGCGGCATGATGAGCAGGCCGGACTGAATGGGCGTGAAACCCAGGCCGACTTGGTACAGCAACGGCAGCAGGAAGGGAATGCCTCCAATCCCCAAGCGCGTGAACAGATTGCCGGTCACCGATACGCGGAAGCTGCGAATGCGCAGCAGCGACAACATCAGCAGTGGATGACGCGTGCGCCTCGTGTGCATGCCGTACGCGGCGAGCAGAGCCGCCGCAATGCTGAGCAATCCCAGCATTTCGCGGCCGCTCAGGGTGGTCTCGCCGAAGATTTCGAGCACGTAGGAAAGCAGGCAGATGCCGCATCCGAACAGAATCATGCCGATGAGGTCGAGCGGGTAGTTGCGCTGTTCGCGGTAGTTGGGCAGGTGCAGATAGACCATGATCAGTCCCAGCACTCCGATCGGGATATTGACGAAGAAAATGACGCTCCAATGAAAATAACGAATGATGGCGCCGCCTGCGATGGGACCCAGCATCGGCGCCACCAGGGAGGGGACCGAGACGAAACTCATGGCGCGTATCAACTCCGATTTCGCGAAGGTGCGTACCATGGTTATTCTGCCGACCGGCAGCATCATGGCGCCGCCGCAGCCCTGCAGGATGCGGCACATCACCAGCCAATGAATGTTGCTGGTCAAACCGCACAACAGTGAACCCAGGGTAAATATGCCGATGGCCGACGCGAACACACGGCGGGTGCCGAACCGATTGGCCATCCATCCGCTGATGGGGATGAACACGGCGAGACTCAGCGTGTAGCTGGCAAGCACCGCCTTCATGTTGAGCGGCGGCTCCTTGAGTGCATGCGCGATCGCAGGCACCGCCGTATTCAAGATGGTGGTGTCGAGCGATTCCATGAAGAATCCCACCGCGACCAGCCACGGCAACAAGCGCTTTGCTGTGGCGCTCGGCGTCACACCGCTGACGGTGTTCAATTTCGGGGTCGACTACGCCCCGGCGAGGGCGCCATCGACCATGCTTTGCGCTTCGGCGAGCAGGCGGCGCAGATGCGCATCGTCATGAAAGCTCTCGGCATAAATCTTGTAAATATTCTCGGTTCCAGACGGCCGCGCGGCAAACCAGCCGCCGCGGGAGATGACCTTCACGCCGCCGATTGACGCGCCGTTGCCGGGCGCCGTGGTCAGGATTTTTTCGATGGGTTCGCCCGCGAGTTGCGAGCTGCCGACCTGTTTCGCGTCGAGCTTGCCGAGCAGTTTCTTCTGCGCGGGCGTGGCCGGCGCGTCGATGCGATCGGCGTAGCACGCGCCGAGTTCCTCCGCCATTCTTGCGTACGCCAAGCCGGGATCGCGGCCGCCGCGGGCCGTGATCTCCGCGGACAACAACGCCGGAACCATGCCGTCCTTGTCGGTGGTCCAAACCGTACCGTCGAGCCGGCTGAACGAAGCGCCGGCGCTTTCCTCGCCGCCGAATCCCAAGCTGCCGTCGACGAGACCGGAGACGAACCATTTGAAACCCACCGGCACCTCGTATAGCGGCCGCGGCAGGCGCGCGGCGACGCGGTCGATCATGGCGCTGCTGACTGCGGTCTTTCCCACGGCGGCGTCGGACCGCCATCCTGGACGGTTGCGGAACAAATAGTCGGCCATGACCGCCAGATAATGATTGGCGGGCAGCAGGCCGCTGCCGGCGGTGACAATGCCATGGCGGTCGTGATCGGTATCGCAGGCAAAGGCGATGTCGAACCGATCCTTGAGGCCGATGAGGCGTTGCATGGCGTAGGCGGAGGAAGGGTCCATGCGGATCTTTCCATCCCAGTCCAAGGTCATGAAGCGGAACGTCGGATCCACCGCATCGTTCACCACCGTCAAATCCAGCCGATAGCGGTCGGCGATGCGCTGCCAATAGTGCACGCCCGCGCCACCCAGAGGATCCACGCCCATGCGGATGCGAGAGCTGCTGATCAGGGGCAGGTCCAGGATCGAGCCGAGGTCCTCGACATAGGAGTGCACGTAGTCATGAGCGTGCGTGGTCGCGGCGCGCTGCGCCGCTGCAAACGAGACGCGCCGCACGCCGCTCAAGTTCGAGGCCAGCAACTCGTTCGCCTGATTCTCGATCCACGAGGTGATGTCGGTGTCCGCGGGGCCGCCGTTCGTGGGATTGTATTTGAAGCCGCCGCTGTCGGGGGGATTGTGCGAGGGGGTGATGACGATGCCGTCAGCGAGACCGTGCTCACGACCGCGATTGTAGGTGAGGATGGCGTGCGATACCGCCGGCGTCGGGGTGTACTCGTTGCCGAGGGCCGTCATCACCACGACGTCATTCGCCGCCAGCACCTCGAGCGCGCTGGCGAATGCGGGAGCCGACAAGGCGTGCGTGTCGAAGCCGATGAACAGCGGTCCATCGATGCCTTTCTGTTTGCGATAGCGGCAAATCGCCTGGCTGATCGCGAGCACGTGCGCTTCGTTGAAACTCACGTCGAACGAACTGCCGCGGTGGCCGGACGTGCCGAACGCGACCCGCTGCGCGGCAATGGAAGGATCCGGCCGCTCGGTGTAGTAAGCGGTGATCAGACGCGGCACATCGACCAGCACGGATGCCGGCGCCGGCTTGCCGGCAAGGGGGTTTATGCGCTCGCTCACGCGCTCGCCAAAGCAGCGCTCTTATCCGCAATGCGTTTCATGAGTTCCGCCCATGACTTGACGAATGAAGCCGCGCCCTCTTGCTGCAGCCGCAGCGCGAGTGCCTCGACATCGATGCCCGCCGCCGCGAATTTGGCGAGAACGCTCTCGCAGTCGCCGCCGTCCGGGGACATGACGCCGCTGATGCGGCCCTTTTCGGCGAAGGACAGCAAGGTCTTCTCCGGCATGGTGTCGATGGTCTCGGGCGCAGCCAATGCGGAAACATACAAGTCGGCCGGCGCGCTCGGATCCTTCGTTCCGGTGCTCGCCCACAGCATGCGCTGCTTGCGTGCACCCTTGGCCTCCAGATCGCGCCAGCGCTTGCCGGCGATCAGTTCGCAGTGGGCACGATAGGTGCGTTGCATGATGGCGATGCCGAGCCGGTTGACCAGATCCTTCGGCACCTTGTCGGCGACGGCGCGGTCCCAACGGCTCACGAACACGGAGGCGACGGAGTTGATCCGCGGGTCGAGTCCCGCGGCGATGCGCCGCTCGATGCCGCGCATGTAGGCCTCGGCAACGGCCAGATATTGCTCGCGTGAGAACAGCAGCGTTACGTTCACCGGCACGCCCGCAAAAATCGCTGCCTCGATCGCCGGCACGCCTTCCGGTGTGCCGGGAATCTTGACGTAAAGATTCGGACGGTCGGCCTGGTTGTGGATGCGCAGCGCCGATTTGATGGTGCCTTGGGTATCGCTGGCCAGGAGTGGCGAGACTTCCATGGAAACCCAACCGTCCAATCCTTGCGTCCGCTCGAATTCGGGTTTGAAAAGATCGGCGGCGCGCCGCAAATCCTCGAGTGCGATCTCGATGAACAAATCCTCGCCGGACAATCCGGACGAAGCCTTTTGCCGGATCGCCTTGTCGTAGACCGCGGTCTTGCTGATCGCCTCATCGAAAATGGTCGGATTGGAGGTCAGTCCGGTGACCGACAGCGTCTCGACGTAGCGGCGCAACGTACCGTCATCGAGAATGTCGCGCGTGATGTTGTCGAGCCACAAGCTTTGACCCAGATCATGCAGGTCTTTCGTGATGGTCATATTGGTACCTTGAAGTCGGTTAAATTGAAAGGGATCAAATCTTCGATTCGCTCGATCACCAGATCCGGCGCGGGCTGCACGAGCCTGGACTGCGGATCTTCGGCGTAGTGTCCCTGGCGCACGAACACCGTCGTCAGCCGCGGGCCCATGATGAGTTTCATGGCGGCCAGCAGATTCGATTTGTCGTCCACCATGACGTAGTGCCTCGCCGGAAATCGCCGTTGCACGTGGTCAAGCACCTTTTCCTTGTGTACATATATCAGAACGCGACCCTCAACCGCGGACCAAATACCCGACCGTTGAATCTTACGCGGCTGGAAAACGATGTCACCGTCGGACAGCACCACGGGACGGCCGAGGGTCGCCAGGTGTGCCACGGCATCCAGGGAACCGTTGTAGACCCGCTCGGCAAAGGGGTATTCGAGCAGAAACGCCGACATTTCGAGCAGTTCTGCATGATCATCCAGGCCGGCACGAAACTCCTGCAGGCTGCCGAGGTAGTCGACCAGCCCGAGCTCTTCGCGCCGCCGCGCGATGATCGACCAGTAGCGCGCTTTCTCGAAGGCGCCGAACGATTGTTCCAAACGATCGCCCAAATCGACCTGGAACCGGTCGTTGTCGAGCAGGGTGTTGTCGACGTCGAGGAGAAAAACCACGTCGCTGGCGTTCAGCACGGCGGTGATTTCTCCACCTGCAGATCCTGCCAAGTGTCATTGCCCTGCATGACGTCTGCGGCTTGGGCGGGCCCCCAGCTTCCGGGCTCGTATTCGACTACGGGAGGTGCACCGGTGAGCACGGGGTCGATCACCTCCCACGCGGCCTCGACGGTGGCGTCTTGGGTAAACAGCGCCGGGTCGCCGCGAATCGCATCGCCGAGCAGGCGCTCGTACGGCGACTTCTCCGACGGCGAGTTGTGACGCGCCGTCAGTTCGACCGATTCCCCGAGCATATCCTCACCGTCACGCTTGACCAGCGCTCCGGTCGCGATCACCACCTCGGGGCTCAAGCGCAGCCTGAAATAGTTCTGCGGCATTTTATCCTGGGGGTCGAAAATCGCGAGAGGCGGGCGCCGCAACGTCACCTTGACCTCGGTGGCGGAGATCGGCAGGCACTTTCCCGCGCGAATGTAGAAAGGCACATCCGCCCAGCGCCACGTATCGATGTGCAGACGCAATGCGGCAAAAGTCTCGACCTGAGAATCCTTGGCCACGCCCTTTTCATCACGGTAGCCCGCGAACTGGCCGCGCACCACGTTCTTGGGATCGATCGGGCGCATGGCGCGAATGATGCGCAGTTTTTCAGCCTGCATGGTTTTCGAGTCGCGGCCGGCAGGTGCATCCATGGCCAGCAGCGCGATCACTTGCAGCAGGTGGTTTTGCACGACGTCGCGTATGGCGCCGACTTCCTCGTAGAAACCGCCCCGGCCCTGCACGCCGAAATTCTCGGCCATGGTGATCTGCACGTCGCGGATGTATTCGCGGTTCCATATGGGCTCGAGGAAGCTGTTCGCGAAACGAAAATACAGGATGTTTTGTACCGCTTCCTTGCCGAGATAGTGATCGATGCGAAAAATCGCATCCTCGGGAAATACCTCGTGCAAAGTCTTGTCGAGCGCTTGTGCGCTGCGCAGGTCGCGGCCGAAAGGCTTCTCGAGGATGACGCGGGCATTCTGGGCGCATCCGGATTTTTGCAGGCCGCCGACGACGGTGACGAACATGCTGGGCGGTATTGCCAGGTAGAAAATCGGATTCTTGCTGGGCCCCAAGGTATCGCGCAGTTTCCGGTAGGTTGCTTCATCGCTGTAGTCGCCGTCGGAATAGCGCAGCAACGCGGCGAGTTTGCCGAACGTGGCCTCGTCGAAATCACCGCTCTGCTTGATGCTGTCGCGCGCACGATCCTTGATCTTGTCGAGCGTGCGGCCGGCGCGTGCGATGCAGATGACGGGGATGTTGAGTGCGCCGCGCCGCACCATGGCGTACAGCGCGGGAAATATCTTCTTGTTGGCCAGATCACCCGTGGCGCCAAAAAAGACGAAGGCATCGGACTGAATGGGCGCCATCAGCGTCTCGCTCTTATTTCACGGCGCAGGTGCCTGATCTCATCCATCAGGTCGAGCGCCAGGGCGACGCCGACCAGATTCAATTCGAGGTCGCGCTGCAGCCGGGCCGCGATCCGTGCACGGCGCAGCGCGCCGCCGTGAAATCGCCATTCTTCAGCTCCGACGGTGGCAACCTCGAGTACTCCCTCTTCGACGAATTCCACCACATGACGCCGCTCGATGGCACAAATGCGGCATAAGTCCTCGATGCTGAACAGAGCGCTTTCATCGACGAGTGTCCCTTGCAATGCTTGATCGGGCGTTGGCGACATGGTTACCTCAAACTCCCAGGTTGGCGCGCGGATCGAACGGCAGAGCCGCGGCCATCGCGGCATAGGCTGCCTTCGCCTTCTCGTCTTGCGCCGGCGGCAGCGCGATTTGCAAGATCACGTAGAAATCACCGGGTGGCTTGGCCGGAATACCGCGTCCCTTCAGCCGCAGCTTGCTGCCGGCGTGCGATGCCGGTGGAACTTTCAACTCGACCACCCCGCCGGGAGTCGGAGTCTTGATCGTGGCGCCGAGCGCCGCTTCCCATGGCGCGACCGGCAGTTCCAGCGATAAATCCCGTCCATCGACGTGGTACAGCGGATGAGGCAGAAATTCCACCTCGATGTAAAGATCGCCGGCCTTGCCGCCGGATCCCGGCGGCTTGGCACCCTGACCGGCCAAACGAATCTGTTGTCCCGGCAGTATGCCTTTGGGCACTTGCACGTTGAGTGTTCGTTCCTTGCTCATCAAACGGCCTTCGGCGTCGAGCTCGGGCATCTTGAGCGTGAAGGAACGCGATCCTCCGGTCAATGAAGCCTCCAGGTCGAGCATCACCTTAGCGTGGTGATCCTCGCCGTCGCCGGGCGTCCCGCGATGCGAGGCTCCGCGATCGGAGTGAAAACCGCGCGCGCCCGACTGCGCCCGTGCCTGAGCGCCGAAAAGCGATTCGAAAAAATCGCTGTAATCGGCGGCACCGCGTCCGGCGCCGCTGAATTCGAAATCTGAATTCCAATTGGGCGGAGGTCGAAACTCCTCACCCGTCCGGTGATTGGAACCGAGGTTGTCGTAGGCCGCACGCTTCTCGGGGTTGCGCAGCAC
>Ga0116228_10000359_pt1 | contig 33919 bp, 22 predicted proteins | sample S1TSphfallax_2_FD_89694 | JGI IMG/M metagenome (GOLD analysis project Ga0116228, IMG submission 89694) | Host-associated microbial communities from peat moss isolated from Minnesota, USA - S1T2_Fc - Sphagnum fallax MG | ecosystem: Host-associated > Plants > Peat moss > Unclassified | place... | reverse complement strand
TTTGGAGAGATCTGGCGTTTGGCATGTGTGTGATCTCATTTTCTGAGCGTCCTTGGGAAACAGTGGAGCTATGTGAAATGGTAGATGTCAAGGTGCACAACACTTTGCCCAAAAATTGTTAGACCATTCCAGGAGTGGTTTTGAGACTATACCAAGGAAAGTATGCTTCTCGCAAAAATGCTCGCTCGACCTACGCTTCTCTACGCGTCTTCCTCCCTCCCCAAAAACCTAAACTACTAGCATGAAAAAATAGATTTTTCTCACAGAAACAAAGAAACCGATCTCCATGTCCGTCTCCTTTTCTCCTTGGCGGTTCTTTTGCTTCATCGTCTTGGAAAATAATGCGTTGCGAAATTCAATCTGCCGGAGTGCCTCTCCTACGCACAAAAGGGGTGCTTGGCATTCAAAGCTGCAGCACAGAAATTGGCGACAAACGAACTCGTACGCTATCCGATACGAAGAGAAATAGAGACAGAAGGACTAAATCTGGCAGAAGCTAGCGTTGCAAAGGAATAAACCACTCTGGCAGCCATGTGCAAGTCTCACTATATTTAGCTACTATCCGTAGCCACTGTCCGTCCGGATTAAAGGGAAGCTTCATTCGTCTTTTAATATATGTAATAATACTTGATGGGTGAGATGAACTACAACACATAATCTTGTAATTTGAATGCAAAGTGTAGCCTAGTGGTTTATAGAATGTTCAATAGGCTTGTGTTTATCCAGAATGGCATTGTGGAGTTGGTGGATTTTGTTGGCCTTGCCTACTACCAAGAAGGCAAGGATATTGTGTTTAGAGTCATTTTAGAGTGTAGTAGCTTAAGGGATTTTGGCCCCTAGGTAATAATAATAATAGGTCTGTTTTTATATCAAGAGTTTTTTAACATGATATTTTGGCTTGTGTTGAAACTTGAGATTAATTTATAGAGTTATAATAGCTTGATGGATTTTGGTTTCTTTTAGAGGATTTTTTTTTTTTGAAGATTATATTTTTGCATGGTGAAATATTTGAGTTTCCATAATTCTTATTTTGCCTTAAGATACTTTTTAATGTACATGGCAAGGCCACAGTGTGACACACCCCTTGTTTACATGTTAGGTGGTTTATAGATTGCAATAAACTATAATGTCTTTCATGCATTTTCATTAAAATAGTAATTAATGAATTCAACACCTAAACTTGTTGTTGATGTTTGTGATAATGACGCCATTTTATTATAAAGTATCATTATTTCATGTTCATTATAAAATATGATAAAATATTGAATTTTTTTGATAATGTGGTGTAAATTTTTGATTTACGCAAATATTTTGCACTCTTGTTTCCTTTAAACAAAGGATATAGGATGTTAATAAATTTTGATTTGCAAGTATGTTTTTGAAGTGTAATTTTAAAGAATGAATGTTAAATTGTTGTAATACTATAAATTTTTGTACAATAATATTTTAGAGAAGTGATTCTTATTTCCTATCATGTAATAGTTCTAAAATGAAGTATTCTTGATCAGCAAGAGGGTCTACTTGGAAGTTTTTGTTTGATATTGGAGAAAGCAAGTACATAATGTTTTTAGAATGATTCAAAATAATGTTGTATATGTTAAATTGTGTTTTGTTATTTTAGCATGATTAACACTTGAACCTTACACACAATGTATAGTACATTTTGCAATTCAAAATTGAATTATTATGATGATGTGACAAGGATTGTTACTTATTTATATTTAATAAGAAATAATTTTTAATTCAATTGGTGACAGTATTTTTTGTCAAGTGTCAAGAAGTTTTCATACCCATGCAAGTTTTAATTCTTGTGTTAATTCTAATTTGAAAGTTATGAAAATTTATCCATGTTAATAGTTTTGGAAAACTTCTTTTGTAATTTTCAAAAGTTTTGTTTGCACTATTTACAAGGCCATTGGATATCATGTAGTTGCCTACACACAATTCAACTAACATATTGTTTTTGAATGGTAATTCATGTCATAGCCCACCTATTTGATTTGGTGATTGATAATTTGAAATAAGAAGGACATGTGTCAAAATGGACATCGTGAGCTAAAATTTTAAAGTTTCACCTAGTGTTGTTTCAAATGTTTTTCATAATGTATTTGTGTAGAAAAATTTTGCTAGCATATTCTTCGTGGGTGGTAGTTTTAAACAAATTTTATTGATCAAATCTATGTCTTGAGAAGTTTGCAACATTGTTGAAAATTGATTTAAAATGTTAATGAAATTCATGTGGTCTTGTAACATCACCTCTTTTAATTCATAATATCTTACATTTTCATGCCAAAAGTTTGGTCCAAGTGCATTGAAGGCATTATTTTTTTGTTTAAAAATCCATGAATCACGAATTGGCAAAGCTTGGTAGAAATTGCCTATCATTACAACATTGAAGCCACCCATAAACATGTTGTGGGCTTGTTTAATAACACAAAATATATGTCCAATGAAAGTTAACATTCTATTACCTACAAGAAATATTTCATTTATCATTATTGATTGAAGTGGATCATACACTATGTCAAACAAAACAATTTATAATTAGATATACAACTAAGATTATAGTAGTATAGGATGTTGATGATTATCCAACTAGATAGTTGAATAGGAAACATTGCAAAAAAGATGCAGTCATATCCATGGACATAGTCATAAACATATGACTATGACTTTTGTGACTACAACCATGAAACCTTGACATAAAAAATAAATCAAATCATACAATCCTAACTATTGAATCATTGATTTTAAAATATATGTTATATATTCTCAATCTATGTCATATCACCTCATGGCAATTAGAGTTGAAATCAACATGCCACATGTCTCATTCTAGTGTTTTACAATTAGCTTTTATGAATATATAATAATGGTAATCCTATCATTTTTAACTTATAAGAATCATAGCATTGAAAAATAGAGCCAACCAATTGGTGCCACATATTTGCAATTTAGTCACAATGTGGATTCACCATGGGAAATTTAGGGTTTCAATTATGAATAGATGCATGGCATTGTGGGTCCCAATCAAATGTTTCCACATATTAGTTCAAAAATTACAAAACCTACACATCTTTGAAATAAAAAATTATGAATTAGGGTTTTTAAATTCACATATTCATGACATGTAAAATGATTCAAAATCAAATTATGGAAAGAAAACTCATTTTTTTGTAATTCAATTTAATGACCTCAAAATATTCATGTTTTGCAAAGTCCATTTACCTACATAGGCAATTTTTTTCCAAGACATGCTTTCATTACATATATTTAGAAGTTTCATATGAAGGTGGTACATGAGGAAACGTTAACATCAACATAATTTAATTATTTTATATTAAAAACCTAATTTTATAGGGTTCACTAGGCTCAAAATACAATAAAAATATGGACTTTCGATTAGATTCTCTATTACCATTTTTGATCCATTGTACTATGTTTTTACCTAATGACAAACAAGTTCCCATAACTGGGGGTTGATTGCAATTAATTTGTATAATGAAAAAAAGTTGTGACATCAAAATGTTGAGAATAAAACTTAAAAGAGACAAAATCATGACTATGATCTATATGTGACAAAAGTAATAGTCCACATTCACATAATGATGTGGAATATCAAATGGTGATCAATTATCTTCTAAATAGATACAACAATAAACAAGCCTTCCAAAATTAAAAGTTAATTGAAATCAATTTCCAAAATAAAATAACCATACTAAATGTTGAACAAGATACATTAATGGAAGCCAACCATATGTGAATGAACATTAGTTCATAAATTACATGTTTTTCCAAGATTGGAAATGACAAATTACAACAAAGATAGATGTACCAAGAAATTACTAAAACAAATTAGAATTCAACTTAACATGAAGGGAAAGAAAATCACAATAGTTTTCTAATATTATATGTTGTAACTATTCACATAATAAACAATTAAACTAGCTAAACAAACATTAGCTTGTAGGTATGGTTATATTTATTAGCGATGATTCTAAACATGGCTACTATGTTGGTATGGTATATAATATTATTGTAATAGATGCACATAACTAGTTCCACATTTTGTAATACAAACCCGTAATTGATCTAATGGACCTTCCAATGGACTTTAATTTCAAGGGTTATTATTGTTCACAAGTACTGATGCACCCCCAAGCTCCTTGATGGACTCAACTACGAGTTCAAAGGTGAAAACAATGGAAGGAAAAGGAGTTGGGGCGCGTTGCCTAGCTTGCAACATTTCAAGGGTAGAAGGGCATGCTAAAGCTCCAAGATGGGACTAGAACGAGCGACAAGTGGGTCAATTATTCACGCAGACTTGCACAAACTAAACAACAAGTTGGTTAGTGTAGAGTTAAAACACTTTTGGTGCACGGACAAGCCATGAGCAAACACAAATTCACCACGACCTAGACTTGGAGGAAGCCACCACCTTCCCCTTTATATTATAATTTGTGCCTAGCCACGGGACCAACACCTAAATGTCATTTTGTCCTAGGATTCCCAAATGGGAGTCTCAAAATTGTTGAAATTCGGACTCTTGTGGTTTTGGGGGCCCATAATTTTGTGTGAAAACCTTTAATTAAGGTGAAGTCAAACACAAAGTTGAACCCTCGTCGAAAGCTTTCCAACAATATGTGGCATGCCACCTACACACAAGAAAGTTAGAGTGATTCTTGACTTTAAATGGTTGAAAGTCAAATTGCCAATTTGATTCCTGACTCTTCTTTTGGCCATAATTTATGTTTTAATTACCCAAATGGGTCATGCAAGCCCATTTTAGACATTTAGGTTCCAAGAGATTTCTAATGATATAAGGAATTCTTCAATCCAATTGGTTTTGACCCCTGCAATTGCTCTTTGAAAATTTGGGAATCCATCGGACTCCAACTTCCAAACTGGGAGCTCATTTGTGAGCGTATAGGTTCATTCCCTCACACTCTCCTACACTCCCGGGAGCATGAAATGTGACCTTAGGGTTTCCTTCTTAGCTCGCACCTTTGCAAGCCTTTGAATTCGTAAGCCTACGGTTACGGTTACGATTACGATAAGTACACTAACAAATGAAGATTCATCTTCACATTTGACCATAAAATCAATGCCAATGAGATCAAGTAAAAAAAAACCCTTGCAAAAAAACAATTAAAAAGCAACCATTGTGTTAGTCCCAACCAAAGTAATACAAACTCAACAATGATGTGGCAATATTAAAATTGACTACTTTCGAAAACTTGAACAATTAAGGAAGGGATGCAATTGTCTACAACTATGATTGGGTGGACCCATTAGAAATCATTTCAAGAAATTGTTAAGGATCTAAAATTGACCAAATAATATTTGTGATCCTTTCCCTTAAATGTTTTTACAACTACAAATTGTTTATCCATTGCATGCCAAAGTATATGACCTTAGGTTTTTATTAGAATGAAAAAGGTGGGAATTACTACAATTTTTTATTCCTAATTTTCATCACTTGGAAATTGAAGTCCATTGAGGTTGACTCAACATGTATGAACACCTATTTACTTGCATTCTCATTGGCTAGAAGCAACTTGATGCGTCAATTGGTTCCACCATTGATTTAAGGGGGACTACTTCTTTCAAATAACATGCATGCCAATTGTAGATCAATATTTGATCCAACGTATTTTGGTTCCATAGTTCATCACAACTTACCCATAGGCATATAAGATCTTTCTTTTGACATTAGGGCGCAATCACACTAATAGGAGTCACAACAAGTGTAATCAATTGATGTTTAGTTTTTCAATGTTCATATTTTTAATATCCAAAATTATACTAATGTTGCAAGTTTAGAATCATGAAACCCTTTTAATTTATTATGAAAACATGTGGAATAGTTGTTTGGATTGAATCTAACATTAATATATAACTCAAAAGCATGCATATAGCGCTATAAGCAATGATTTTGCCATTTTTTATTTTGTTGATGAACACACCTACCCTCTTCAATCACAACCATGCTGGCACATGCTTTCAGCACCCCCACAAAACTAAGAGAGTCTGGTTGCACACCCTCATGCTGCATTTCTTGAAATAGTTCCAGTGCCTTCTATTTCTAGCCTTGGCCGCATTTCACATGTCCCAATACCATGGCATTACAAGTGACCAAATTTCAAGATGGCATCTTTTTGAACACTCTCCAAGCATCCTCAATGCTCCCACATTTTGCATACATGTCAACCAAGCTATTTGCCACAAAGACATCAAAATCACATCCATATTCAATGATATGCTAATGAACACACCTGCCTTCTTCAAGTCCAACTATGCTAGCACATGCATTCAGCACCCCCACAAAAAGTAACAGAGTTTGGTCGCACACCCTCCTATTGCATGCGTTGAAATAGTTCCAATCTTTTTTGCCCTTGCCCACATTGCACATGTCAAAATATCATTGAGGTCCAAGTAACCACATTTCGAGATGGCATCTTGTTGAAAACTTTCCAAGCATCCTCAATATTCCCACATTTTGCATACATGTCCACCAAGCTACTTCCCACAAAGACATCAGACTCACAACCAGTTTGATTGAGTTGTTTATGAACAAGCTTGCCATCTTCAAGTGTTCCCAAACCAACAAATGCCTTAATCACTTGAACAAAAGTGAATTTGTTAGGACTCACTCCTACTCCTTGCATTTGTTGGAAAAGGTGCATTGCCTTCTCCAATTGCCCATCCTTCACATATTTTGTAAGATTCTGATTCCATGCAAAAATGTTCACTTGCAATGTGCCTGGTGCCATTGCAGCTATCTTTGATACCACCCCTGGCAAGTTTCGTCAATCCTCAAGCTAGAGTCCTTCCTGTGTCTTCTTGAGTTTGAAATCTGGATACCTTTCATTTGTCTACAACCAGAAATCCAGATCAAGCAGATCAACCATGTATTCTCCACATCCTAAACATGATTGGCATCATAAGAATAGAGAAATCCGCATTGACCTTCTGCATCAGCATATGGCAATTACCTACCTTCTCCAACCTACTACTACTATCCCACCAATGCAAAGGACTTCAAATGAATTTCTGCCAAGGTTAGACCAGGATAACAACCAAGAGAGAGCAATAAGATTAACAACAACAAGAGCTATGGTGCCATCAACATGTGAACTCTGACAGGTTTGATGTTCACTTACCTTCTTTGATCTATGATCCCACCATTGTGAAGGATCCATGAAGAACTCCTGCCACAGTTTCTCTCTCTGACCTCCAGGGACTGCAAAAGAACTTCCTTTCAAATCATGCACTTCGATCACAAAGCAGCCATGATGAGGTATGGCATCTTGCAAAGATTGTGTCCAACCTCTCAATGTGACTGGAAAGGTATCATTAAAGTCAAATCAAATCAAGACCTTTCACGAAACAAAACACACATATTATGAAAAGATGGCAGTTAACACATGGGAACAACACAAGAAAGCTTACAATTGCCATGATCTCTGAGTGCCACCTCTGTTTCTATTCAGTGTGGTCTAAAAAGAAGTGTGGTGTACTGTGAAAGTTGGTGATGGGTAAAGTGGAATTGCGGGTGCACACACACACACGTAGCAACAAGCTCCTCCTGATCCACCTCTCCATGTGGTGGTGGAGCTGCTGCTTTTGTGGTCTAGAAATGAATTAGATCTTGCGTATGGCAATTACAATTGTTGCACTAATAATGAAGAAGAAATTGTTGCTTTGAAAAACCCTTGGCAATTGCTCTCACTCACAATCCAAGAGCATCCCAACTAGACCCAAAACTAATTCCCTCTCAAACTTCCAACCAAAATGCAATCTCTCCCCCACCACCACCACCACCACCACATCTCTTGGTGGGACAATTCTAGATTGAATGTCATCAGTACACTTGCAATGGCCCAAAAACTCTCCAAAACCCCAGCACCTTAAAAGGATGGCTCGCAGAAACCCTGATGAGCCACCAGGGGCCTAGGGGCCCCCAGTTGGTGTGAGGAGGAGGCAAGGCACAGTATCAAATTATACTTCAAGAACAATAAAAAAATCACTAATAACTGTTGTAAAAAAATATCACACTGAAGTGAAACATCATCTACAATGAACACGCTGACATTGCAAATTATAGTAATTAATACATGTCAGGTTCTCCATGTGCATCAAAAGGCTGAAAAAGACCAACTTGCAAAGAGCATTGTTACATTGTTACCTCTTGATGATCTTGTATGGTTTCATGCATAGATGCACAAGTGGGAAAATCACAGGATCTATCAAATGGAAGATATAATATTCTGACTTTAGTTCCTTGCCTACATTTGAGAGAATCAAACAAGTTATGGTATAACTTTTCTTGTTTGCAACATCCAGGTATACAATTTCTTCTTCCTCTCTGAAGAGACCAAAAAATCCTTGAAAAGTTGTAGAGTTCTTTTAAGCCAGAGACAAACTTGACCTGGAAATAGCTTCTGAGTGATAATTATGAGAGTAATACAATATCTCCCTTCCCCACCTCCTCTATAGAAGCCAATGCGAGTGGACTTCAAACTTCAATCTCTATCAGAACAATCTTCAAAACTTTGGAGCATACCTCTTCAGCAATTTGAAATCAACCCCTTGTAGTCATTAACATCAAACATGTCTTCTTGAATGCCCTATCTTCGGGATTGTTCATGCTGCCCTCCCCTTTCCTCTAGCTACTTGTAATGTATGTTTGTATCAATCCAGGAATGGGAAGACGTGCAATAAACAGACTGCTACTATACGTGGCTTGAAACCAAAAGCAAGCAATATGCAGGGGCGTAGCCAGCCTCTCAAGTCAGCATAGGCTCGCCCTAAAAAGTCATTTTCTCCAGTGTACGTCTCGATATCTAAAAAACTTATTTTCTCTAGTGTATGTCTTGAGTTTTCGAAAAATGTCATTTCATCCAGTGCACGTCTTGATTACAGTGTAATGAGTATTGAGTGGTGATTGATCAGAGTTGGATCTTGGTCTCTCCTGACCTCCGTGGCAGACGCTTGAATGTGTCAATCATTTGGTCAAAATTGTAGCAGTTTTTCGTCCCGAGCTCGCACTCAATGAGAACCAGTAGTAGGTTTCCCAGTCGTTGTGACCCCATCGAGGCACATAGATGATTTAGGATGCGCTTCATCGTAGAAAAGGATCGCTCCGGGCTGGCCGATGAGACAAGAATGGTAATCGCGATCCGGTACAGCGCCTGCATCATTGGCAAGTCGTGGTAATCACGCTCCAGAAGCTACAGCACGTCCTGCATAGTTTGAAGCTTGTCGAACTTGCCCATTGTGATGTAGTCGGCGAATGCCTTCAACTTTCGATCGAGGGCATCAAGGTTACGCTGCTAGTTCGTGTTGGTGCTCTAAAGGTCCATTGACTTCCAATACATGCTTGCAAATTCTTTGATCAACGTCGAATCGAACTGTGGAAAGAAAGAGGGCATAAAACAACGGATGGTCTTCAGCACCGTCCAGTTACTCGCGTTGAATCGATAGTCCAGTTCGTTCAGGACTTTGTCGAGGACGACGTAGAAGAAGTTGATGCGATGCCAATCGATGATAGTGGTGGATCGATCAATGTGTCTGGTCCCGAGAAGCCACGTGCGAATGCCTTGGGTACGCTGGAACATGGTTTCATTGCGATCAAGGACAGCAACGGCATTATCATGGGCGAACTTCTCGGCTTGATCGTTGATCTTCATGAAGTTCTCGTCGTCGTTCCGCATCGCCCTCAACCGTGAGACGGTGCTGGCAACCTTTGCCGCCGCATTGCCCAAATCCTGGCTGCGGCGCTGCAGAAGCTGCGACAGATCATGTGTTTACTCCAGCACCTTGATCATGAGATGCATCATCAAAATGAACTCAAACGTGTTGATCTGGCCAAGCAGACCGACCGCTTGCGCCACATGCTTGGCATCGATCGCATCATTGCCGATCGAGACGAGCACGATCTTCAGAGCCTTGTATGTGGGCATGATTGCCGCCAGCACGTATACTCGACACGGCCAGCGAGTTTCACCAATCTGCTTAAGCTTTAGCATCTATTCAGGTTTTTTGCGATTCAGCGTATGGCCGATGCGCTGGGGTTCGTCTTCAATAGGCTTGGACTCAGCATCATCATTGACATTCTCAACGTCCACTTTGTACTCTAACTCCTCTTCCCCATCTTGGTCAATGATTAGGCATTGAAGTTCATCCTGTTGCGCGATGGTGAAGAAGTGTAGACCCTTGGCCGGTGCCCCAATCAGCACGGCCAGCCCTTGGATGGTGGCGAAAAACTTGTTGACCAACGTGCTGGACTTGGCTAATTCGACGATGGCCAGGTTCAGGCGATGCGCATAGCAGTGGACGTAGATGGCATTGGGTGATCCATGCTCCCGGATGAGTTGTTGCAGGCCATGGAATTCGCCTAACATATTCGAGGCGCCATCATAGCATTGCGCAATGACGTGAGACTTGTCAAGTTGACTGGTCTTCATGGAGGCGTGGATCGCTTCGAGAAGATCAGTGGCCTTGGTGGACGGGACCTCGATCAATACCAAACATCGCTCGACGAGGTCACCCTTCTTGTTGACGAAGCGAATATACAGGCTCATTTGCTCACACTTCGCTGAATCTGTCGATTCATCCGCACAGATTGCAAAGACTCAATCAAGGTCGCCATCATTCAATTCTTGAAGTACCGCGGCTCGAACTTGATCGACAATGATCTGGATGAACATGTTCTGCATCGGTGGCAATACGTACGTTGAATTCTCCGGCAAACTGTCGAACCATTGCTTCTTCTCTGGGTCGTCCTCGAGCTTGAATTGCAACAACTCAAGGAAGTTGCCTCGGTTGTTGTTGGGAGAATCATCTAGCTCGTGATGTTCGCGAAGCGGAAGACCTTGTCGAGCCAACCATAGAATAACGGAGAGGATCATTTTCAAACCCTCACGGTTGAGGAGGCGCTCCTTCGCACACTTGCCCCTCTCCATCTTTTTGATGTCGCCGATCTGCTCATTAATTGGCTTCGCCCGGTTTGCCTGTTGTTTGCGCAGATGAGCAACACCACTCATTGCCGCCTTCTGTGCGGCTGAGGCTACATGACAGTCGATCTTCTGGGTGATGTTCTTCCAGCCACAAATACCGTCTTCACTGCCTTCGCCATGGACCCACGGGTTCCTTTTCCCGATGATACAATAGTCGAAGCAGAACAAGGCGTCCTTCTCCTCTAAGTACTCGATGAACTCATGTTTCTGGAACCAGCTGAATTGGCAAGCGCGTTTTGTCTTTCCGTCTTTGGTGGTGGGAAATTTGAACCTGGGAGTAGGCTTGAAACGTCCGATGCTTAGGAAGTGCTGACGATTGTCATTGTTGATATGCGGTCGTTTGGTAGGGTCCATCAATATCGAGGGACACGAGGGAGCACTGAACGATGAAGCTGCCTTGGCACCCGCAGCGATCGAAGACGATGACGTAGACATTGTTCTAAATTCGAACTATTTTACTCAGGATCGCAAAAGACAAGCGAAAACGAAGGCGGATTTGAATTGCGTGCCTAGGCCAACTAAGAGGCGGCTAAGTTGGCAGGCTGATCGCAGTGGAAGAGTCAAGAGAGGAAGAGATAAGAGAAGATACGAAACTAACGGAAGTGTTTATTAGATTGAAATTTGAATAGTACATTGATTGATCGGATCGATCGAATACGACTATACGAGTAGGCTGGGCCCTTGGCAAATCTAGCATAGGCCTAAGCACTCCGAGCAATCCCAACATAGGTAGCACCTATGTGTGCCTATGTCGTGGCTATGCCACTGTGAGTAGGCTGGGCCCTTGGCAAATCTAGCATAGGCCTAGGCACTCCGGGTAATCCCAACATAGGCAGCACCTATGTGTGCCTATGCCGTGGCTATGCCACTGTGTATGGATTTGTAAAGGTTTTGTATGGCCTCCTTTTTTGTCACATGGCCAAATGACGAGTGTGGGACAACGGGTATTTGCTTTTTGGAACACCAATCTATTCTAGGTATTTGAAAAGAAAAACAGATTCAAAGAAGCATCGATTCTGGGTATTTGAAAATGTTTAGAATCAAAAAACCCCCAAAGACCTAATGGTTTTGTATGAATATTTGAATCTTATTCAAAAAAAAATTTAGAATTGCAATTATATATAATAACTGGGTATTTGATTTTTTGATAATTGTGGTATATATGAAAAATTAGTCTATGAATTTTTTGATAGTCATACTTATTACTTTTGATACCCAATTGGTGTTTGGTGTAATTTTTAATACCCACCTCATTTTGGACATGACTTCACCAGCATCTTAGAAGCTCTAAAAATCTTTAAAAACCTCCTCCTGAAAAAGTTAAAGCATCAATAATGTGATCCTAATTTTCATAAGATTTTGTATAAGAAAAGGGTCTGCATTTAGAGTTATTGAGAATTTTGGCCTCGGCTAAGGTGTGACTTAAAGAACAGCCAAGATTTTATTCTCTGATTTTTCTTTTTTTGTAAACAAGATGTTTATGAAATGTAAGATTATGTTGATTGGTCAACAAGCTTATACAAGTTCTAAGATATTATATGCGATTAAACATGATTTAAGCAATGCAAAAATACAATGGGAAAATGATAACAGTCCTTCACATTATGCTAATACACAATGTGCAGGTTGCAAGATTGTTGAAATCTAAGGAGAAGGTTAAAGAAATCTAAAAAATTATTGAGGAGTATTCTAGGAGTTAATTCATCTCTCTATTTTAGCAGGTATCTAAATATGGATATCTTGAAAATATCAATGCAAAACACTAGATTGAGCTCTATAATCTATAGGTAAAAATGTCACCTTAACTTTTTACTATTACAATATGTAACGTGATGATTTCAGCAAAGATAACCATGGCCAAGCTATATGAACATAGGAATGACCAAAAAAAATAAAGGAGTTATCAAAGAATTTACTTTTCATGCAAAAATTATATCTAATGATGAATGAACTACAATTCATGGATGAAATAAAATCATAGATGATTTTTTTGGATGAAATGTATTTCATCTCAAGATTTCATGAATTTTCATTCCATTAAAGGGCTTTAATTTCACTATTCATAAAAATGGATATAAAGAAAACACAAAATTTGAACTCAACTTGACACTTTTCAATTTGTTGTCAATATATCAAAAATGAATTTAGAAGGTAGTGTGATGTGGAATTAGGGCTAAAGTGTGTGCAAACTATCCACATCAATTGCATTGCTTGAACTTGCCAACTTTTTGGATTTCATCATTCATGTTCGAAGGAGTATGTAGTTATGTGCAACAACTACTAGTGATGATTGGCGTTGTCCCTTTTACTTTCTTTTTTTTTTGTTTGTTTGGTTTTGTTTGTTGTAATTATGCATGACAAGTTAGTTTTTTTGTTTTTGACGACGCTTGGTGCTAGAACTTGGAGGGACATTCTCCATTGCAATGTTGAAATTTGCACTATTTGATTGGTCTTATGTGCATTACTTGGGGGATGTGGGGAGGTGATTCTATATTAAGAAGCACTTGGCATTGGGAAGAAGCTAAATTTTTGTGCATTTGATTTTTTACGAAGGTCCTTGGATTTTTTAATTTTAGCCAACAAAGTAAATAGAGTTTTCTATTAGGTGTGATGTGGGATGGAAATTTGCACTCTGGATATAATATAGACTTTTTGTTGTGCTTGTGCTTCATTCTAAATACAACACGTTTAGTACAATGCATTATTAGAGTCAATTATGGGGAAGTGACAAAAGGTTATAGGGATTTTGGAAACAAACTGATGGCTTTGTTTCTATGATGTTTGGGTGTTGTTGTAATCTTGTTTGTTAGTTGTGGGAAGGGAAAGAGTACCACATAATTGGAAATTCTAAAAGAATATTTGCATTAGGAAAAGTTCACACATTGTTAACCAAATTCTTTTGTTAAGCCTACTACACAAATTTGACCTTTGTCAATTTTTCCTCTATCAACCATATTGTAATCTATATTTTGTTTGTGTGTGTGGGAAAAGTCAATATTATGATTGTGGTTTTGTAGTGGTAGCATGTGTTAAAAAACCTAAAATGTTGTTGTATGCATTCTTTTGTTATTTGGGTCCTTCATTTTTGTGTCAAAGGATCATCATGGTTATCTTGGCAAGTGAATTTTGTTATGTGTTGGAATTGCCATCATAAGATTAATTGGCTAATGAGAGTGAAATCAAAGTGATTTGATTTTTAGAAACTTGTAACTTCATGCATTTGAAGTAGAAATGGAAATGTAGGACTTCATAAGGTAGATCATGCATGATTATGCTATAATTGTTGATTCAATTAATGATTATTTCTGGGACTACTTTGTTTTTTTCCTTGTTCTTTTTGTTACAATAGTTTGAATTTTGAAAAGGCTACTATCAAGCTTCAAAAAACCATCAAATCAAAAGAAATAAGAGAAAAAGGTTTCAAAGAAGGAAAGGGGAGAAGGGCCACCTAGGTAGCATTTGAATAATAAATGAATAAACATCAATTTGATTTTTTGGGGTAGAAGTTTTAGCAAACCATAAAAAAAATTCAAACATTGGACATACCAAAAAAAAAAAGATTTTGTGGGCAACTTGAAATTCATTTAACAATCCATAGAATGAGTTTGGACTTGGGAATGTTGACTTGGAAATAAGTACTTGACAATTGGGCAATGTTGATTTTGTGATATGACAAAATGAACTTGTGAATATGTAAAGTCAAATTGTAATTGTCCATGTGTTGTTCACTTGCCAAAAAATGTTCACCTCATATCTTTGAAAAAAATTAAAAACTAAACACCACTAGTATGAAAGTGAAATGTAATTCAATAGCCTAAATCATAATAAGATCTTTAAAATGAAATAAGTTATCCTTACCCTAGTCATTTCACCTTGTTTAAAGTTACATTATTATGAAATCATTATGTAATCATTATATAGTCATCATATTTCATTACTATTTTAAATAATTTATTATAATAAATAAGTTTTTAAAAAATAATATTATTAGATAGGTTGTAGGTAGTTAAGGTAAAGTAAATAAGTAAGTTCTAAATAAGTAGGTAGGTTGGTTATATGTTCTTAAAAACATAGGTAAGTAGGTAGATAAATATGTATGTACATAGATCTATGGGTAGTTATGTTGTAAGTAAGTAGGTGGATAACCCCTAGGTGGCCTCCATAATCCCTAAGTAGACTTATATCGTTGTCCCTAGGTAGCTTATAAATAACCTATGTTGCCCCTCATTATGTCCTAAGTAGTTTAAGTAGTCTTTAAGTAGCCTACATAGCCCCTAGGTAACTTTAGGGAGTAACTTACATAGCCCTTAAATACCTACATCCTAGGTAGGCCCTAGGTAATCCTTAAGTAGCTTATGTATCCCTCATGTAAGCCCTAAGTGACTTACATAACCCCTAAGATAGCTTATAAAAATTTCCATGAATAAACTTATAAAGCCCCTAAAATAGTTTATAATAACTTTTAAGTAGCATACATAGCCGTTAAATAGGCCTACAAAATCATCAAGTAGATTTACATAACTTTTAAGTAGGGCCACATTACCCCTTAAATAACATACATGGCCTTTAGGTAGGCATACATAACCCCTAAGTAGCCTACATAACCTCCATGTAACCAATATAACCCTTAGGTAACTTAATTATATAATGCCGAGGATAGCCTATGATAATTGTTAAATAACTTACAATAACCCCTATAGGTAACCTACATAACCTTTATGTTCTATACATAGCCCCTAAATAGGCCTACATAACTTTTATCATAACCTATGGTAAGGTTTAGGTAGTTCCATAACCCCTATCGTAGCCCCTAGGTAGGTTCAAGTGGGCCTTTTAAATAATTTTTAGGTAGTTCAAGTAGCCTTAAATAACCTTTTGTAAACCTTAGAGCAACCCCTAAATAGCCTTTAGATAAATCTAGGTAGACCTATGTTGGCCTTGGGTATGCCTACCTAGGACCTAGGTAGACCCTACGCTAATATAATTTATTTTGGATTATTTAAATTAAAGTAAATTACGTAAGGTAGGTTCAATAGGATTTTTAAGGAGGATAGGAAAAATGTTTACTAAAATGTGTGGACAAATTGTTTGACATAAAAAAATTAATACAATGGTAAAAAACTTGTCCATAGAAGTGAAGGTGAAGGGATCAAATCCTAATTCTTACAACTTAATCTAGATTAAATTGCTTAACTAACTAAATCTAGGTTGCCTAAGGTTCATATTTTTAACCTAGATGGTCTAGTTGAAGCCCATAGCTAGTTTAGAAATTAGGAAACTAGTGTAATGAATGAATTAATTATTGGTGAATTTCACTAAATATTAATGAATTCATTATGTCCATAGCAACTAGTGGACCCTATTCACTCAAAGGTTGACCACTTTCACCATGGTAAATTTGTTAAAGTTCATTCAAAATGTAGAAAAACACAATGAACTTGACCACATATCATATTAATGCATTTCTTTGCAAGACATAATACCTCATTGTGGTTCAAACTAAAAAATTATAATCTTCTTGTCGTATGCAATATTTTGAACCACAATCAAAATGTGCAATGGGTGACAATGGACGTAATTGGAACTACTATGACCACAAAGATGCTCTTAAAAAATAGTCACACTTGGGAAAATGAATATGTCAAAGTGGTCAAAAAGGAAAATGTATAAACATGTTCCCCTTTCATACTATTTCCATGAGTAATACGTGTGTGCAATTGGGAGCCCAAATTGCAAGTATTCTAGAACTGTGAAACTCTATCACTCACAAAATCTTTCATGCACTTTGCATTTGCTTCTACAAGATTATAATTTTTTTTTTAACCTCCTCATGTTGCAAGTACACAAATCTATTTTTTTAAAAACATCACAAGCTAATGTTCTTTAGGTCAAAATCTAACCTTTCTTTAAGCTTGTAACATTCAACTTCTCCTTAAATCTTTGTATCTCTTTGTCACTCAAATTAAACAACTCAATGAACTCAAGCTCTCATAATATTTCAAGAGAATAAAGTGGAGATGGAAGCTATCAAAGTTATGAAGAAAGATTTTGACAATGTTCCAAATACAATAAATTCAACTTATCTAAAGATTGGAACCTCTTGATCCTATTGATTGTTCAAACAATCCTATTGCAAGTCAAATGGAAAAAAAGAAAACAAAAAGTGGGCCAGCTGAAGATCACATGCCAAATAACTAAATTTAAACTAATGGCCCAAATTGAACAAATTTGACAATTCAAAATAATTGTCTAGGACTTAAAAAAAATAATATGTCCATTTTGTCCTACATGGAACACCTTCATGGGTTTGCTCCATGTGGTTGATCCCATCATTACAAGTGATTATATCTTTAGTTTGAAATAGGTATTTATTGTAATTGATTTGAAATTTTAATTTAATTTAAAAATAAAATAATGGGTTTTAAACATAATAGCAAAACGATGCCCAATAATTGATGGTATTGATCTCCTCATTACTTTTATTTGTATCATTATTTAAAAACTATAAATTTGTTATCATGATTCATATCATTGCAAGATGTGATGCTGACGTTCGTCTAATGTTTATACCATTATGGTTTTATTTATTTAAATTGAGAGAATTTATATCATTATCATATTACTAATAATGTATGGTAAATCATGTACTTGCCCCAAGTCTGGTTACAACTTGTCACACATTCCAACAATAAAAGTAAAAATGGCAAAAAGAGATTTTTTAAAAAAATGACATGTGGCAAATACAAGGTTAGATTTCCTGAAATTTTCTTAAAGTAAAAATCCCATCTGCAAGGCTTAACCAGCTTCAAGATCATAGATGCTCCAACTTGTGAATTTCTTTGAGTTGGTTGTTTGGCTTCACCTAAAGGGCAGAGATATTGCATCAGTGCAAGATCTTTTGGGCAAATTTTTACTTTGAACTTGGAACCACTATGTAGCTCAGAACCAGCCTAGCTTCCCATAACAACAAATTGCAAAGGATGCAATTGTCTTCCATCTTCATTCAAGCAATAACATTGAAGTTTGCTATTATTGAAACTATATGAAATTCATCCATAAGTGACAAGCTAAATTCTCATTGTGATCAATGATGACTCCTGACAACCCCAACATAGATTATAAATCATGTACTGAAAACCTTAAAATCAACATAACAAATATTTCATATGGTTCGAGTATTTTAGCTTGTCACATATGGATGAATTGCATCCATCATTTGACTTATCATTCATGAATGTAATTCAATTACAAATTTATTTTTCATAATATCAAAGATGAATTCAACATAATTCATTTTCATCCATGATGATGATTATTGTTAAAATTATATTTGAAATTTCTTTTTTAACAATTAACCCATGGAATTTTTTTACGAAAAATTCTTTGAACCAACTCTCCAAACAAGTATACATTGGAGCTCTGCCAAGGATTTTGAGCTTACGATTTTGATCATTGCATCTTTGCCCTGGAATACAAAAAAGTTTTGTAAAGCCTTAGTTGACACACCCAGTAGTAAGTGTTAAATAACTCAAAATGAACTAAAAATGAGGAAGATACGAGGCTGAAACTAGAGAGGGGTTTAGAGTTAGTTTTTCAAAAAAATTGAAGCAAATTATAGCTCATCCTCTTCCTGTGTTTTCTGCATTCTTCCTTTACTTCTAATGCTCAAACAACATTTGTAGCCCTTCAGTTTGCCCATCCAATGACACAAAAATTGCTCAATTTGGCTAAATTTTAAAAAAATTGGTTAAATTTTTTTTTAATATTGAAAAATGTTCAATCATAAATATGGGTTCAATGATGGGCAGTTCTACTCTTTCTGGTCTGACCTCCTACTCAATGTAATTGGAGGGCATGTTTCCTAGCTCATTTGTTTTCTCCATTCAATATTGGGGGACGGGGGGGGGGGAGGGGAGAGGGGTGTATTTTGAAAAATTGAACGCCCGTTCCTCCCATTTAGTAAAATAGAATGCATGCCAAAGGGGGCATTTGGTTTTTTGCTTTTTCCCATCATGGAAAAAACTTTTAAAAATCAAAGCAGGTGTTTTACACTCGATAAAGCCCACAAGAGTAGGCACAAGATCACTAGTGTTTTGTGAGAAGAATATGCATGGATACAAAGGTGCCCTCCAAATAGGTACACTTGGAAATTTCTTTTCTTGGAGTGCTTGACAAACTCATGCTAGGCTACCACCTAATGAACATTGCTTATTCAAAATGTGGGACCAAAATCAAAACACTGCAATGGTTAGTCTCCCTCCCTCTCTAACTTTTCATAGGCAGAGTCAAGTAGAGCCAATAAACGAACACACCCAACGAGGTCTTGAAAATGACGAGACCTGAAACAAACACACGGCACCTGGATAGGTGATGTCAAGGTAGGTGCGGTGCCGGGATCGAATCCCCACGAGCAAGCGTCGTCCGTGCGCGCCTTCCTTCCTTCAACCTTCGTTTTCCTTTTGCTATTTTGTTCTTGTGAGATCATGTCTCTTGTCTGTTTGTTTCTCCCTCCGTTCCTCTGTGTGTGTGTCTCTCTCTCTGTCTCTTCTGTCTGACACGATCCATTCTCCCCCCGTAGCACCCTCTCAATATCATACTCCCGGTAACAGTGGGTAGCTTCTTTTTTGTACTTCTTTTTATATGCTTTTCTTGTGCGCTATTCGGATTTTCTGGTTTTTGGTTTTGTCTCTTCCTCTCTCTCTCTCTCTCTCTCGTTCAGCTTCTTTTCTCTGTTTTCAGTTTTCAAAAGCTGTCTGTCGGGATTCTTTCTTCCCACCTCCATTCTGGTCGCACAAAAGTTTTTCTTGGTTTCTTTGTTTGTGCGAACTTTGTCTGTTCGAGCCTCAGAAGAAAAGTGGGAAAGACACACACGCACGGACTTCTTGAAATAAATGTCGTACAGAGATCTAGCCCGGTTTTAGCGGAAGAATTTGTTTACCAAGGAAGTTCCTTTTGTGGGTCTTTTTGAAATTGGCGAGGGGACGAGAAAGAGTCAGTGGGAAAACATGGTTGTGGGTGGGAACCAAGCGGGGAAGGGAGCGAAGGGTCTGCTAATGGGGAAGGGAGCAGACCAGGGCGATCAGAAGGACAAGAAGAAGCCCATCTCTCGATCCTCGCGTGCTGGTCTTCAGGTTCTCCTCCTCCTCCTCCTCCGCTGCCCCCTTTTCTTCTCTCTCTCTCTCCATCCCATATCCTTCCCTTCTTCATAATCTCTTCCCCACTGCTCTTTGCTTCCCTCCAGCAATCTGAAATGGGTACCCCTTGCAACAAGGATCGAAGTACTGAATGCAATGTTTCATGGGTCTTCTAGCAAGCTGAAATGGGCACCTGCTGCAATAGAATCAAAGTACTGAATGCAATGTTTCATGGGTTTCCTAGCAATCTCAAATTAGTACCTGCTGCAACATGATCAAAGAACTGAATGCAAATGGTTCATGGCTTTTCTCAAAGCACAATGGTTCTTTCACATTCTTAGTATTACCCTTCTTGCAGTTTCATTTCATGACTTCTGATGGTGCATATAAGGCCATTCTGATATTCTTGGTGTTTGGGCTGGTGGAGGTCTTGACCAGGCTTTGTTCCTGGGTGATGTCAAGCATATAATTTCAATTAAGTCTTAGTCATTTCCCCCTTTCTCCAGCTTAGAGTTTCAAGCTTGCATTCTAAGGCAGTAGGTTTCTTGCCAGCATTGTAACTTTCAGGTTGCAAAGCATAGAAGCACTCATGTGCATATGGGTGTGTGTGCACAGTGGCATGTGAAGTTTTTGTGTGACATAATTGTAAAGAAGCTGTTCTCTCCTCTCATCCTCGTATTGAGGCTGTACAGAGCACCAGTATGTAGGACAAATTATTGCCTTGAATATCTAAGGAAGCCTGAAACATGTTTGTTCAAGATATTCAGACATGCTGTTTCCCTCAATTGCCAATAGAGTACACTAGCCTATGACTGATCAGGAGGTCATGACCAAGCAATCCACTAGGTGAAAGGGTGATGTATTCAACCAATATCATAAGATTCTGTCTTCTGATACTAAGTGCATTAGGATTGTGTGTTTTGGTGATTCTGCAGTTCCCGGTTGGTCGGATTCATCGGCTTTTGAAATCACGGGCTGCTGCTAATGGAAGGGTTGGGGCAACTGCTGCTGTATACTCAGCAGCGATTTTGGAGTATTTGACAGCTGAGGTACTAGAACTTGCTGGAAATGCAAGTAAGGATTTGAAGGTGAAGCGTATTACTCCCCGGCATTTGCAGCTTGCCATTCGTGGAGATGAAGAGCTGGACACCTTAATCAAGGGCACCATTGCTGGTGGTGGTGTCATCCCACACATCCACAAGTCCCTCATCAATAAATCATCCAAGAAGGACTAAGAATGGAAATGGATCTTGAAGAAAAATACACTGAAGAAGAACATGCTTTCCAGTTGAAACGTATGTTGTGAGGCAGATTTTCAAGGAAGTACTTTCCTGCATCCCCTTCCACCTGGAGACAGAAATTTGGGAAAATGTGCAACTATCTTTGCATCTGTACTCTTCCCTTTGTTACACAATTTTTTAGTCTCATCATTGCAGATGGTCACATTTTGGATTGGAGAGGTTTTGTTGTAGGCTTCCTTGTCAATGATTGTGTATAACAAGAATTATGCTGAGGCTGAAGAGGATTTTTTTTCTGAAAGCTATGTTATCTGGTTTGAAATGGTTTAGTCAGTCTGCTGTTTGTTAAATTTTTGGGTCCTGCAGGTCTTTCTTCTTTTCCAATAGGCTAATGTGGATAGTCATTTTGTGCCTTCCACTTTTCAAGGAAGAGCTGTCTTACTGGCCCCATCAATGCATTCATGAGATATGTAGACAGGACCAACATACTGTTTTGTTGTGTTTTCTTTTATATGCTGTTTTGATAACAGAATTCAGATCTCTCTTACTTTTTGCTACAAACCATTTACTGAAATCCAGCTGCTAACACACTTTTGATGCTTTAGTTTCTCCGTAGTTCCTAGGTCAAATTTCTCAAGATCTTCAGATAGTTAACCCAGAAACATCAGGACAGACCAATTTGGTCCACTGTGCACTGCATTTCCATACTTCTCTGATGTTTAGGCGTTAAGGATCCACCCATCAGGACCATCTTCAACTTCATGGACGCCCACAGCTTCTTAGTCTTAGTTAACCTTCTGAAGCGACACAGAAAGTTGCCCATGGTTCCTTGAGTCTTAGTCTAGTCTTCTGAAGAGGGAACATTAGCCCTCAAGGTTTCTATTTGAACAAAACATAGTTTTGCAAAGAAGGTTTATGTTTGCTATGCACATGTTGCTACTGCAGACCTCTGAACATGCATGTGACTGCTGTTCAGATTGCTTTTGGTTACTTTCCTTGGCCACAGTGAACCAGTACCCACCAGCGAAGGACGGATGGTAAGTGGTCAGGAAACAGTTTTCTGTTGGGTTCCAGTTCCCTAGCTAACCATGGTGGTTAGGTCAGTTGCTGTTTTCTTTCTACCTAACTTACTAACAACCCACAAGCAGGTTGTTAGTAGGTAGGTAGTAAAAACAGCCCTTACCTATGTATAAGCCATCTACTTACCTAGTAAATTACCTATTTTCCTACCTACCTACCTATATATGAGACCTATTTCTTACAGAATTAGTTATTAAGGTGAAACCAAATATTAACTCAGTTGAGTTTCATCCACAATGAGTAATGACATACATCCAGTGGATGGTGTGCTGGTGGGTGCTGGTTCACTGCGGCCTCCTATTTTCCTTCTATATTCTTCAAGGCAAAGCATTTCCTCTTTAAGGCTGAAATGTTGAAGCTTTGACACCAATTCTATTATTTCCAGAAAAGTTGAAATTTTCAAAAATACTTGTTCCCAAGAACAAAATCTTGTGAAGGAAAATGTACAAAACCTTTGGAATATTTGGGAACATTTATTTTTAACATGGAATCTTAAGGTTAATTATTTAATTCAAAAACATGTGTTGAAGCTACCCTTAGACTGCAGTATGGAAAGATCGTATGTTTAAAAATTTTCCTAAAGCTCTTGGAGAAATCTCCCAAGTGTGTTTGGAGACCTGAAGGCAGATTATATCTGTAAAGCACAGGGCCAAATTTCCTAGTGTACCCTAAACCCTAAAACCTCAGTGTCATTTTTGCTCATGATACTGGGTGGGTAGGGTACCACAGAAAAAAACGAAAAATAAATTTAAAAATTGCCTGCAGGCTTTATGCTGGGTAACTCCCTCACAGGAGCGAGTTCCCAAAATAACTGCCCTTGGTTCCCCACCTTGGGGGTAGTTATTTTGGGAACTCCCCACTCCTTAGGGGTTACCGTACATGTGCATATCCCTCCTAGAAGAGAGGAATCATTTTATGCTTACTCCTTAAGAGTGGAAGGGATCTTAGGTCTACAAGAGGCCTCCTACTTCTAAGATCCCTCTCCTCAAGTAGGCATAGGATTCCTCAAATTTTTAGGCTTAAAGACTCTCTCACTCTTGAAGAGAAGGTGTAAGAACTAGGAACCCAAAGGTCTCCTATGCCTCATGATCTACTTATGTTTAGGTTCATGGATATGTTCCCCTTGTGCTTTATGATGGATAAAGCACCAAGGTGGAGGCATTCCCAAAATTGGGGTGAGATTCGGTAGCACCTTGTCTTGCGCCCCTTATTCTAGTAAGGTCGCCACCCTGGGGTGAAACCTAAACATATTTTTCTTGGATTATCACAAAATGGCTATGACAAGAAATAAAAATGAAATGGACATGTGCCCTTACATGCATGACACTTCAACATGATAAAACTTGTAAAACTTGTGTCATGAACCAAAGAATTATCACAAACACAAAAACTATCCATGAACTTGAAAGTTATGGCAAACTATAACAAAACTAGTTTAAACACAATCCTGATTACATACAAGGACATATATGTGTGTGTGTGTGTGTGTAATGACACAAATTATGCAAACACTTACATAGAGTATTGTTCACAATATGAAAAGCCTTCAAATCAAATAAGATGAACAAGAATATACTACAAGGTCGTACATCAAATATATTGTCAATCAACCATAAAATAATGGGTTGCAACATTTTATTTACACTTGTTTGAAATTAGGTCATACACACTTCCATAAGGCCTATTGTCTAATAAAGCTTCTTAGGAAATTTTGAAAAATATCATTTTTTTGGTGAAAATGAAAAATGCATATAATGTTCATCAATTAGATGTAATCACAGGCAAAACGGACTCACTTGACTCACCACGGCTCGGACTTGGGGGAAGCCACCACCTTCCCCCATATAGTATTCTCTGCGTTGCTTTGCGGCACCCACTTCCGAATGGCTTTTAGTCTCGGGACTCCCAAAGAGGAGTCTCAAAACTATCCTGGTTTGGACTCCCGGGACTTTGGAAATTCATAACTCCCAACTCAGACCTCTGATTGGGATGAGGTCTGAAGCAAACTTGTAGCTCTCCTCAAGAGCTTTTCAACGGTGTGTCGCACTCCACCTGCACACACTGGGGTCGGGTCGATTCCTGACTTTTAGTGGTCGGGAGTCAAATTGTCAATTTGACTCCCGGCCCTTCTTTCGACCATAACTTGTGCTGCAAATGTCCGAATGGCTCATGCGAGGCCATTTTCGACATCTACACTTCAAGACATTTTCAAGGGTATAAAGAACACATTAAGACGAGGTGTTTTAACCCCTGCAATCGAGCTCTAAAGTTTCGGGAGTCCTGGAGGACTCCAAGTTCCCACTTTTGGGAGTGTGAGTTTCATCTTCACACTTGTCTCAAAGTGGGGTTGCAACACGAATCATATCTATGAAATTGCAAAAATTATCTTCACAATGTTTTGAAGGTCACTTGATAATGAATGTAATCCTAACCTTGTGAACATGAATTTCTCATCACAAAATGTCAAACCATCACCTTCTTCATCATAAATAATAGTGACAAGCTACCATGACAAATCCAAAAAAAATGATAGCATCCACTAATTACATTATTGGAACAAATTGTTAAGTCTACAAAATAATAATATGGACAATACATGTAACAAATTAAAATCAAGCAAAGTCCCCTTGGATTAGAACTTCAAAAAAAAATTCAACAATTCAAAAGAAATCATGAAAAGTTTTCACCAAAGATAACAACATTTTTTTTCAATTTTCTATTAGTAAAAATATGTCAACAACATCTACAATGGTCTCTTGATTCATATTACAATAAATCTTTGACAAAACTCAAGGGTGAAAGAAAAAATTTATGCAATTTTCCATGTCAAAAATAGATTCATTGTTTTTTAAATCATCATCAATCAACATTGTAACAAAACAATCAAAGTGCCCTTGGATCACAACTTCAACAAAAAGTTGTAACAATTCCAAAGAAATTGTAAAAAGCTCCAACAAGAGATAAAAACACTTCTTAAATCCTTTGTCCACAAAAACATGTCAACATGAATCATATTACTAAAAAACACTTTGACAAAACACAAGGGTGAAAAAAAGTGTTCATCCAACCTACCATGGCAAAAAGAAAATCATTGTCATTTTTTCAAAATATTTCTAGTAAGTATTATAACAAAGCAATCAAAACCTCCCTAATTGGCAAAACTTCCACAAGAAATTATAACAATTCCAAAAAAATCACAAGAACTTTAACCAAAAAAAAACATGCCAATTTCATCTATGATGGTTTCTTGAATCATATTATATATAAAAATTTGACAAAGCACAAAGGACCAAAAAAAAAGAATGTATGCAACTTGCCATGCTAAAGATAATGTCAACAATTATAATGATCTCTTGAGTCATATTATGAAAACAAATTTGACAAAATGCAAGGAAAAAAGAAAGAAAGAATTTATGTAATTTGCCATGCTAGATATGGAATCATCATCAGTTTCCAAATCATCACTGACAAGCATTCCTTATAAATGTTGATGATGTAATCAATGCATGCATTTTTCAACTCTATGGTGTTCAAGTTATGAATCATGTTGTTGATTAAGTTCCCAACATTCAAGGTGAAATGTTAGTTTAATGCTAAATGCACATTTATCTTCCTAGATTAATTTTCCTTCAAGCTATCTATCTTTCAAAACAAAAATGGAAATCTTACTTACACTTGCATCTCATCATTGATGAGAAGCCACATTCTTATATGGGGGTTCATGTGCTTTGATTGGATGAATTTCTTTGCAATTGTTGAACAATAGATGGGAGAAAGTTTTAGACATTGAAACAAATCTCCTTATAAGGAGATTTGCATATCAAAAGAAAAATAATGCTTCAAAAGCAACAACATCAACAAAACAAAGACTGAAAATGACAATACTTTCACAAAACAAAATAGACATGAATTTTGAATGGAAATGAAACAACAACAAAAGTGATGAGAACTCATGCAAGTCACCATAGCTACCACAAGGGTTGTAGAAAGAGACATGAAATGATCATAGTGGATAAGGGACCTATGTTGACCTACAATGGTGTAACTTGATAGCATGATTTGAGGGGTGGTTACAAGGTAGCCTATGGCTCACTTTTTGCATCGCAATTTAGTTTTTTGTAGAGTGGCATGCATTTACATGCTATTAGCATGGCGTAAAAACAATAAATTTCCAAATTTGTGGCTAGATTTAAATTTTCAACTTGAAGAAGAAGACATCTATTAAAAAATGCAACATATATATACACCAACTATATAGTAATGGACTTTTGAAGTTGAAAAATATGGGTTGGTTTACTATTTGTGCCTCTATATACATGCATTTTTGTGTATGAATTTTATTTGGGATGTATTATAGGGACTCAATATATGACATGTTAAAACGAAAAAAACATATGTGCAAAAAAATTGCTAGAAAAAAATTAACCCAAAAAAATTATGGACTTTTGAATGGCTTAAAATGAACCATATTTTCATAAATCCATATCATAATCATTTTTTGATGGATTTCAAATTTTATTTTCTTAACATGTACATTAAATAATTTTTTAGAATGTCTATTCTTCATATGGATTTTTTTAGTTTATTAACTACCATGTAATTCCCCACTAAATTAATGATATAAAAATAAACATTACCATATGGACTTTTAAGGAGTGGAGCATCCACCAAAAATGAGCCACCTTAGAGTGCACACATGACGAGGAAAGAAACATGTTTCTAGCCCAAAAAAATTGCAAATTTTGAACATTCATGTTTTTGGCCACTCAAATGAATACATAAAACAATGTTCGACCAAAATTAGTGTTGCATGTTTTCTTTTGTGAATTATGTTTTTGTTGTTTGCATTGAGTCTCCTTAAATGTAAAAGGTGAAAGCTTTAGAAACAAATGACCTTAGTCCTAGAAGTAGGAAAGAATATGACTATGGATGGGTTTATCACCTACAACTTAATTTTTTTGCCATAATTATTCTCTTCATTTGGACAAGGTGGGCAAGGGTTTGATGTGTTGCCTCCCAACCCAAAACAAAATGAGGAACCCCAAAATACTAACATATTTCCATTTGCATATCAAAACCTTCATTTTCAAGGGATTTACAATCATCACAATTTGAAATTCAACTCCTTGTGAATTAAATGCCATCCACACTGCAACAAATCCTTTAAAGGTCATTAAATCTTACACATTGAATCATTGTATTGCTCGAGCAAAAAACACAAAAAACTTTGCTAGAAATTTCATGGTGTATTTGAGCACACCTTAAAAAGGTAAGATTCAGTTAATTACATGCTTTGGAAATCTTACATTTTTAAAGAGGAACAATTCATTTTCAATTGTTTGTCCATACAAATTGATTAAGGGAGGTAGGTATTTTATGCTTAATAAGGCCTTCAAACAAAGGCATAATTAAAATGCAAGCACCCACCTTGAAAAATACCCTTGTTTAGGTAACACCTTCAAACTAGAGCCTTACTTACCATTTAACCACTCTAAAAAACAATATTTTCAACCATAGATCTTTAAGATCTTCAATCTCCAATGTAAAAGATTGAATACTATGGTAAAAAAGATGCACAACTTTAGGCTTGTGCACATGAGCTACAAAAACAAAAACAAGGGCAAACCAAAGGTTATGTATGCCTCATTTTGCCTCTCATATTGGTGAATGGCTACTTCACCTATCAACATGGCAAACAATGCTAACATTCACCTAGAATGGTTCATGGCAAAAAATAGTGCCCTTCACCTACAATGGTTAACCTCCTTGGGTTTGCTTCTTTTTGCCTTCCAAACTTATTGGAAACAACTTTGAATTTAAGATTTGCATGAAAATATGAAAAACATATTAAGTTTAAGGGTTAATTTGGATAAATAGTTGTCTATTAATGAGGTTTGAAGTTGGGTCAACTATACAATATGGCGGTTTTATATAAGGGAAATCCTCGTCCAAAAAGACTTCTTGGAATTAGGTCATGGCTATAAGGGCAATAGCCTTAGTAGGTGGGGCCAAATTGTAGGAAGTTTTGTGGGATGAAGATTTCCCTTGTGTAAAAACAATGGAAATTTTCTTGGAATGTGGACCTTATGGCAATTCCCTAGGGTCTTCCATGTCCAATACCAAGGACCTTATGGTGCTTCTCCCAAGGGTGTAACGTGTAAGACATGGTGGGCCCTAATTTTGCATTAAAACCGGCTCTATAAATACACTTCAAACAAATTCCAATTCAAGGTTCAACATGGATAGGTACCATCATCCTTTGTATGTTAAATGATAGGTCAATCAAAAAAATGTATAAAAAATTCAAGAACAAAACATGGAACCACTAGTGTAAAGTAAAGCTTAAGACCACAAGTTTTACAAAAATCATGCATGTGTGAATGGGTTCAATTTTGGCAAAGCTTGCTCAAGCCCTTATTATGATAAGGCCCATGGCCTTGGGTTTTATTGAGTCTAAAAGCTATTTTGTCCTGTATCATGGGGAGAAAAGGAAAAAAATGGGAGGTGTTTCAAATAATGGAACATGCATCCCAATGAATGCCTCTTTATTTTAAGCCCCCCCAAACAATAAAGCAACAATATTTTTGCTAATATTCCTTCTAGGTACACTACAAATACAAAAGTAAGTTTTTGTGATGGTGAACACAAGCAAATAATGGAAAAAATCCACTTGTCTAATTTGTAAGAAAAGTATTTAGGAATATGAGAGGAAGTTTTTCCCAAATGAAGCATTGAGATATGTTTGACAATGTTTTGAATGTTATGCCATCTTCATTAAAGAACACAACACACTTCGAAGCAATGAATAGACAAATTTAACAAGAAAAGATGTGTTGTAACCTAAGGTGAAGAGTAGGTAGTTCTAGAATGATAACATGACACCTGTAAATATAAACTCATATTTCCATGACTACTCCATGATATGCAACACCTTTTTTTAAGGTCAATAAAATATCACAAATGTGAGTAGTACAACAACTATTTTTTACATCACACAAATTGATATATTGTTCATGAATATGGTTCCATGATTACTTGATGAGCATTACAAATTTTATTTACAATAATTACCACTCAACAAATATTTACCCTCTTTTAAATTGTTGCCTATCATGATCAAATTGCTTTCATAAACCTATTTTTTGATCAATTATACTTATTTTTCTAATGTACACACATAGTATGATTGATGAATAGTTCATAGGGTAAAAACATGGCACGGTGAATCAAAAAGAGGTAAGAATTCACAAATTCAAAAGTCCATGTCTTTTCTTTTTGTGGGGGGGGGGGGGGGGGGGGGGGGGTTTTTTTTGTTGAAAAAAAAAAAAAAAACCACACCAAACCTTTTTTTTTTTTTTTTAAAATAATTATGAAGATAGTGTAAAAGGAGTTATGTTTTAGTTTTGTGGTGTGGGTGGTGTGTGGGGGGTGGGGGGGGGGGGGGGGGTGGGGGGCATGGGATTTTTTAGTAGACAAAAAAAATCCATCAACCCAAGCACTTATTTATTATTTATTAAAATACTTAAAGATCATTGTTTTGTACATGTGTGAAAAAATCCAAAATAAATCATGATATGGACTTTTGAAAAAAAAAAAAAAACTTTTCCACCCATTAAAAAGTTCATAAATCATAAAGTTCATTTCATTTCATGAATTTAACCTTTCAATCTTGTTGTTATTAATACATTTTCTAACTAAAAAAAAGTCCCTAACAAGTTTTGAAGTCCCACATGGTACCAAACCAAAGTCCCTTCAAGTTTCATTATTATGAATGTTATAACTTATAATCCTTAGTTTTCAATTTGAAAATTCCATAGCTTTTACAATTGTATAAATTATATATACCAATTAATCATATCATGTACATATTGAATTTTATAATCTTAAAACAACCCCCATTTAACAATTCAATATGTGTAAAACCTTGTGGCAATTAGAATCACACTTATGTATTAGAAAAATGAATCTATTATCCAAATTAGTTCACCCTACCATGCATTGACCCCATGCAACCTTTGGTGAACTACAATAATACCGCCTTTCACCTAGATGGCCAAATGTCAAGGTTTACAAACTCCAATTCACCATATATTGCATACACTTTGCTAACTACTCCCAACTTAGCTAACTTTTTGCAATTACATAATCTTCAAAAACACTTTCCATCTAGACCAATTTCACCCACTTTGGTTTGTAAAATTATAAAGAATTCAATCTACAAAAACACATGTGGTTCAAAATTCCACATTGACAACATCAAACTTTGCAACCTACTATCATGTGAATGTAAATTTCATTTATTTGATGCCCATGTTACCTCATTGGTGTCATCATAGTTTTTTGAAAGTGCAAATAGAGTTAGGTTATTACATTGTTTAAATTTAAGCATTCAAACCATTAAAGCATAACATAAATTATCGCAATGTCCAAGCTATGAACAACTTAGAAATTACATCTACACCATTAATATGTAATTTCACTTGAACACCACAACACATAGAACTTTGAAACATCCTACCAAATTATTGTTAATACCTATGCCATACCATTGAATTCTTCAAAAAGAAAATGTGAAAATGAGCTTCATACTTAACTTTAGATTAGAAGAATTATTTTAATTTTTTCACTTTCACACTTTGTCTTTTAAAAACCTTTCACACGATTAATTTAATGCACAACACCATATTATAGTGGTTATGTTCAATCCACTCTAATCTACATTAAAACTACAAGAAACACACCACTTCATGTTGAGCATTCATGCTTAGAAAAGCCCCATTCTTGGCCCTTAACCTACATTTCATCCATTTACAATTATTGCCATAAAATGCAAGACCCTTTCAAATATAATAAACATCTATTCATCATGAGTAAGGCAATATTTCACATTACATTTTATCTCCATTGCCACCTTTCACCATTTTTTTGGCACACCTTAAACCTAATTATCACCTTGTTTCTAATGTAGTTTCACAATGCCAAACGACTTCAAATTCACATTCACATGTCTCTTGATCACATTATTGGAGGCATGACAAAGATTGATGGTGTACTTTAAGGATCTAATCAAAGTGTGAAGAAAGGACACAAAGAGGTTCTTAATTATTTGAGTCATGAAGAAGGTGTTGTACTTAAGACTTAGGCATGTACTACTCCAAATAGATGAACTCTTCTACTTAGCAATGTTATTTTTACATCTACCAATGTCAAACATTCATCTATAAACATTCCATGCACTCAAGTTTGTGAATTACTTAGAGTTGAAGGAAATCCCAATAAGTAATCAAAAAAGAGTAAAAAAAAAATGAATGTAAAATCTAACTTGTTTCATAACAAATTGCAACTTCTCCAAAGGTATGGAGGACATTGAAAATATTGAAGATGGAGATGACAAAGTGAATTACCACAAAAATGTTCCATAATATGTAGTTGACTAGATATTTGTAGGTGAAAATCAATTACAAACTATTTAAATCTTTTCTAAAACTTGAAACCCAACTAATGTACCAATTGATAGTAACCAATGGTTTGATTCAATTTTGAAATAAGTCTAGGCTTCAATTTGTTTTGAATAGATTTGGTTCTAATGTTCGAATGATTGTTCACATTAATAGAAGTTATATTCCAAATTTATGGAATTAGACGTTCAACACCCATTTTTCAAACAATTACACTCTCAAACCCTCTCCTCTTTACTTTGTTATTATTCCCTTTCTCCAAGTAAGTACTCTATTTACATGAAACCATACTCAAGATCATTTCATTAATGACCCTAATTTGGTAGTCTTGGTTCAAAACAATTCCACTTTTAATAATAGTTGTGAAATACACAACAAGCTACTAAAATTGATGCAATTTTATCTATTTAAAAATTGAAGTGGGATAAAATGTCTCATCCATTTTTTAAAGATCCAAATGCATGTTTATAACAATTGGGTCCTTGAATTCATAGCAATTCATTAAATCTTTTATATTTGTCCACACCCAAGGTTTGTAATTCTTGAATTATTTTAAATATATATTTGAATTGGATGAGTTGCATCACCAATGAAATATGGAATATTATGTCTAAAACCTCAAGAAAATCACCAAAGGCTACTAAGGAATCCCAAAGTTCTTTAATGTTTTGTAAAGGCTCAAGTTTTTGAACTACCCCCATCATGAACTCCTCCGAGTTACCCAACACATACATTGCAAAATATCTTGAGTACATCACACAAAACTTGCATAATAATGGTGTGGAATTTTTTTCTTATTGTAAAAGTAATTCATTTTAAATGTTCAATTTTCTTGTCTGACATTAATGGATTGTGAGTTCCATCAATTATTCCACAAATGTTAAGAATATTTGTGCAATCTTCATAAGTTTCTATGATGGGTTACAAATGTAATATAACTTATATATAATATTAATGTTGATACATTTGTTGAACAACATGAAAGCATCACTACTATGTCAACATATTTTTCATGGTTTATGTACTTATGTATTGAAATTATCTACCTTGAGAACCTATTATGAGGGAGTTTGGTTATACATGTTTGGTTATACAAAAAAACCACCATTTCAAAATTCAAGATATCCACAACTCATGTGTATAAAACTCTAAAAAACGTGGCAATGGTTATTAAGGGCTTCACTTGAGTGGAGTGTATTGCAAATAATTTGAAAAACACAAAAACCCACATGCCTTAAATGTGAATCAAAATTGCTTGAAGAACAACTTTTAATTTTTTATCCAAAAAATTGAATATATTCAATGTTGGAATGGCACACATTACTGAGGTCATATGGTGTTGACCCATCATGTTTCACCTCAATTATAGGTCCTAAAATATATTTTTCACATTGCCCTTTTCAAGATTTTTGAGCCAATTAAATAGAAATACAACAAACATGCATGTGCACATTGAAGACTACAAATAGTAAGATAGTTATTCGCATGTCCAAAACATATCAATTTGCTAGGGGTTGCTAGATAACAAATTATTTCAATATTAGGAAAGGGACTTTAAGGATTTCAAGAAAATGTCATTGAGACATGTAGTTCCCATAGAAAACTATAAATTATTTACCATAGGGAAAATAATGCATGATCTAGTGGTCCAAGTTGTGGTGAAGTCCTTGTGAGTTTGTGTGGGGGCCATGATGAATCTACATGATTAAATTCTTGTTCCAATTGTAGTCAACACCTTCCTTTGTCTCTTTTGTGCAATTGAAGTGAAAAGAATTCTTCATGTGAAGAGAGTCAACTTGTCCTAATCATCCCAAATCCATCACCTTATTTTAATCATGAAAAACTAGGGAACATGCCTTAGGATTTGAATTATGTTACTTCAAAATAAAAAATATCTATTGATACCACTTGAACCTAGGGGTATGTCAACATGTGGGTGGTTGTGCATGAAAATCTACCATGTGTCTAGTAGAACACCACTATTATGA
>Ga0116228_10000358_pt1 | contig 33968 bp, 33 predicted proteins | sample S1TSphfallax_2_FD_89694 | JGI IMG/M metagenome (GOLD analysis project Ga0116228, IMG submission 89694) | Host-associated microbial communities from peat moss isolated from Minnesota, USA - S1T2_Fc - Sphagnum fallax MG | ecosystem: Host-associated > Plants > Peat moss > Unclassified | place... | reverse complement strand
GGATGAAAATGAATGTAAAATTGATCCAACCAATAGGATGAAAATTTTAATAGTTGCATCATAGTTGTGAGAATGACCAAAATAGTTGAAATTTGGTTTTGTAGTTGCAAATATTCCCAAATCTAGTCGCAAATGACTATAAGTCGCATGTAGTCGTAAATGGAGTGGTTACATTTTGATTGATTTCTACTAGTGAGTGGAATCTATCAAAAAAGGTCCAAATTTGCCCTCTAAATTCGGGTATTCATAATAAATTACAAATGGTGAAGTTGAATGTTGATTTTGACCTTTCTATAGCAAATGCTATAGAATAACTATTGAAATAGTACAAAAATGTCTTTGCGTGGACGTACAAAGATCTACAAGGCATTCCACTTCACTTAGTGTAGCACCAAATTAAGCTTGATACTAATATGTTTGCATCCCATCAAACACAATATTAGATGAATCCAAATTATGTTACGGTCGTGAAATATGATTTGGACAAACTACTAGTTGTGAGATTCATCATTCCAACGGAAGAGGCAACTTAGCTCTCTCCCATTGTGGTGGTACCAAAAAAGAATAAGAAGCTCCGAATTTGCATGGATTTCCAAAATTTGAATGCTTTCGTAAAAAGGATCCCTATATTTTACCTTTCATGGAAGAAGTATTGGACATGGTGGTAGGGCATGAAGTGTATTCGTTTCTAGATGGCTTTTCAGGCTACCATCATATAACAATCACCATGGAAGACAAGTACAAGACTGTTTTCATTATAAATTCAATAACGTTTATTTGGATAGTCATGCCTTTTGGATTGAAGAATGTTCCACCAACTTACCAGTGAACAATGAATATGGCATTTTGTGAATAGCTTGGGGTGTTCATGAAATTGTTTATGGATGACTTCAGTGTAGTTAATGACCTCAAAATACCTTGCCAAACTTTGGTTGTGATTTGATAAATGTTGAGAATTTGGTATTAGTTTGAATCTTGAGAAGTGCATGCTTTTGGTATATTTAGGGGTCATACTTGGGCACATTGTTTCTAAGGTAGGAAAATTACTTGATTCGAAAAAAATCTTAGAAATTGTGAATATGCCCGCAACAAAAACATTTAAAGACATACAAATTTTCAATGGGATGGGCCAGTTTTACTAATGCTTCATCAAGAACTTTGCCTTCATTATGGGCCCCATCATGAAACTCTTATGCAAAACACAAGTATTTTGCATGGATTGTCGAATGTTAGGAAGTGTGGGAGGCCATAAAGTAGAAGTATTTAGATGCACTGATTTTAATTACACCCAAATGGGACATGGAGTTTCACTCCACACATATGCATCAAATCTAGCAATCAAAGCTATGCTGGCTCAAAATCCTATTGAAAAACGTGATCAACCAATTGCATATGCCTCCAAACTTGTAAACAATGTAAAGGAAAACTACACCACCATCGAAAGAGAAACATTTGCCATGGTTTATGTTTTGCATAACTTTAAACATTATTTACTATGAAACAAGTTTGTTTTCTACATCAACCACATGGCATTGTTGTACCTTGTAAAAAAACTTCAACTTTAAGGCTGAACTACAAGGTGGATGTTGTTATTCTTGGAATATGATTTTATGATGGTGTACAAACCATGGCATTTTCATTCAATGGTGAAAAACTTTTTGCAACTTCCTAATGCTACCAAAAATCTAGGGGTGCTTAATAGAACTACTAATGCATCACTGTTTATATTTCAACTGGAATGGATGTAGGAAATGCATACATACATCTCCACCAAAAATTTCCAAAGGGACATTCCATGGAACAATGGAAAAAATTAGTGTTGAAGGCGTTGCCTTTTACCATCATCAATGGAAAGTTGTATAAACAAAGGTAAGATCAAATTTTACGTCGATGTTTACATGATGATGAGATTTCGACAATCCTACGAGAGATGCATGAAGGAGTTGGTGGCAAACATTTTTCAATGAACATCTTAGCCCAAAAGGTGCTGAATGCCAAATACTAGTGGCCAATTCTACATAGGGATGCACAACATCACTATCATTCTTGTGATGTTTGCTAATGAACAAGAAGTCTCTTACATACCCCAATGGCAAAGTTGATCACCATGCTCCTAACTGAACCATTCATGAAATGGGGGTTTGGACTTCATTGGCCCCTAAGCCCATGAATCATTCTCATGGCAATAAATACATTTTGGTTAGTACCGATTATGCAACAAAGCGGGTGGAGGCAAAGGCATTAAGGACCAACAAGGCTACAATCACAATTCAATTCATGTATGAATTCATTTTGACCAAGTTTGGTTGCCCTCTCACTTTGGTTAGTGATTAAGGTACCCATTTTATTAATGAGGCCATTGGGATCCTTATTGCTCATTTTTTGTTTCAACACTCTTGCTCTATAATTTATTATTCTTAAAAAAATAGTTGGGCTAAAAACTAATAGGGTTATTGGGTTACTATTAACCAAACTAATAAATGAAAACCACACGGATTGGGATGAACATCTCCACATTGTTTTATTTGCCTACAAAACAATTTTCAAAGTGCGCACAAATCATACTATTTTCCAATTGGTGTATGGATTGTGTCGCAACCCTAGCCTTGGGCTCATGACCAAGGGAAGGGCTTACAAGGTTACATGCCAAAAGGGAAGCCCAGGAGTCATGCCGCATGTTCCCGGGAGTGTAGGAAAAGTGTGAAGGAATGAACCCTCACACTTCCAAAGGAGTTTCCACCTTGGGAGTTGGAGTCTTAGTGGATTCCCAAATATTCATAGAGCAATTTTAGGGGTCAAAACTCAATGGATTGAGGAATTCTTTATATCCTTGAAAATATTTTGTAATTTAGATGTCTAAAATGGGCTCTCAAGACCTATTTGGACATCTAAAACACAAGTTATGGCCAAAAGAAGGGCTGAGAGTCAAATTGGCGGTTTGACTCCTAACCATTAAAAGTCAAGAATCACCCCAATTTCCTCACGTACATGTGGCATGCAACATACCGTTGAAAAGCTCTCGACAAGGGCTATAACTTTTCTTTAGACCTCATCTCAATCGGAGGTTTGCACGCAAAGCTATGGGGCCCCAAAGTCGTGAGAATCCCAATTGTGGGAATTTCGAGACTCCCACTTGGGAGTCCCGAAACAAAATGCCATTTGGATGTGGGCCTCATGGAGAGGCACAAAGTATATTATAAGGGGGAAGGTGGTGGCTTCCCCCAAATTCAGGCTATGGTGAGTCTTATGAGTCCGAGTTGCTTATGTCCAAGTCCTAGCACCAAAAGTGCTCCAATTATGCACTAACCAACTTGTTGATTGCTTTTGTGCATATCCATGTGAGTGATTAAGTGCTTTTCATTCTTCCCAGTCCCATCCCGAAGCTCTAGCACATCCCTCTACCCCTTAAAAGTGTTACAAGCCAAGGAATGTGTCCCCAACTCTTTACTCTTCTGTTATTTTCACCTCAGATTCACATTTGAGTTTATTAAGGAGCTTGGGAATGTGTCAAATTACATGCTCTAATGCCTACCAAATATTTGTTAGCTACAACCAATTTTGTGACATTTCAAGATTATTCCATGACACTGATACTCAACACCCAATTGTCCAAGTTAAAAAAGTTGGAAGAATCTCGAACCTTTGCAATATAAACCACAAGCAGGTGATAATGGAATCATGCACTGTGGACACAAAATCATTACCAAACCAAGTCCTTTTCCCTTGGTGACCATCATTTTGGGTTCCAAAAGCACTTAAGAAACACACATGCAAATTCAAACAACATTTGTTTGGACTATATAAGATTTAGTATTTTTTACCTAACAATATAACACTTTTAATGAATGTAGACAAATTTGACCCCAACCCCATCTTAGTCAACATCAACAAACTAAAGCCCTATCGATTCTAAGACACAAATGTTTCAAGAGGATTAGAATCAATAGTCGAAAGGGGGAGGGATATAACCAATAATGAAATAGGGCTCAAGACTCCAACACTAGAAAATTCACAAGGTACATGCACAAAATTTTCATTTTTGGTGGATGGAACCAAAATCCAAGAATCACAACTTGGAACTTAAACCAAAATTTGGTAGTTGGAACTAAAATCTAAAACCCACCAACTCAAATGGAAATGTGGAAGACCCAATTAGAACCAAAATTTGTACCATAGGGTCTAGAATTAAAAATTTGTTGCCAATCAAGAATTCGTGTCCCATAATTAAAATCTAAGATTTGGAGTGAACAATTGAAATTCCTGATTCAAGGTCATTACATTAGTCAAGAATATTGGTCAAAATTTGGATTTGGAATATCTAGGAGTCAATTCCTATGTTACAAAATCAATTATTAATGTTGTCGATGGGGAATCAATGGATGAAAGTAAGACATGCCTTCTAGCATCCATTGGCATTTTCTATCTATTCATTAAAAATAATATACAACAAAAAAAAATGCAAAAAAATCAGAAAACCGATGCTACATTTTGACAACAACTTGTTTTCAAAATCCAACAAAAAGGTACAATGTGTCATTCGAATCGGTATCCAAGAACAAATATTGCGTTTCGCAAACAATGCAATTGTTTTTAGAAATAACTTTGTTGGCCCACTAAGTATAAATGTGGGACAAACAACATTAGTAAGTGAACGAGCGAGCATGAATAAGCAAGCCTTCTCAAGTGAGTAGGGAGGAATCTTAAAGCATATTCCATGCCATGTCATGGATTTTTTTTGTATATTCATCTTCCACGTGGATATTATTAAATGATGTGGCAAAATATGTTGCCATGTGACATTCATGGTTTGTTATGAAATGAATAATGGCTTATTGACTATAAACATGGGTTTGTTTAAGAAAGCCATTGAAAGTATCATGTGAATGTTTGAAAGCATTCTTATTAATTGAAAGATGCATTTTATCATCCCTCGTGCAACCAATGTTCCAAATGTTTAATGCTCTTGGACAATAATTATAATAATTTCAAAAATGTTGAAATGGGTGGGAATTGCATACTTTAGAAATATTTGATGAAAATCAATTTATCAAAGTATACTAAATATTTGACAAATATGTGTTGAAATGGCCAAAATACTATACATAAATATACATCACGTTACAATGATTGAAAAGTTACAAAGTGGAGAAAAAAAGAATGGGCCAAAACTAGTATCTAAATTTAGTACATAGTCTAGCCAACTACAAAGAGTTTTATGAATGAGATTTTGATGTACTATCACAAGAGTTCAAAATCTTTAGCTCACTTCAACAAATGTTGAACTTCATCACAACTCTATGTGCAATGAAGAATGAACTCTTCCATGAGCCCACAAAACATGATCATCTACAAAACATGATACACATGTTCACATTGCACATACACCCCACGACCACCCAAAGAACCTACCAACATTGTGACAAAATAAACACATGAACATCTAGGGAAATTTCCAATAGTCACATCTTATCCTTTGTCATCTAAAAGAATATTATAAATTCATCCATACCTAGGTGAAGGGACATCAATAGTAGGGAAAATAATGCATTGGGTAAGTAAGATGTTAACTTCCCAATTATTGGTGTGATGTTGTGTTAGTTTGAAGATAAAAGGTCGTTTCACCTTCTTACCATCACGAGTTGCATGGGCCAACTACTTACATCGGCTATTCACACAATGCTACGAGCATTCATAGCATGCGCATGCGAAATGCTTAAACTAGACAATTTGGAGCCAAGTAAACTTCGAACACGATTGTAATCAAAGGAAAACCCCACTTCTTCTAAAGTTGTTACCTCCTTTTAAACTTAAGTCAATACCTTCTTGGATGGGCCATACAATTGGAACTAATAGCCTAACAATTGCATATTTTCGCAATGTCCCATTGACATAATGGCTCAAATCATGGAAACAAAACCAATGCATATGGTGTTCAAATGACCTAGTATGAAATTGTATCAAAAACCTTGAATAACATGGAATAGGAGTTCTAATTACAAATTTGTAAAGATTGATATTTGCTTTGCATTTGAACCCCATGGTTTTTTGGAATGTTGAACATCAAATTGCAGAATTGGGTGGGCAACATTCAATTCGCCACTAGCTAAAAATGGTTAAATCAACAGATCCTCCAAAATGATTGGTTATACCACTTAAGGGCGGATAGACCTTCCATCCAGTACCATCACCCACTTCTACCAAAGCAGAACTAGTCCTATGGCAACTACACCCCCTGATTTATTAGATATACTTCGAAGAATTGCATAAATTGGTAAAAAATACCATTCTGGCACTATATGAGCTAGGCCTTCGTTAATTATGTACAAATAAAACATTTTTGTTATGGGTGTTATTCTGTCGTGCGACCTATAATGTCGCGCCACCATACAAACATAGTATATAAAATCATTCCCAAGCCTAAACTAAGGAGAGTTCCACCTTTCGCAAAAGAGTGCATATACATAACACCACCAATGGTGCTTGCCAGAGCTCCTAATGAACCCAAAAGAGGCCATGGCATCAACACAAATATTTTTCGTCAACTTTAGGCCACCTCAAGATACCAAAGGTAAATAAACATTAGAACCACAAGGCAATTGATATTCTTGATAATATTGGGTTGAACAACATGACCTATTATTTATGGATGAAAAAAAATCACATGGTTAGGACGATGATAATCATTGTTTGCATTCAAAGGATAATAAATGGGTCATTTGGCAAACCCAAAAACCTCTTCCCCCTCTAAGGTGCGAAATGCAATAAGAGAAGGAAAATTCAAACATGTAATTTGCCACATGAATTGCTGGTCTAGTAGGATCATTAGATTGTTGGGCCCTCCTCAATAACAATTCATTCTTATCAAGCCCATGACCACTTAAACCCCATCACAAGTATTATTTATACAATGTATACTATTTAAAAGCCTAAACATAATTGTCAAAGGTTGTTATGTACAAACAAGTGCCACGATTCTTCAATTGCTACAACCAGATGTTATGTAGATTTTTTACTAGATTATAAGTGGGCATGTCTGCACACTCTTCATCTTTAAACTTTTACAAATTAAAAGAAAGGAAGCATTAAAAAAAATTGCAATGTTACAATGGAAAAAAAGGATAAGTTTAGTGAAAATGGACATCTTATAGTTTTGAATGCATAGAAAAGAAGGGAAGTCATAGGAAGTTCACAGAAGAAGTACTCACATGGACCATGAAACCTCTTCGTTGTCTAACATGAAAATGCCAAAATTTAAACTAATTACTAAGCTTGTGGACACATGCCTCAAAAATAGCCCCAAATGAAAACCACTAGCAATGAATTAAAACATAATGATTGTTAATGTCCCCAAAGGATGTGGCATTCTTGCACTAGTGGCAAAAAACCTTGTGCTCATTTTATAATTTAATTTTGATTAGTTGTTTGGTGTGTTTATCAAGTGATTGAATACGATGGAATAAATAGGTGCACTCCTTATCAATCGTCCTAATAAAAGGATCCCCTGAACCATAAATAATTTTGACCATGTTCCAATTGGCTTGTGTGTTATTGGCCATGAATCCCTTGAAATTGGATTTTGGAAACCCATGCTTCAACATTGTTTCATTAAGCTTTATCCACATAAGTCATTGAGCTTCGGTGTCCTCAACCTACATATCACAATCCACTATGGTCAACAATTTACAATACACATGATTATACACACGATAAGCCATAGTTGTCTAGCCAGCAACATGTTTCACATAATCAAACATGATCTAAGCACTTTGCAAATCCCCTACATGTTGAATTCATGTGACAAGGCTAACTCCACTCCTAACACCATTTATTGACAAATTGAAATAAACACCTTTTGTCCATGAATTTGTCTTGGGAAGTAACACTTTTGGATGTAATCATATTGATTCTTGGACTTTAATTCAAGGATGCTATCAATATATCCACCTCCTAAATGGCGCTTGAAAAAAACGATAAGGTTACAAATGTTGGGGAGAGTTAAATTCATAGAACTTGTCCTAGATGTGCTCCAACTATTCACCTTTGAGAAACTCCACTATGCCATCATTAGAATCATCAAGCAAGTAATTCGCTAAGAAGGTCTTGCTAACATTAAAAGAAATCAAAGAGATCTTTGCATCAGGCATGCAATCCACCTCCTCTCGGATCAACCTTTTAGTCTCCTCAATAGACTTTCGACACTTTCCATCCAAAGCAAGATGGTTGTGAAGACCAAAATGAATCATTGCTCTTGACATAGATTAGAGTCTATGCATAACAAAATAAATTCACCCATTACAATTTATAACACAAAATAGAGGAGCATGACATAATTTACATCCAAGTGAGGAAGCAAATGAAATCATTGTTATTTGACCTAGGATTGGAATATGAAACGCATTCACCGAACTAGATTGTTTCATTGTAAGAAGCTAAGCACATAAAGTTTTCATAATCATCCTACACACATCGCAAGTGACCCAAACAATGAACCTTCCTGAAGTTAAGCCCACATGAATTTTTTATATTGGTTGTGACCAACTTACACCAAGCATGTGTTGAGAATTCAAGCTCAACTAGTTAGGTTTCATTAGTTACTGGAGTAGGAAAGTAATTAGGTTACTTTCACAAGGTTGAGTTACTTTCTTTACTTATTTTAGTTTGGTTATTTGTGGTTTGGTCTTGTAGTTAAATACCTTGGTGTTGATGGTTTGTTTTTTTTTTCTTCATTGCACAAGTTTGTGTATTTCATGTGACAAGAACCTTGAGGAGTTCTTGATGTTATGTTTTGTGTTGTGAACATCGTGTTATAGTTTCCTTTCAATAAAGTTTTATGTTTGCACTTGAGTAGATCTCCTATTTGTTAACATGGTATCAGAGCTTAGGTTGTTTGATGAGAAGGTTAAAAGAGATCTAGAGCTAGAATTTTTTTAATAATATCATAGGAGTTTGTCAAGTGAAAAAAAGAAACGGGGAAAGGAAAGAAGTGAAGAGAAAGAAAAGAAAAGAAATAGGTGAGAGGAGATCCACATGTTAAAGGTTTTGGAAGTCAGATTTTTAAATCTAAATCTAGATCTACTATGAAAAGATCTTGAAGTGAAACTTTAGAGATTGTAGAAGACTATAAGACGCTTCTATCCTCAAAATTTCAAAAGAAAAGGATGTGTTTTGTGAGAGTTATGAGTTTTTGAAGATTCTATGTCAGATCTGGTTTTTTGGTCATATCTCCTTTGTTTGAGCTTTTTTGGATCTGCAGCTTTGGGATCCTATAGATCATAAAGGACTCAATACGTGAAAGAAATTTCAAGTCATTTGGATATGTATTGAGAGATATTCAAGCATCTAAAGTTTCAGCCTAAGTTTTGAAGTCAGTTTCTTTTGAGAGTGATAACTCTTTGTGGTCATCACCAATAGAACTAAAATTTTCAAAAGAAATACAAGACATATATCTTATGTGTCTCTCAAAATCTCAAGGAGTTTGGAGTTGCTAAGAGTGAGTTGTAAATCATTTTGTGTTCAAGTCCCAGTTTGAGGTGACTTCAAGGAAAGCAACAAGATCTCTCATTTTATTAAGTCAAATGAGTTGAAATTTTGAGAGACAGTAGTAGACATAGCTTTACATGTTTCAACAAGATTTCAAAAGGATTCAAGGTCATGTGAGCGGTGTAGCTTCGCAAAGTTGTTATGACAGAAGTTTACATTGAGAAGACATCAAAACAAATTTTTGAAGTGGAGCAAATACAACTTGGGAGAACTTGAAAGGAGTTTGAAGATTGGGAAGCGCAAACACATTATCAAGACCTTCATACAAAAGTTTGGTATGTAATCATGTACATAATATCATACAAGATATTATATGATATACATACATATATGTAAAACCTATGTATAGTATAGAATTTCGTATAATACTCGAAACATATATACATATACAAGGTCCATTTTGTTCAACCCTAACCCTAACCCTAACCCTGCTCCTAGAAACCTAAGGAAGGAAAACCCTAATCCCAATCCTAGAAACCCTAAAGAAGACATTAAATGTTGCTTTGAAAAATGGCGAACGATTTTTCTCAAATTGCAATTGAGAAATTAAACAAGAATAATTTCCAAGTGTGGAAATTTAGGACTATGAATTTTTTGATGGGGAAAGGTTATTGGGAATTCATAACTAATGATGATACAAACCTCCTTTCCTAGAAAACCCCACACAACAACAAATTCAAGCCAATAAAAGTTGACATGAAAAAGCAAGGAAAGTCTTGTATTGGCTTTCTGTGAATGTGTCTGATTCCATGATTGTGCATATTCAAGATGCAAAATCACCCAAGTAAGCTTGTGATACATTGGTGAAGATGTATAACACCAATACACAAGCCCTCAAAATGTAGCTCAAGCAAGAGTTGCATAATCTACAGAAAAACAAGATGAACATCAGTGACTATTCTACAAAGGTGAAAAACCTTGTAGATGCTCTTGCATCTATAGGAGCCCCTATAGATGATGAAGATTTAATGGCCGTGACCTTGAATGGTCTTGGAAAAAACTATACCAGTTTCGTACTTCAATTGTAGTTCAAGAAACATTTTCCAATTTCCAAGATTTAATAACCTTGCTTATAAATGAAGAGATGAAAGTTGTTGGTGCCTCATCCAATGGAGGATAACAAGAAAGTGTTTTTTATTCAAATTCCAATAGAGGTAGAGGTAGAGGTGCTAAAACTTCATTTCGAGGTCGACACGAAAGCTTGCATGGTGGACATCATCAACATGAAGCTCAATTTCATGGAGGTGGACGAGGAAATTTTAGAGGAAGAGGAAGCCGTGGAGGTCGTGGTGGAAGTCATCAAGGTCAACAACCAAATAGCGACTCAAATAGTTATTACTGCGGGAAACCTAGGCACATGGCAAAGAATTGTTATCAAAAGGAACATGATGCACGAAATGGAAAACTACAATAAGGGAATTATGCATCAACTAGCAATCAAGGTGATGAACAACTATTTGTGATGCAGCACATGGCAAATTCAATGATAGGAGGAATATCAGATAAAAATGTTTAGTATGTGGATTCTGGAGCTTCAAATCACATGACTAGTCATGGAGAATGGTTTAGAGACACAAAGGATTTGAAGACACCATGTTTTGTGGAAACTGGTGATGACACTACACATCCCATCACACAAATCGGCAAGGTGCCATTGTGCATGCAAGATGGGCAAACGAAGTACTTGAAAGATGTACTTCATGTTCCAACCATAACAAAAAATTTGGTCTCCATAGGCCAAATGGTGGAACAAGGTTTACCGGTGACATTCAACCCAAATGGATGTTTTGTGGAAGACATGAAGAACCAAGGCAAATTGATTGCCAAAGGATAAAGGAATGGACGAATGTTCACCTTGGATGTGAACATGCCTAAGGTGAATTCCATGTTATTCACACATGGAAAAGGAGTTGGAGACATTGGATGTTAATCTCCAACGTCTTAAGCTAATGGAAAAACAAAATCTTGTTGGAGGTCTTCCCAAATTTGGAACAAAAGAGGTGATGTCAAAAGTTTATAAAGCATGTCAATTGGGGAAGCAAGCTAGGCATCCATTTCCAATTCAAACAACTCGTGTAAGTTCCAAACCTTTGGAAATGATCCACTCATGTGTGGACCACGAAGATAGAATCCATTAGAAGATGTAAGTACTACGTGAGTTTTATTGATGACCACACAAGGAAGGTGTGGGTCTACTTCATGAAACACAAAGGTGAAATGTTTCAACATTTTTTGAATTTCAAAGCAATGGTGGAGAAGGAGAACGGTGTGAGCATGAATGCCTAAGGTCCGATGGAAGGGGATAGTATTTCTCAAATGAATTCAGTGAATACTTGAAGGAGCATGGAATTCAAAAGAAGTACTCATGTATTTATTCCCTGCAGCAAAATGGAGTTGCTGAAAGGAAAAACAGGCACATAGCAGAAATAGCATGTGCCATGCTGAATGAGAAGAATTTGCCAAATTACTTTTGGGCTGAAGCAGTAGCAACTGTAGTGTATATCATGAATTGAACACTCACAGCAACAGTTCATGGCATGACACTTGAAGAAAAATTCACAGGCAAGAAACCAAATGTTTCACACCTCAAAATGTTTGGTTGCATTGCATATGTGCATGTTCTTGATGAGAAGAGATCGAAACTAGATCCAAAAGCTGAGAAGTGCATCTTCATTGGATATTCCTTAGAACAAAAATGATATAGATGTTTCAAACCTTCCATTCGAAAGTTTCAAGTGAGTAGAGATGTTGTGTTTGATGAGATGGTTAACTGGTACCCACCACTGAAGATAGTAGAAGATGGAGAGGCTAGAAATGGTGATGTTCCATCAAATGTGGAATAAGAATCACAATTAATTAATGGACCACAAGAGCCTTCAATTAGTGGGTCCAGTAGCACTCCACGGAAAGGAATATTAAGATCTTCAAACATTGTAGATGGTAGTTCTCAAACATCATCAGAAATCCTCATGTAGATGATGAGTCAAGTGATTCAGAGAAGAGTGTGGGTGAAAAATCAAGAATCCCTTCAGTTACTACTCCCGGAGCTCGAATGGCCAAGAAAGTTTTGAAAACTCCCGACAACAACAATGGAGTATGAAGATCCACACGAGCCAAGTACCTTGTACAAAAACTCACATATGATGGCTTCGTAGCTCATCATTACGCATACATGGTGAGAGTCATACAAGAGGTTGAACCCACTTGTTTTGAACAAGCGGTTGGAAATCCTAAATGGGATAATGCCATGGATGAAGAGATGGCGGCATTGGATGCTAATGCTATTTGGGAGTTGGTAGCTTTACCAAAGGACAAGAATGCAATTGGGTGCAAATGGGTGTACAAAGTTAAGCACAATGCAGATGGATCTGTGAGCAGATATAAAGCAAGATTGGTTGCCAAAGGTCATGCCCAAACTTATGGCATAAACTATGAGGAAACATATAGTCTAGTTGCCAAAATGACAACTATAAGAGCAATCATTGCTATGGCAGTAACAAAAGGATGGTCTTTACATCAAATGGATGTAAATAATGTTTTTCTTCATGGAGATTTACGGGAAGAAGTGTACATGGAACAACCACCAGGTTATGTGGACCAAACACGTCTTAATTTGGTTTGTAGGTTGAAGAAAGCTTTGTATGGCTTGAAACAAACATCTAGAGCTTGGTCAAACAAGATAGGGTAGTATTTTGTCACAAGTGGATTTCAAACATACAATGTAGATTTTTCACTATATGTGAAAAAGACAGATCATGGGATTGTTGTCATAGTCATCTATGTTGATGATTTGATTATCAAAAGAGATAGCAATGCAGACATCTTTGATTTAAAGAAGCTTTTGAAGCAAAAGTTTGAGATGAAAGTTACTTCCTTGGCATTGAGGTAATCCAATCCCCCAAAAGGATATGGTTACTACAAAGGCAATATGCCTTGAACAAATTATCCGAATATGGGATGACGGGTTGCAAACCCATTTCAATTCCATTGGAGCAAAATATGAAGCTAAGTGTAGATGAAGGAAACCTTGTGGAGGATACCATTATGTATAGACGCATAGTGGGGAGTTTGATTTACATGACCATCACAAGGCCAGATTTGAGTTATGCAGTTGGAGTGGTGAGTTAATTCATGCAAACACCACGGAAGCCACATTTGGATGCAGTGAGGCGCATACTGAGGTACATAAAACATATTTTGCAATGTGGAATTTTTTATGAAGCCAAAAGCTAGTTACAAGTACATGGATACACGGATGCTAATTGGGCTGGTAATGTTTGAGATAAAAGATCAACCAATGGTTTCATGTTTTCTTTTGGAAGTGGTGTTGTTAGTTGGAGCAATAAGAAACAACCAACAGTTGCATTATCAAGCACGGAGGCAAAATACAAAGGTGCAACAATTGCTGCATGTGAAGTAGTTTGGTTACAAAAACTACTCTCAGATTTGGGACAATCAATGGATGCTCTTGTTGTCATTTATTGTGATAACATCAGTAGCATACTGCTTGCTAACAACCTGGTCTATCATGCTAGGACAAAGCACATTGAGGTGCACTACCACTTTATTAGAAAAAAATTTCTAGTTTAAGAAATTAACCTTATTCATGTCAGTACTAAATATCAAGTTGCTGACATTTTCACAAAGGCTTTAGGTATAGACAAGCTAAAGAAGTTTCGACAAATGCTTGGTGCACTAGAAGTGGATTTGAGCTTGAGGGGGAGTGTTGAGAATTCAAGCTCAACTAGTTAGGTTTCAATAGTTACTGGAATAGGAAAGTAACTAGGTTACTTTCACAAGGTTGAGTTACTTTCTTTACTTATTTTAGTTTGGTTATTTGTGGTTTGGTCTTGTAGTTAAATACCTTGGTGTTGATGGTTTGTTTCTTTTTTCTTCATTACATAAGTTTGTGTATTTCATGTGACAAGAACTTTGAGGAGTTCTTGATGTTATGTTATGTGTTGTGAACATCATGTTATAGTTTCCTTTCAATAAAGTTCTATGTTTGCACTTGAGTAGATCTCCTATTTATTAACAGCATGGCCATTGTACTTTCTATCCGTGCCTTACATTTGGGAAGGATTATGAGTGGTCGAAAACATTGGCAACAATTCAACAAGATGTACCCATTGAAAACAATCCACAAGAATTGGAATTTTTACAGAGGGGTCTTGTCATAATCAAAAGTCTACAATTCATTCAAGGTTTATCACGGTAACACCATCATGCATAAGCAAAAGACAACAAATTGAATATTCCCCACATGGCTAGATGGCTTTAATGACAAAGAGGCATTAGATTAAAGATTTCTTTAAGCCTACTCCCATACCACCACCATTTGACAAAAGGCAAATTTTGTCTGCTGGTTCAACTCAATGTCTAAACATGCCCAGAGAGTCTTTATTATAAGGCCGAATATCAATGAAGGAAGGGGTGTCAAGTCCTCACCCAAGGAGGAATCAAACAATTCAATGAACATAGAAGATGCAAAAACATTAGAACATTGAGGGAGAATGTTGTCAACTTCGAATTCTTGTTTGATAGTTTTGACCACAATACATGTGGTTCTTGCCATAAGGATGGTTTCCTAATAATTATGGGCCAAACTATCACCAACAATGTGATAACGGCCATAGCCAACAACCCATTGTCTTCCTTGCGATGAGCTAGTAGGCATCTAGTATAAATAACTTGAAACAAAGTTATTATAATCATACAAGATGTCCTTAGATATATGTAAAGAACCTAGCTAAAAAATAAACATAATGCAAAGAAAATGTTCATAGGCAATCATCGACCTTGAATCATCTACCATGATGGTGAAGTCCAAGCATCCAAGAGCATGAAATGTACCATATTACAAAGGGCACAAAAATAGTAGTGAAGAAACTCATAAGTTTTTGAATCAATAAGAGTAAAATCAAACACCGAGGAAAAATCTTGAAAAGTTTGGAGGAAAAGGAGGAGGAACAAGGAAAATATATTCCAAGCAGGGAACGAGATGAATATGAAATTGGACAAAACATAATAACAACGAAAACCACAAACGAAAAAGTTAAGTGGTGTAGTAATAAACATTAGATTAAAATTGTAAAACTCATGTGCTTGTAGCCAAAGATAATGTTTGTTGACGAAATATGGTGTAAAGAATAAAATTTGGGATGAGGTTATCATTTTGAAAGTTGTTTAAGTAAAAACCCAACCTAAAATTTCTACATGTTATGATACATTATGTTTTTTAAAACAATAATATCATATTGGAACTAACAATTATGTTTACATAAACAAGGTTATTGTTTGTACAATGTGGAGAAATAAAAAAAAAAGGTTACAGAAAGAAAAGGTGGAAGAAGGCATAGTGTGATAGGGTAATAGCTTCTTGCAAATAGGTGGGGACAACTGTCACAACCCTAGCCTTGGGCTCGTGACCAAGGCAAGGGCTTGCAAAGGTGCAAGCCAAGAGTGAGCCTAGGAGTCACATTTCCTACTCCCAGGAGTGCAAGAAAGTGTGAGGGAATGAACCTTCACGCTCCCAAGTGAGCTCCCACTTTGGGAGTTGGGAGTCTTGATGGAGTCTCGATGGAGTCCTAAATCTTTAGAGGGTGATTGCAAAAGTTAAAACTCATTGGATTGAAAATTTCCTTTTATCATTGAAAAGATCTTGGAACGAAGATGTCTAAAATGGGCTCACATGACCCATTTGAATACTTAAAACACAAATTATGGCCAAAAGAAGGGCCAATAGTCAAAGTGCCAATTTGACTTCCAGCCACTAAAAGTCAGGAATTGCCCTGGTTTACTTGCGTTTAGGTGGCGTGGCACATATTGTCGGAAGCTCTTAATGAGGGCTATAACTTTGATTCAGACCTCACTTTAATCGAAGGTTTGCACAAGAAGTTACTAGCCTCCAAAGTTGTGGGAGTCATAATTTTGGGAATTTTGGGACTCCCAACTTGGGAGTCTTAAGACAAAATGACATTTGGATGCTAAACATGTGGTCAGGCACATATAATCCTATAAGGGGGAAGGTGGTGGCTTCTCCCAAGTCTAGGCCGTGGTGAATTTTTTGAATTTGTGTTTGCCCATGGCTCGTCCATGCACCAAAAGTGTTCCAACTATGTAGTAACCAGCTTGTTGTTTGGTTTGTGTAGGTTCGTGTGAATAATTGACCCACTTGTCACTCGTTTTAATCCTCGTCCCAGAGCTCCAACATGCCTCTCTACCCTTGAAGTGCTACGAGCTAAGGAGCATGCCCCAACTCCTTATCCTTCCATTGTTTTCACCTTTGTATTCATAGTTGAATCTATCAAGGAGTTTGGGGGTGTGTCAACAACAATTACATCCAAGGTTGGAAGAAGCACATTGGAACATGGCAATAATTAAGGTCCAAATTCTTTAAGGTGTACCATTAAATACAAAAATGACCTAGTCTTTAATGGAGTTCTTTTTTGTCCTATATTTTGATCCTCATCAATATTAATGAGTCAAATTGTGTTAAATTATTTATAAACCATATTTTAAACCATCACAATTATAGATTCCAATAATCTTATCTATTTTATGTTTTTATGTGGTCAAATAGGACTATGTAAAGGAGTACAAAAAAGGTGACAATGTGACAATATTTGGGTGTTCCTTAAAGAATTTGGACCCATTAATCAATTCATGTGAAATATTTTCGTGATAAGATTTTAAAAGGAAAAGAAAAAGCCCAAAAGTAATAATTATTAGGCATAGTTCAAACATGTTGCAAAAAGGATCTAATTAATGCTTGTAATATTAGATTTCGTCAAGCGTCAAGAATTATGAGAAGTATTTCAAACTACACTTTTTTTTAAAAATGACATTCCCAACAACTTTCACATCTCAACAAAAATTAACGTAATAATAGACATAAGAATTCATCATTATTCATGTGAATGTTAAAATTAAGTAAAATTTACATAAATTTCATGAAAAGGGAAATAAACATTATAATTTGTAATGTCATTCCAGGTTGGTGGAAATGAATTTTTTTATAAAAAAGGTTGGAGATATGTATTATGGAATGGAACTTGTTATAGAGAAAGAATAAAAATATGTGCTCTTGAAAATGTGAACGTTTTTTCACAAATATTTATGGGCCTTGAAGAAATCCCTTGAAATTTGGTATGCATGATTGGTGGCAGATTTTATTTGTAATGAAGTGGTTAAATTAGGTTAATAGCCATAAGAAAAGTCTTTTGACTCAGCCACAAAGGTACTATTAAACTCTAAACACGATGGCCACGTCATGTTTGCAGTACTTAAAAATGGATAGAATAAATTTTGGGAAGGCAATTACCAACCTTTGGCCCAATGTGTCCATGTGTATTAATATCATGATGTGAGTTTTGTGGAAATCATATATTCACCTTCCAAGCATATAAGATTCAAAACAAAATTGGGTACAACAGTGCAATGTCAATGGCATTCATTATTATGATGGATAATTACAAAACTTATAGTTAGTTATCATAGTTATAATACATAGAAATGGTGATAAGTAAGGTTGGTGAGATCCATTGTGCTAAAGAGTGAGATATTGAAAAATGAATTATGCCACAATTTTTTTGAAATTCATTAACAAAACATCAAAAATTATTTTTTAAAAAATTAACAAGATTAAATTTCCCTTTAAAAGTGGCTTTTATATGGTGATTCAACATATAAATATATATGGAATAGAAATAAATATGAAAATAATAGTTGCAATAGATATATGCAAATTCAATATATTTCAAATATATATATATTTAAAAATAAATATTTAATTCTGAATATTTGGTTCTAATTATGATTTATAACTTAATGGAACCCTAGGTACCTTTTTATTTTCCTATATATATATTGTATATCTATAAAGATTTGTGTTTGAAACTATAAAAGAAAATACTAGATGACATATCTTATAGCAAATGCTAAAGCAATACTAGAAATATTGTTGTTTGTAACTAGAATCCTTGCAATTACGTGCAATTATTTGTCACATGCAACTATAATAAGTTGTCTTTACAACTACAATTCACATGTCGACAATGTTTGGTTATCCCTGTAATTATCTTGCGATTGTTGCCATTTTTTACTAATATTGATCTGTACACATGGGGTTGCATATACACTTAATCATTTTAGTGACCACTATAGTTGCAATTAATAAGATAGTTGGTATATGTGGGCATTTAATTTTTGGGTCCACCTTTCAAACTGAAAAATGGCTTGGGCATTTTATGATTTCCACTTCTAAATTTCTAATGCCTCCTCCAAAGGATTTTCACACATCCCAAATGCATGCGAATAAGCCGATGAAAACATGCGTGTTGTTCAAAGATCGAGTATGGAAAAGGTTCGATGTGCCCAAGCCAAGTGCCAAATAGACCCCATAACCAAACTGGCTATGAATATTTGTCTACCTCAAAATTAGGGTTTGAAAGGGGCATAATGTTGTTGGGTCGATTGCATCAATTGCTAGGTTGTAGTAGAAATGTAGTGGTAAGGCGGCTTGGCTTCAACTAGCTAATGTTAGTTTGCTTGCAACCAACTAAAGGTTTTTTAGGAAGGTTGAAAAATACTTAGCCCTAAAAAAAATTTTGAGCATGTAGGATAGGTAAGACATGTTTGCCACACATTGTTGTTCACTTGTATTCAATGTTTTCTACTATAAATTTTATTTGTCTAAAGCAAAGGGTATGTCTACAACCTTATTTAGAGAGGATTGTTTATTGTTTAGATTAGTAACATGCAAAGTGGGTGGATGGGTGATCGGGAAGTTGTCATTGTTGATATTTGTTGTTCTTGCATTGGGAACATTGTGATGGTCGAGTGACTAAATGTCTTTAGAACTACAACTTGGTGTTATGTGTAGTGACCTCGAATGCAACATCAAACAATCAAATATGTTGACATAGACATTAATACATGTATCGATACAATTGTGGTTAGACCTTGGCATAACCCATATCAACTAACATTGTATGTCAATGTGTGTGAATGGGACATTAGTTGCCTTTATAGGTGATCCATTGCCACAAGGCAACAACCATATGCATGCAACCACATAACATTAACAATCCTAGTGTATTTTGGTGTTTTTGTCGCAACCCTATTTTTCGGCTTGCAACCAAGGCAAAGGGGTTGCAAGGGTGCAAGCCAAGAAAAAGCATGGGAGTCACATCACATACTCCTAGGAGTGTACAAAATTGTGAGGGAGTGAACCCTCACACTCCCAAGGCAACTCCCACTTTGGGAGATGGAGTCCCGGTGGACTTCCAAAACTTCATAGAGCGATTTTAAGGGTCAAAACTCAATGGTTTGTGGCGTTCTTTATATCATTGAAAAGATCTTGGAACATAGATTTTTAAAATGGTTTCTTATTACTCATTTAGACATTTGAAACATAAGTTATGGCCAAAAGAAGGGCCGGGAGTCAAATTGCCAGTTTGACTCCGACCAGAAAAAATAAAAAATCGACCCAATTTACTTGTATGCAGACAACGTATGACATACTCTTGGAAAGCTCTCAACAAGGGCTACAACTTTGCTTCAAACTGCATCTCGATTCAAGGTCTGCTCGCAAAGTTATGAAGCTCCAAAATCATGGGAGTCCCAACTTGATCAATTTTGGGACTCCCACTTGGGAGTCTCGGGACAAAAAGTCATTTGGATGTGGGCCCCGTGGAGAGGTGCAGAGTATACTATAAGGGGGAAGGTGGTGGCTTCCCCCCAAGTTCGGGCCGTGGTGAGTCTTGTGTGTCCATGTTGCCTGTGGCTCGTCCTAGCACCAAAAGTGCTCCAACTACGCACTAACCACCTTGTGTGGGTTTTGTGCAGGCCCATGTGAATGAGTGAAGTTTGTCAACTCTTCGTAGTCCCATCCTGGAATTCTAGCACGCCCCTCTACCCCTCAAAGTGCTGTGAACTAGGGAGTGTGCCCTGACTCCTCCTTCTTCCGTTGTATTCTACTTGGACTCACATACATTCGAATCTCTCAAGGAGTTGGGAGTGTGTCAGTTTTTTACACCTAGGTTGTGATGGGATTCTTGAAAACATGCCACAACATCAAAGAACCTTTTGTGTGAAATAGCTTCAAAAGCAATTCGAATGGAAAAATCATCAAGGGGTGCTTGAATGGGTAGCCCACACCAAACAACGAGGAGGAATGTTAGTGGTGGTGTTGATGTAGGTATAGATTCAAAAATTGAAAGGCAAATTAGAAACACTTTGTCAAACACTAAGTAAAGTTTCTCAAACCACCTACATGGTTGAAGGAGTTTGAGGAATTACTTCTAAATAATGTTTTGTTTCAGGTACAAAACCAAGCATTAGCCAAAAAAAACTCGAAATGGAAAGGGAATGGTGGCAAATTGTACATGAAATTATGGAAAAATAAATCCAATACAGTTTGGAAATAACTCATGTAGATGAAAAAGCTTACTTGAACGAATTGGTTGCATACTGGTTATAGTTTGAAGGCTATACATATTACCAACTTATTGGCAAACTAGTTGACGTACCCATTATAATTTCCTAAAAGTTTTATCCTATGCAAGCAATGACTGCAACTATGAATTCTTGGAGTGAACCTTTTGTCATTATCATTAAGCAACTAGAGTTAATCAGAGGAGCAAAGCTTACCATTGTTTCTTACACTTTGTTTCTACCCATAGAATCTAAGGAATTATTTGTTGTAACTATGAATACTTAGGTAGAAGGATTAGAATGACTTGTTACTCCCAAACTTGTTTCATTAATTATACCAAAGATTGGGGTAGCTGCAAAGGTTACCTTGATTGACACTATCAAACATGCTTTGGAGGTTTTTAAGATTCTAGATATAGTATTGAAGGGACACTTGTTGATGAGAGACTAGGATTTAAACTTGTTCCTTTAGTTGAACCTATTAATACCACATGTGAACAACTTGTTGATGATTTGATTACAAGGGTGAAACATGTAGTTTTAAGTGATTGATTTTGAGGACAAAATCTGGTTTTCAAGGATGAAATTTGGTTTTCAAAGGGGGGAATTAGGGTAACCAATGGGATAAGTAAATTGGTAACCAGTTTGTTATAGTAATTGATTGTTGACAATAGTAGGTTATTTAAAACTTGCAGCTAGTGGTTATTGAAGTTTAAATTTAATTTTTTTCTATTATAATTAATCAGCGATTGTTTAATTTGAAACAATGTTATGTTTGGTATAAATAAAAAGATTGGAGGATAATGGAGAACCTTTTTTTTGAAACTTCTTGTTAACTTTTGAACTTTTGAAACGTCTTTCTTTGTTTAATTTTCGGTTTATGAACATGTTTACTTGGAACTTTGATTTTTCATATTCCAACTTGCTATGAAAGATTAATTTTAGTACTATTTTGTCATTTATGGAAAACATCTATATTAATGAGATTTTTCATATGCCCATTAAGTTGGTACTTCCAAAATGCTTCAATTACAATACTAAAATAACAATAGGTACATCTAAAAAAACTAAAAATCTATGTACAAATTCCTACAACATGCAATTATTTTGCTATAGTCCCAAGAAATCAAAATTGGCCAAGAATCATTTCACTTCCCCCAAGTAAAAAGAAGAAGAAGATGATTTCCAAGTTTGAAAATATCAAAATCTTTCAATGTATTCTTCTAATTATACTAGTTAATTCAAATTTAAATAGTCCTCTTGGAACATCTAAACAATCATTAGCTAGCATAATCACTAACAATCCAAAACTAATAAGTGTAAACACTGATAGTCCAAAAATTTTCAAAAAGATGGCGTTTGTAACATTCTACCGAAAACTACTTGTTTTCTTCATTATAGGTTTTTTAGACTACTGATCACATGTCAACATGTTTACTAACATGTTATAACATTACATGTGAGGTTTTATAACCGGTTAGGTTCATGTATAGGTTAAGTTATGTTACAAGTTAAGTCACATATAACCTATTATTTTTCTCAACCTATTATATACAATAAACATGTTAGGTCTGATGTTACAAAATCACGGGTAACATTATCCCCCTCTTAAAACCAATTTCTGTCCTAAAAATATTAGCTTTTAATATAAATCTTCAACATGTATAGCTTGTCATTTTCACAAGTTCAACTCACTGTTGAGTACATGTTCCTTTTGCAATTCACTTTCGATGAAGTCTTTCATCAAAAGTCATTATTGGCGTTGTGAATACCTATGATGCATGAAGTGTGCTAAAAATCAAAATGATTTCTTTTCAACACCTCTTTATGGTGGTGTCAAAGGTAAATTAGTAAATAAGAACTCAAATGGTTTTACTTTATTATTGGTAGTTAAAATGTCAACAAGTTTAGTATGCTTCTCAATAAGTTCAATGCTACCATCAACATGTTCAACAATGGTAACTTCAATAAGTACAACATAGATCCTAACATGCAAAGTTATAAATTTTAAACACATTCCATCTGTAAGTGGGTTAGGTTCGTTTTGTGGTAACAATAGGTTAATATTTATGTTCATAAATATAAATGTGGAAAGTAGCACTTGTGGTTGTGGTACTAGTTTCAGTTTCAATAGAAAAAAAATTCTTTAATACTTGAGGGTTCAAACTCTTTAAAGTGTACCACTAAGAACAAAAAGTACCTAATTCCTAATGGAGTCTTTTTTTGTCATATATTTTAATCCCCATTAATATTAATCAGTGAAAGTGTGTCAAATATTTGATAAGTTCCATATTTTAAACCACTACAATTATAGATTCCATTAATCTCATCCATTTTTAGTCTTTACATGGTCAAAATAGGACTATGTAAAGGAGTACAAAAAAGGTGACATCGTGACAAAATTTTGGTACCCCTTAAAAAATTTGGAACTTTCAATTATGGGAAAACAATGCGATTAACTTACAGCTCCAATTGGTGGACTTGTTTATTGGATCAAGCCATTTCCAAATTTTTTTGAATTTGATCTTCCATGAACTTTTATACTATTTGCCACCACTCCCATTTTCGATTTTTATCTCCAAGAACTTGATTTTGTATCTTGAGCAAGGTATTTTCCAACAACTCCTCGAACTCCTTTAACATGTTTTGCATTTTAATAGGTAATTGAGTTGTGTTGCTCATTTGTACCTTGGTCATCTCCAGTTTGTCTTTCCATTCTTGGATTTGAGCAGTCAAAACTTGAGTCTTCTTCTCTACTTCAATGTTGACAAGCTCAAGTTGCTTATTCAACTCTTCATAGGTTTACTCCAAACATTTTATGGTGTTTCCATGTTGTATACTATACCACTCCATCCTAGTGTAGTCATGAACCATCTTTTCATGTTCACTTTTGAATTTGTCTAAGTCATTGCGGGTATTTTGGTTGAGTTCATCATACTCAATCTACAAACTTTGCACCTTCTTAGTAGCTTGTTTTGCTTCAATTACCCATTTGGACAAGTTTTCATTATCAAACTAAGCCTTGATCAATTGCCCTTTAATTGCAATCAACTCCCTATCATGTTTCTTTGAGGTTTGTTGTACAATTGTTAACTCAAGAATGCGGGTATGTAACTAATGGTTATGTTTTCCAATAGGTTATGTTTGGTTGCTTCATTCTCTAGATTTGAAGTAGTGAGACCCTTCAAAGTTCATGACTAAGTGTTAGCCTGTTGAGTAGTTTTTTAAAAAAAATGTTAATCTCCTTTAGAGTCTTTACAAGATTAAAGAAATTGGGGCTTCCTAATCACTCAAAGTTTGTGTGAATTGGAATAGGTTCAACTACAAAGTCAATAGGTTAAACTCATTCTTCAATTAAGACCTCAACTTCTATTCCTCCTACAACTTTTTTTACAAGGTGAACAAATACATAAGTGATAATAGTATCTATTACATGGTCAATATTCAATCCAGGTTCTTCTTCAAAACTAACTTGTCTTGTGGTTATCTCTTCTTTTTTTCCAACTCCTCTTCTAATCTTTTTTGAACATGTCCTCTCCTCATCATCCTTTACTTCAGCAATCGAAGTTCGTGAGTGAGTTTTGGCTTCCTTCTTCGGTGGTGATACAATAGGTTTAAGATTTAACTTATTGTTGGGCATAAATGGTATAATACATATTTTTAGTCTACGAGACTAATGTTGTGACAAAGGTAAGCCATTGGTTATTCATAATGGCCTTCCTTCTTCAAGCAATGATATTTTATAATTTCTTCAAGTAAATTCTCCTCTTCTTAAATAACATGTTTCGAATTTGTTGGTGATATAAGTTCTTTTTAGAGTTGTGGTTGTTGGTGAAGATACCTCAACCAATGGAAACCACCTCCTAAGCAAGACATCTAAATGGGTCCTAAGTAGCATACATCCTTCTTGGTCTTACTAGGCATCAAATTGGTTGTAGCTTTCTTTTGACACTCATTCTAGCGAGTAAGTTCTATTAATAATTGGATTAAAACAATGGAACACTAGTTAATAGGTTGACCTTTGTTTGCCAAATCAAATGTAACAACAATCCGATTGTTGAAGTACATTAAATGTTTGCATTGATAAATGATTTGTAATATAGTTAAAAATTTGGATTAAATTCTTCTTTGATACAAAGGACATTCCATTGTTCATTTTCCACAAAAGTGTGGGGTTTTACAATCTTCTTCAAGGTGAGCTTTCCTTTTTGAGAGTTGCATTTGGGGAATCATGCCTTCACAAGAAACACCAAGTTGCTTGTCTATTAATATTTGGTCAATCAATATTTGCTTGCCACAAACTTGCAGTTTCACATGTCCATCTTCTATCTCCTCCTAGGTTTGTAAAAAGTCCAATAGTTATTTTTGCAGTGTAAAGCACTCAATGTCAAAAAGGCCTCCTAAATTGGCTCGTTTTGCCCATTAGTAATCCTCCAAGTTCATCTTTTTCTAATGCAAGATCTTCTAAACCTCCTTAGGTTTAGAGATCAATTTTTTAAACATGTTTCATAAGTTTAATTGATTTTTCCACATGTTCTTTCCCTTTCCACTTCATTGTTGTCAAGCAAAATTGTGGGCATTATGGAAACATGTTAGGAACTTGTTCTGTTCCAAAAACCTCCTAGAAGAAAATTTCTTCAAAACTAGCAAATGGTTCTTCCTCTTCAACTCCAACATTTGTTTGTTCAAATACTTCATGTGTCACAACCTTAGCCTTGGGCTTGTGACCAAGGCAAGGGCATGGAAAGGTGCGGGGTGGAATGCAACTCGGGAGTCACGTTCACACTTTTGGGAATGTGGGAAAATGTGAGGGAATAAGCCCACACACTCCCAAGTGGACTCCCATTTTGGGAGCTCAAGTCTTGACGGACTCCCAATTATTCAAAGAGTGGTTTGAAAGATCAAAATTCATTGGATTGAGGATTCTTTATACCATTGGAAAGCCTTGTTAACACCTACAAAGTTTAATATAAGGAGGAAAATGGTGTTTTTTCCCAAGTCAGTGATTTGTCAATCCATGTTAACTCATGCCTTGTTCGTGCACCAATTTGGCCCCAATTTGCATTAACCATCCTCTTTCATAAATTATGTGGATTAAATTCAATTTGAATTCAACTTGACAAGCTTTTCTTAATCTCGCCCTAAAACTCCCATGCCCTTTTGCTTTGTGGGAATTAGAAGTGCACCTTGGTTTTGCATTTTATCATCAAATTGATAATTGATAGGGTCTTTAACCTCTAATATCATTTGACAAACCTAAAGGTGTGTTAGATCATGTTGACATGCAAGGAGAAGATCACCCTTGTGATGTTATTCCACTTCTATCCCATGATATTTTGATATTCGAGATAAAGATATTTTTAATTCATTTCATCTTGAGATGTTTGATGATACCAATTAAGACAAAAGAATTATGTCATCTCCTTTGAAGGACCTATGTTCTTTATTTAGAAAAATAATTTCAACTAGTCACGATTATTGATGTCACTTGGGTTGTTTCCATTTAATCCACATTTGTAGATAGTTAATGTGAATTTAATGTAAGGTTTTTGATGCCTTGGTCTCCAATGGCATCCAAATCTTATCAACATGAAGAGGCAAAACCATGTAGTTGACATGATCCTTGTTGATTGCCTTCATGTAGCAACCATATTTATGGGTTGTTTGGATGGCCAAAAATTTTTAGGGTGGAAATTTCAAACCTAAATGTTCAAATTACTCTTTTAGCATTGTTGATTCCCACCTTAAAGACAATGGATGCATAGTGCATGAATGCAAGCCTTTACATGTTATTCAACATATGCATCAATAATATTCTACCATTCATTTTATGTGTCAATACATCAAGACATACAATAGTTGTCTTTTGAAAATAAATATATTTTGAGGCCAATTGGTAAATTATCTAAGTAATTAAACTATGAATTAGTCATACATTGATGGTTATGCCTTATACCGTTGAAAAACTTTAGAAGATTTTTGCAATAAATCTTTAGGGCCAATTTGTATTGGGAATACAAGATTTTACTAAAATAACCGATAACTACAAAAGGGAGCTAGAATGGAAGGAGTAGGCCCCAAACATTTTCCATCAATACCCCACCAAATCCATTCATCCATCCATCAATCATTTATATACATTCATCCAACATTCATCCTTGTACAACCTTGCTTTTGACTATTAGTGAATCAATGTTTTCAATGCTCATGGCTCATGCTTTAGCATTTCCCCATGACACTTGAGATCATAGACTTCAAGTTTGATTAGATGATCATTTGTCCTTTGAGTTCACTTTGCATGTGACCTCATCATACACTAGTATACATGTGTGATAAAAGAAGTTTTTAACCCTTTGAAGTAGTATATTATCTTCCTATATCCACAAACTAGTTGCTAGGTGGGCTAAATCATATTCTATACAACATAAAACACAATCAGGTCTTCCCAATGAACATAAAATCTATTATATTGAATCAATAGACTATCCAGATGCTGTCACCTTTTCATCAGACTATTTGGTTAGAATTGGCAATTACAAATTCTTCTCTACACCTTCATCTTCTGATTCTACTAGAACTTAGACTATCTAAGAACACAAAAGTGCCTCAAGGAAAGCTGTGTCATCTCCTAAAAGGAAATTAAAACATGTTTTTCTAAGCAGAATAGGTTGAATTTTGCTACTGGTATGTGGTTAGAGCATGTTAAGTTCCAAGAGCAAAGCCTATTGCAACTAAATTTCTTTCACAGTTTAAAAACATAAAAAAGTTATAACAACAATGTGTCTTTTGATGCAAAAATTGAATGATAGATCAAAAGACACATAGCAACAAAAAGTAAGTCCACAAATAATATTCTTCTTAATATTCCTCTATGTCTCTGCATGAATTGTTCATGTATGCAGTTGACATCTCTGCCCACTGTACACATTCAGCAAACATCGGTACATTGTATTGACCCTGTTTGTGAATTGATGCTTGACTAAGCACTTCTGTTCTGTTCTTTACCAGTACAGAGCCTTGTGAGCCCAACAGTTGACTTGCAGCATATGAGAATAATTTGGTGAATTCGAAAGCAAGCTTCTTACCTCAAATCTATCAATGATTGAGTTTTAAGAGATTTTAGATGGGCTAGTACACTAGACCCACCAATATCAAGCAATCAAGGTATTTCTCTTAGTCCACAACACACTAGCTCATTATATCTCCATGGTGCTTGCCATTGCCCTCTTGAAAAACCTGCAACTCTAATTAACAAAGTGAATTCAGCAGTGCTATATTGTAAAGCAGAGAACTCTAAGAGGAGACTTCATGATGATGCCTCTGAAACAAGGCTGAGTAAAACATATACAGTCAAAACAAGCTTTTCAACCCCTGGGGTGATTTTAGGTCTGTTGCTCACTAGTCCTGGGTTCTGTTGTGTGAGTGGGGAACTAGCACAAGCTCTGTACACTACCAATTTATTTCCAGTAGTTAGTTGTCCTCGCTACATTTTCTATCAAATTTCAAGACCAGAATACCACCAACTCAAACATGTTGCTGGTAAAGGCTCAAAAGAAAGGCCAATATTGGAGAAATCATAAGGGATAACTATACTTCCCATCCTTCAAAATGTCTCAGCAGGTTTATCCTTCGCTCCATTGTCTCCAGTTCTCATAATAGGATAGTTTGGGTTGATATTTCGAAATCAGCACATCTTGTCTTAGGAGATGCACTTTTGAGCATTCAGACAGGAGGAGAAGCATTAACATTGGTGTCAAAAATTTCCAACTGTCATATAGCAATTGCAAACATTTGCATTCAGTCCGGTCCAAGGAACATATACTTACAGAAGTGGCAAAAATGTCCTAGGCACAGAGAAGCATAAACAATAAGTAATCAGCTGTTGATGATCCTTCTGCAAATTGTCATCAGAAGAAGTTCATTGTGTCTTGAAGAAAGCACGAAGAGCTGCTGGATTGGCTGTGGGATCATTTGACATTGCCACCTCACAGCAGCAGTGAGGAAGACAGGACCCAAGCAAACCTAACAATGTGAGCTTGTCTGCTTCCAGCAACTCTGCTTTAGTCACCTTGCCACTACCTTGATACAAGTATGACAAAGCTGTTACCAATTCTCCTCGCTGCCTCTGAGACAAGAGGGTACCAGGGGTTCTGGAGCATTGTCTGTAAAGTGGTAGGTAACCAATTGCCACCTGCAACTCCAGAGGAAGTTCCCCCACACATAAAGAGGAGCAACTCCGCCTCCGAACAAGCATCCAGCTCAGAAAGTGTCGCTCACCTGCCTGGGCCCCTGCTTCAAAGGCATGTTGAGTCCACTCATCTCTAAGCCTCTTCTTCACTGCAAGATCTGTCTCTGCTAGTTCTGCCAGCTCCCTGCCTTGTGCAAGAGTTGCTTCAGGATCATCCATGAAGTTCAGATGCAAAGTAAAAAGGACCCCTTCAGCTCCACGAGGTCGACCCCTTGTGACAGAGGCAGCAGCTCTTAATGCATCAACTCTGCTGGCAGTGTCTATTGGGCTTGGAGCAACACAGAGAAGGTAATGAATGGCTTCTCCTTGACAGAAGGCAATGGACATCTCAAGGTAAACAGCTGCTGCATCACAGCATTTCTGTTCCAGAAAACATTGTACCACAGGAAGCAGCACATTCAAGCGGGCTGCATGATATACAGGGAAGAACACCACAGTTGCATTAAGCTCTTTGATTCCACATTCAACCAGAAGAAACTTCATCATCTTCAGAGGCCACTGGATGCTGCATGTTGTGCATTCTCCTATAGTGCCCATTTGTTGGTGGTAACACGTTCTGATCTGAAGCAATGACCTGACATCCTCCAGGTTGGAATCCGAAACTTCCAGAAGACGTCTACTGACAAGGTCTGCTGCTCCATTTTGGCACAGAATGGAGAGGATACTAATCATGTCTTGAACAGTTCCTTCAGAACATGCACTCTCACGAGTTTCAGAACCCAGAATCGTACTGTCAGCAAATTGCTTCGCCTTCAAACTGGTTGTTGATTTCGAAGGGGGAGTATTCCAGGTACTTTCCTGAGTCCTCAGGAACTTGAACAAAAAACTGACGCAAACCATCAAGAGAGTTCTACCAAAGAAGTCTGCTGTCAGATAAGGAAATCCCAGCACAACTACTCTTTCCAAAATCTTTGCTTTGTAAGTGAATACATTACCATTCCAGTATCCCGTGACAGCATCACCAGAAATGACTTGCATGGCTCTTTGGAAATTTCTTGCCCCTGCTTTCACCAGGCTTTCAATGGCACTTAGTAGAAATACTGCCTCCTCAATTGTGTTACAGCTCCAGATTCGGGCTGCTCCCATGAGCAGGCACCTGTCCAGGCCCTCGGTATCCGCCCGATGGACCACATGGTCTACGATATCCTTGCGAAGCCCGATCAACGCCCCCACGAAGGCAGCACCGAAGGGTACGGGCCTTGTCTGTGAGATTAAGGCATCCACCACATGGACGTGGCCCGAAAACCCTGCACAAGTTGTCGCACCCACAAGATTTGTTGCCCCAGCCTCAATGAGGATTTGCAAGAGGTGATTGTGACCCATACTTGCAGCCTGGAGCAACGCGGCATTAACATTCTTCTCAGAAATGCCACACGATTGCAGAAGAGCATACAGTTGTTGATCCCTGCCTTCGTCAGAAAAACTCACAGCTGATGATGACTTATTCATAATTGAACACAAGATGTCGTCACTTCCAGAATGTTGATGTACGCAAGCGCTCCTCCGTCAACGTGCCATCAGGTTTAACCTTGAGTGCATTTCCTGCCTTCAGTCCTAGATATCTCCAGAATGCGATCCAAACTCTTCTACTAAAGTATCCTTGCATCGACATTCAACCGAAGCAGAGACGCACAACGAAGAGGTAAGTAGGGCGGTCATGGCAACAAACCTGGATGAGGTACCACGAACCCTATTCGGCTTCCATGATAGCGTTAAAGAATGTCCACACTCTACACCCGTTGATAAGGCCTCTAGTGGTAGTGGTACCGAACACCTTGGTGACGGCCGCGTGGCAGTCATCCTGTCTCAGACATCTCCCGCCTTAACATCGCACTCTCACCATTTCACGAGGTGAGTGCCCTCTTGGTGATTCCAATGTCCAACGTTAGCTATCAGCTATTGAGTTCACACTTGCATGATGTTAATTTTACCGTGTGCAATGTCCTTTAGCTCGCTTACCATTGTCCTTGTGTTCTTTTCCATGAGTGTCTCATTATATGTGTAACAAACTTGTGAGATTCTTAGTTGTATTACTATAGGGTGTTTTCTTCTTGTATTTTTGCACAAATAGATTGATTATTTAAAATGATGCCACGTTAAGGATAGTGACCTAGAGGTTCCTAGCTAGTCTATACACAGGTTTGTCTTTTCAAATTGTCACGTAGATCAAAATGCAAAAATTGATTGCCACACAACTAGTAGTGATCAAGTGTCAAAAGTATACCATATGATGATGAAGGTAAGGTTTTTGTTTATGAGATCACCACTAAGGCATCACGACAAGATATGTGCATAGACTTTGGCAATGAAAGGTTTTTTCTATGAACATTGTTCTTTGGTCCATTATAAAGCTTGAAAGATGGATCTTTAAGTGTAAAAGCTTGTGACAAGGATTTTATTTCATGAGCTCGCGAGTGTGAGCCATGAGCCTGTGAGCATTAGTCACGAACGCAAGAAAAAACAAATATATGAAATATATTTTGTCCATGTCAAAAGGTATGTTCTTTGACAAATATGGTTGACATGGAGGAATATTTTTTGACACATCAACATATTCTTCCATGTCATCAACATATGCCACATGGCCTATCCATGTGGCAACTAAAGTTTGCACATTTTGGCAAATAAAATGGATGTAGTGTGTGTGATGTCCCATTACAAACAATTTACTTATGAGAAATGATGCATAACTCTTCAAATTGCTCAAACATTGGAAGACAATATTTGCAATAGATTTTGTGATTGTTCAAACATATGTAGATGTTCAAACTTTTGGAATCATTTTGTCATTTTATCATTTTCAATCGTTCCAAGTTCACTTCTCTTAACCAAACAATCCAACCAAAAACGAACCATTGTCATGTTAGCAATAAATGCATAAATTGAATGGACAACTATAAATATGCCAACAACCGAACTTGTTTTTCAAATGCAAATTATTTTATGCATGCAATCTAGTTTTTTGTTGAAGTTGAAAGGTTTAATCAAAGTAACTTAAAACAAAGTTTTTTTCATTTGCAACATGTCATAGTATCCATATCCACAACACTCTTACCAAACAACATTGGATTTGGATTTGTACCTGTTTGTAAAAAAAGACAATTAAAAACAATAGATGGAAAATTCCATGTAGACATTGGATATTGGGCAAATTTTAATTGTTTGCAAGATTACAAAATATATGGGACAATGATAAAATGTTTATCCCAAGTTTCTTGGACAATTTACCACAACCACCTAAAAACAATCCATAGCTGGTGGACTTGATGAATTGAAATTTCATATCGAAGTTTCACTAGTAGTGTGATTACTTGCTCAAAATCCAAGTGTTGAGAAAAATAAGTAACTCAATTTTATTGATGAATTGGCCAAGAAACCATTTTGATGTAGATGATAATCCATATGAAACACAAATGTTGTTTACAACAAAAAGATGGGCCAATTAATGTTGGCCAATACAATTAATAACAAGGTGGAGGAGGAAGGTTTCCAACATGGCAAGGTTACAAAACATCCAAATCATATAACAAGGAAAAAACCATGATAGATTCAAACGAAGAAGAAGAAAACATAGAATCAATCACTCTAAGGTCAAAATTGGGTTCTAATGACGTGAATAGCACACCTATAAAACATCCTTTGAATATGTCTAACATAAAAACAAACGATACTATTGAAATTTAGAAGGAATAAAAGTTGGACACCTAGAAACTATGTTTGGATTTTACTGGCTAGAAGAAACAATTGAAACATTCCCAAAGATGGATTTTGTGTCTTTAAATGTTGAATGGAATTCCTAAAATTAGGGGTGCAAACATTTTTGAATTTGTATTCAATCGTAGTTAAGTCTTAAAATAAAATTGTTTCAAAAAACCTATTTGGTGAGTTTTGGTTTATGCAAATTGTTATTCGAGGTAACAGTGGAAGTTTGAAACAAGAAAGTAAACTCCAATGAGATAAACACACTTGCCTACAAATGTTGAAATTTTAACAAGTATGTATTTTACATGCACATATTTAACCACAATAATTTATTTAGTCCCTAGAGGATTTGTATTTTGGTATTGCAAAATGACTTAGAACTATGGAAGCCATTATGAGAATGTTTAATGGGCCTACTTATGAAGGCAAGGATATAGTGGTAGTAACCATTATAAAGTAGGAGGAAAAGGATTGCAAAACAAAGATGGGTAGAAGGATGTCAAAGTCTAAAGACTTAATGTCTATCCTAGATAATGATTTGAAATACAATAACTCTTATTCTTAGTGCCAAGAATAGGCAAAGAAAATTGAGAGAAATATAATTGGTCAATAGGGGCATTCTAGGAGACATCAATTCAAGTGCTTAGACATTTGAACTATTCTTCATCCTTTACTATCAGCACTAAAGTGGATGCATGAAATCAAAACATAGGAGGATACACTTCCATTACTATGTAGTAAAGTGTTTTTTCAATCTAGGGTTGAATGAGAATATGCTATGCAATTTTACACAAACATTCGTCCTTTTGCAAGTAAAATTATCTATCAATGCAACACCAAACACATGAAATATTTGATTTGATCAAATTATGTCATTTTCCCATAAATATAAATAGCAAAAATAATATTTATTGACACACATGACAGCATTGGCGTCGGATAATCTTCTTTGAGATGGTAAATTGGGAGTGATGAGCAACAGAATACCACAAGAGCAGGGTGATGCATCTTTTGATGAGAAACCACCAACAAGAAGAGATTT
>Ga0116228_10000357_pt1 | contig 33994 bp, 12 predicted proteins | sample S1TSphfallax_2_FD_89694 | JGI IMG/M metagenome (GOLD analysis project Ga0116228, IMG submission 89694) | Host-associated microbial communities from peat moss isolated from Minnesota, USA - S1T2_Fc - Sphagnum fallax MG | ecosystem: Host-associated > Plants > Peat moss > Unclassified | place... | reverse complement strand
AATACCTTCGATCCTCATCCAATCTCTTGTTCTCTCTCTGTCTCATGAATCTCAGCTGCAGCGACGATTCGACTAGATTTACCAGACGCAGCGGAAAAAGAGAGGCATCCAGCCAAAATCGCTTAGCTACAGATATTTCCTTCGCTCCGTGTTCATCAAAAACTCTCTCCTTCAACTACTTACTCTCCAAGAAGAAAACTCTATCTCCGGCCTCCTCCCTAAAACCCAAAAAGATCTCCCATTCCTCCCAAAAACCACCAAGAGATGTCGCTCCACAACCAGAATCACCTCAAAAACCTTCCTGGAGGTTCGTAAGCTTCCCATCCTCCGTTCGAATCAACCATGTTCCCGTTCACAGTCGCTGCCCATCCTTCAGAAGTTCAGCGCCATCACCCTTAATCACAACCCACCGCCATTCCTCCAAGTATCTAGAACACACCCATCAAAAAAAAAAAAGAACGACTACAACAGTCCATGCAGTAAGTGATGAACACCGAAAATAGATCAGCTCAGTTAATTCGTCCTAGCCGTCATACAAAGCCTCGTATCCCCACAAAGTCGGCCACCTCATTTCGCATGACACTACTTTTTACATAGTTCAAATCCCACCAGCTATTACAATTTCATTTGTTGTTAAAACCCCCCTACCACGATCTTCCTTAATCATGTCTTTCCATCCAAATGATTAGATAGGGAGCTTAGGTGCATGTTTCATGACCTACTTGTTTTCCTCAATGTTGTAATGTCTTTCTCCACTACATATGTTGCTTCTTAAGGATGACTTGTGCATGAACGTGAGCTTGGAACTTAAAGTTTAATGTGATTTTAATCCACCTACATCGATGAATATGTCCATAGATGAATGTCATTTTTGCATGGATGAGTTTCATTTATGACTTGGATTAAATGAATAAATCATTGGATGAAATTTATCCATGATTAAAATATAAATAAATTCAAAATGATTTATTTCCATCCTCATTTGTTGTCCAAATATTAATATTTCAAACTTGAATGTCATTTTTAAATGATGGATAATGAAATTGTGATAGTGGGGAAAAATATGATGGTGGGACCAAATATTTTAAAATTTTTGTTTAAGAAATCATTTTCATTAAAAATGTTAAGCAATTAAAAAAAAAATCATGGATTGAGTGTCAACCACCCCCCCACCCTCCCTCCCCCGATTGTTGTCAATAACATTAAGTATTTACTTCATGGAAAACAGGGGTGCCTTGAAAATAAATAATTATTAAAAAAAACCCCGTTGTCATCTATGATAGCATGTTGTTTGAAAAAAGATAATTAAGGTGCCTAAAACTAATTTTTTATTTATTTCAAAAACCCATTATTATACTAATGACATTATGTAACTAAAAAATATCTAAAACATTAAAAACCAATTCTTGTCAAGAACATTGGTTAACGTAATAATGGTAGTGTAGCTAAAACATTTTTTAAATGATGACATTTTAAACCATAGCCATGAAATACATCTGTAATGGAATTTATATTATATTATTCAACAAATGTTATATCATATATAATTAGATTGCGTTTCATGCAGCTCTAGTTAATTAAAATTATGAAAAATAATTTATCCATACAATTTTAATGATAAAATTAAAAATCCATTTATAAATATCATGGAAGTTCTATTTATTAAATACACTTACTAAATGCAATTTTTTTTCATCCATACATTAAAAGAATGAAAAAAATCATTCATCCATAATGAAGATGAATGCTTACATTCATCCCCATGTTTGTTTCTAGGTTTACTAGTACAACATTAATTTTTTGATTAAATTCTTGGGTTTTACTTGCATGTGTATAGAGGAAAAGACATTTTACCATCCCAAGTTCCAACTCTACATTTTAGGCTCAAGCTCTAGACTCAAATGGTAGCTTGATTCATTGCTTCTTCAAGTGATTCATATATGCATTTCCTTCTCCCAATCACTATCGGTGTTTTATAAGCCATTAAAGCCTTATGCATGGATGAGATGTTTCTTTGTTGGCATTTGTTGGTTGTTTCAACATTCAACATCATGGCTTCCCCTTGTTTTTAGTTCTAGCCTTTAAAAATGGGTGGATAATGTTTTGCCCTTAAAAAAAGTATACCTTTATTCTTCCTATAATCTATCTAAAGAAATAGAAACTATTAATTATATATATATATAATCTACATGCCACCTTAATATATAGAAATAGAGTGCAAATTATAGAAATTTGATACATTTTCCCAAATTAAATCATGATTTTTTGTTGTTGTGCAAGCTATGGGTATAAATCTCAATGTGCAGCTTAAGCTTGTTGGAACTTGCACCTTCTTTAATTACCAAGTAGAGAATATGAGACTATCAACTTGGCAACCCAACAATAATAAAAGTATTGTTATATTTCTCATTATAAATCTTGTCCAAAATCTCAATCTTCATATTTTATTTTCCTTTCACTTCCAATTTTTTAAACTTTGTTTTGGCTTTCAGATCTAATTACAACCCTATTATGCCTACTTCATGCACTTTTGCATCTCTAATCAAATCTAATTAATACAAGACTTTAGCCATTTTATAATTCTAGGGAACAAAAGTATATTAGTTAGGACACAAAAGTTGTGATGGCCATTAATGCAAGGAATTAGATGTAGAAGAAATGCAAGATCTAGCTAATTTTTGTTCAACATGCTTTAAGATGATTTGAGTTTATGCATAGAAATGTATTATGCCCACTTTTGGAACATTTATATGTTTACTTCCTACATTTGTAAATTTCTAGTTAGATCTTACTGTAACTCTTCTATGCCTACCTCCTACACTTATGCATTTGTGGTCAAATCTAATTGCAATTGTTTGCCCAATTTCTTGTGGATGTGCTACAATTTTTTGGAGGGAAAAATATATGCACAAAATTGGGGAAAATTTGCAAAGCATGAGCTTTAAGTAGTTCATTAATGTTTCAATCTTCAATATCATAAGTTAGGGTTCCTTATTGTTGATGGTAATTGATGAGCTTACAATTGTGTTGTAAAACATAATTAGGTTTTTTTTCAAATTTGTGATGAATTGTTTCTTTCCAATGGGACAACCCATGTGCCCAATACTACACACAAATTCTACAAATATTCCATACTATCTATAAAATTGCCCCAAAATCCTTCCAACACCAAACAACAAAAGAACCCTCATTCCCACCTTTCCCTAATTTATTGGAGACCCAACCTTCCAACCCAACAACCCCAATACCAAACACCACCAAGCCCCACCCCCCCCCACCTTTCCATATTTATTATTGATTGGGTTCACATAAACCCCAATCACCAAGCATTAACAAACCATGAAGTGGGCAAGAATTTTTTATGTCCCCCTTAGGTTTACATCCATGATTGAACCAAAAAAACATGATTCTAATCACATGTTGGAAAAGATTGAACACACTAGTTTCATATTGGGCATTCAATCATAGCTATTCGATTGTGCAATGAAACAATCAAGGTTATTTCCTTGAAGGCCTCCCTTGAACAAATGGGGTGTTCAATCATAACCTATGTGTGGTGATAGGCATGACGTTTACCCTACATTAACTTATATCAACAACATGATTGATATCCCCTTGGTGTTATTATATAGGCCTTTAATACTATGCCACTTAAAATCACACCCCCAATGAACAAAAGGCTTGCACTTACCACCCAATGAACAAAAAAATTCAGTTTCTAGATTCACTTTGGGAAAAGCCCCAAGTCCTAATGGGGTAATTGTATAATTTTTCCTCACCTATTAACCTTTGATAAAAGCATGTTACAAAAAGATGGTGCATACCTTCATCCCACGTGGCAAATTTCCCCCTTTGTGTCACACATATGCTCATAGCATTGAAAGGGGCAAGGATAGATACCTAGGTATTGGAGACCTATCACCTTACTAAATGTCACTTATAAACTTCATGCAAAAGCTTTGCAACTTAGGTTCCAACCGATTTTGTCAAAGATATTAGCAATGGTCAAATTGTATTTTGCATATGTAATTATTCTTGAATAACATTCTCTTCATTCATGAAACATTAGCATAGGTGAAAAAATCATGACAACCTATTCTCCTTTGAAAACTCAATTTTCTAAAGCCTTCAACAAAGTTTCATTGAATGAAGAAATTTGGGATAGGGACATCATTCACAAACATGACCTTATTATTATTTTGTGATGCATTTGGCTCAATCAATTTAAACATGCAATATATTAAATCATTTTCCATTGAAAGGAATAGGGGTTAGATAGGGTTTCCATTAGCCCCTTAATTATTTGTTATTGTGATTGAAATTTACAAAATTGGTCAAAAACAAGCTACAAATAGGTGGGATTAATAAAGGTGTAAATTTTTCAATGGCTTCAACGCCTAAATTCAACAACTCATTACCCAATGTGCAAATGATATTGTGTAAATATTGTGTGAGAAGGTTTAGTATGGCTTGTAGATAAACTTAACATTTTTTGTTTAATTTGTGGTTTTGAAATCAATTGGAACAAATCCACATCCTAGTGGTTTGGAGCAAGTTAGGGGACACCTAAGTGATTCAACTATTATGGTTAGTCCTAGGAAATCGAGTGATTCCCGACTTTTAGTGGTCCGGAGTCAAATTGCCAATTTGACTCCCGGCCCTTCTTTTGGCCATAACTTGTGTTTTAGATGTCCAAATGGGTCATGTAAGCCCATTTTAAACATCTACGTTCCAAGAGCTTTCCAAAGGTATAAGGAATTCCTCAATCCATTGTGTTTTGACCCTTGCAATTTCTTTCTGAAAATTTGAGAGTCCATCGGGACTCCAACTCCCAAAGTGGGAGCTCCCTTGGGAGTGTAAGGGTTTTTTCCCTCACATTTTTTTACACTCCCAAGAGCATGAGATGTGACTCCCGAGCTTCCTCTTAGCCCGCCCCCCTTATGAGCCCTTGCCTTGGTCACAAGCCCAAGGCTAAGGTTGCGACAAGAATGTGAACTTCCTTACCTATCAAACACCCCTTTCAAGTTGTCATTCATTGTTACAAATCAAAGGTTTTATGCTAGTCTTTTACAAAATATAGCCATCTTTTTAGTAATATTAATTAGTGGGAAAAACGGCTTTAATCAAAACATACCAATCATTCAGGCCAAATATTTGACTAAAATTCTTAATGATTTATAGGTGTCCATATTTTGACATAAATGATTAAAACTATTAATTGACATGCAAGTATTAATTTATTTCTTAAAAATGAAATAATAAATTATTTTTGTTATTTTTGTTGTTATTATCATATTTTAAACTTTTAAGTTTTTTGGATTGAGCTATGGACAAGTCCCAAACGTAATTATGTTCAACTTGTGATTCCGATTATTCTTTTTTTTTTTCTTTTTTTCAAGTTGATTATTGAAACTTTGCCAAACATGTGACAAATTGTCATGTTCACAATGTGTACAAAATATATTCGAACCTTCACCTTTTCAATCACGGCCTAGGGCCTTTGCCATCCAACCACCACTTCATGTGGTGCCAACATTTGTTATCACAAATTATATAAACACGCATAATTTTGTAATATTTCACATTATCAATTTATGACATAATTAGGTAATTTCATAATGAAAATGATTACACATTTACATCATTAATATTAATATTTTATTCAATTTTTCATTTAGTTTCATAATCACATTGAAACTTATAATGCATTTTAATTTTAAAATGTTCAAAGTAGTATGTTAGTTAGATATATATATATATTTAATTATAATTATTTTATTCGAAAATCTCAATTAACTATACTTTACAATACTTGAAATTTCAAAAAACATTACATCAAATTATATATATTGAGTTTGGGCAAAACTTTAAAAATAATAATTTTATTAGATTTTATTTGTAAAAATCTCACAATGAAATGAAATTCACTTTTGAAATTATATAATTAAAATTTATATGTCTTTAACTTATAAGTTTAATCTATTTTTAGTATTTTTAGTTTCAAATTTAAATATATAATAACATTAATTCAAGCTTCACATGTACATTAGTTATGTTCTATTTTTTAAATAATTTTAGATATGAATTTTCAATTTGATCATTTTTCACACAATTTGTTATATTTTTGTCTCTTTCCCCTTTTTTATTTGTATATGAAACATTACAAACAACAAATGAAAAGACAAAATCCATAATCTACTTTCATGTTTATGACTATTTTTAATCACATGGGACATGTTGTATTCCACGTCAAAAAGTCTATGATAGTCTCTAATCACATTTGACATGTCATAGTCCATGTCAAAATGTTTATGATTATTTTCAATTATGTACATAGTCCATGTATGCAAATTAGATATTCCATATAATTTTGTTTGTCTTGTTTGTTTATATAATGTCATTTGAAATTAATTAGATTACACACACCGACTTTTTTAATTACTAAATATAGATGTAATAATCTTTATGGATAAGTATGGTTGACTCCATAATCATTGTAATCAAAATGTAAACTATGTATTTGTAGTAAGGACTTGGCACCAAAAGTGTGGATGGTTTTTATCAAAAAACCTCGTAAATTCAATTATTAGTGCACAACCAAATCTTTTATAACAAGGCCAACTATTACTGACAAATGTCAATCACATACTTCTATGCACATTGTGGTTCTTCATTTCCATTTGGGTTGGCTTAATTTGTTAAATGCATTACGAAGATTAAAACCAATGTTAATAGGGTGTTGAAAATTTTCCTAGGTATCATCTAGGTGTCTTCATGTGAACCTTTGAATGATACCTTGACTAAAAACTTGATAGCATGTTTTCATTTATGTGAAAACTAGATGGGGATTAGAGAACCTTATCAAAGAAAAATAAAATAAAATATTCAAACCCAAGTGAAAAAAAACTCCCTACTTGGGTCAAGTTTTCATGCTACAATGTACAAGTTTTAATGCGCAAGGTTTGAACTAATTATAATAGTTATATTGTTAAGAGTAGTGAAAATATATGTAGTAGTAGTGGAGGTGCTCTGAAAAAGGGAAAGACAGGATGAAACTCAATTTATCACAAAAATTAATGGTTTTTTGAGTTTCACCCCCCTTTAATGCAAATGTATTTTTTTTGCAAGTTCTTTTTTGAATATCATCCCAAACCAAACTCAAGATTTGGGTGTTGTGTTTCCTTACTTTACAAATAACTACGATTTTTTTACTTAAAAAAAAAAAATCAAATCAATAATTTGTTTATAATTTTGGTTATTATTATTATATTTGAAAAAAAAATTGGTTGGTGGGAACTATTAAAATGATAACCAATTGTTCTCAAATTAATGAAAACTAGCATCATGAAAACTAGTTAATTTTTTTACAAAAAGTATTAATACCTTAACTTAGTTTATAAGTTTAAAAATTAAAATTTTTTAAAAAAAACTATGAGAACTAAAACCTTTTGTAATCTATTTTGTGAAAATTGGATCCAAATAGTATCATAAATTTTGATACATACGCGACACTGATTAAAACCTTCCCAAGGAACTATTTGTGAGCTAGCAACACACATAATGTGCTTACTAAAATCTCATAAAAGATCTATAACATGAAAAAGAAATCAATGGGATTGAACGTGATGGACCCCTACTTATTTTGATGTTTGTTAAATAAGTGGATAAAATTGCATGTAATTGTGAAATGAAGAATTATAACATACAAGTTTTGCTTAGGTATTGCTTATCCAAATTCCAACCATATAAAATTGGTAGGTGGTCCATGGATAGGCAGTGGTGTTTTATGCACAACCATAGGAAAAGATGTGGGTATAAGGTTTGGAACCAAATTGGCAAGGCATATGCTAACCTTGTCAAAGCTACCAACTTTGTGCAAAAATGATAGGATTGACAATTACAAACCCTTGTTAGTAATAGCACATTGCAAACATGAATTACAATGTTGTTGATAACATGTTGGTCATTTGTTATAATATATTTGGGAAAAACTTTTATGAAAATATCACCAAGCATTTGATCTATGTGACAATATTTAAGTTTGATTTCAAAGCTTGCAACATTCTCCTTCAAGTATTGACACTTGATAACAATGTGTATAATGTGACCATGGTCCTTAGATGTCTTTGACATCGCAATGCATGAAGGGGGTGTGGTCAAAGGGGCCCTTAAAGGGGTGTGATCAATAAATGATTGAAGTTTTCAAGTTGTTTATTAAAAATTAATTAATTATGGCCACCTCGTGTGATCTTGGTCTAGATGTTTGATAAAAGTGCTTAAAATATAATACCCTCACTATTACAAAACAAAGTCTTTTTCATTACCAATTTTTTTATTACAATGACTAAGTTGTAGAGTTTATTAGTTCGAAATGACTTGAACATATTTGTTTTTGGTCCTCCCCCCCCCCCCTTCAAAGTAGGCATGTCTAATCTGACTAAATCAACTAATAATTTAAATAAAATAGCACAATGTCACTTACATGTGGACCTAGCCTCGCCAACATTCTATTAATGCCTACTAAAATGTGACTAATTGCAATCATACCATAAATTATGTGGTTTGCTACATGCCAATGTGGTGTTGTTGCTTACTTTAATGTGATTAATTTTAGTCACGCACTATAAATGACGTGGTTTGTTACATGTCAATGTGGTGTTATTGCATATTTTGATATGCCTAATTTTAGTCATACCACAAACAACATGACATACTAAGTAAGTAGGTAGGCATGCAAATAAATAATAAATAGGTAGGTAGGTTTAAGTAGGTAGGTATGTAGATAAGTAACAGATAAATAGGTAGGTAAATTGTGGGTAAGTAGTTTAGGTTAAACTTAAACATTATAATTGAACTTAGTTAAATTTGATTAAATTAAAATAAAATTGGTTAAATTCAAATATTTTAGTTGAATTGGTTAAACTTGGATTAAGATTTATAATTTAACCAATACTAACCAAATTTAACAAAAAAATCCAGGTTTAGTCAAGTTTAACTAAAGTTTCCTACTTTAACGAATTTACTTTAATTTAACCAAGTTTAATCAAATTAAACCAATTTTAGCCAATTTATCTTAATTTAACCAAGTAAAATCAAGTTTCATTGGTTTACCTTATTTTAGTCAAATTTAACAAAAATTAACCAAGTTTAACTAAAGTACCTAAATTTAACCAAGTTTAGCAAATTTTTTATTTTAGCCAAATTACATCTATTTCAACCAATTTATCATAGTTTAACCAAGTTCAACCAAGTTTAGCCAATTTATTTTATTTTAGCCAAAGTAAACCAAGTTTAATTATTTTAGCCAATTTTAACCAATTCTAATTATGTTGAACTAAAATGCCCAAGTTTAGCCAAAATTAATCATTTAAAACTAAAATACTTTATTTTAGCCAAGTTTAACTAAAATACCCAAGTTTAACCAAAAATAGCCAAATGTAATCAAGTATAGCTAAAATACCTTAATTTAGTCGAGTTTTGCCAAGTTTAGCCAAAATTAACAAAGTTCAACCAAATTTAGCCAAATTCAATTTAAATAATGAAGTCTAGCAAAATTTAACCAAGTTTAGCTTAAATTTAATGCATGTGAAATTCCAAAAGAAGTCAAATTTATATTTTTGATATTGCATTATTATCGTAATACCCTTACCATTTTGGCATAAATTAAATTGTTTTTAGTTTTTTTGAAAATTTGAAAATTATTTATTAGTTGTGTTGAAATTTTAATAAAATAAAAAATTTCCATTGTCAAGGTTTGGACACCAAACCTCCATTGTCATGGTTTGAACCCCAAACCTTTACGGACAAATTCTTAACATTACAACAATCTAGACATGTTTGACTATTCCAAAACATTAAAGACAATGTGTTTACTATTATTTATAACCATTGTGCACCAAAATTTTCAAAATTAAAAAACCAAGTGCCGAAGTTAATACTTAAAATTTCTTCAATTATTCAATAGTCTGTTCCCAAAATGGTAAAGGTACTACAATAATCACCATGTGAAATGGTGATTAGATGGTTAATGATTTGGGTTGTCACCATGGAGGTGAGGGTTGTTCATGAATTGCCTCTTATGACGCCATGGTCATGCCTTAAAACCTACAAGTGGCCCACATGCTTAGAGGAACCTTAGAAATGACATATGTGCCAAGAGAAAGGAGGGTCATGCACATGCCTAGGGGCCCTACCTAGTTCCCTATGTTTACATTTTGCATCCCTATGAATATTATTTTATTAATAAATAAAATTATAATTATATATTTGACTTACATAATACTTATGGGACATCGTCATCAACTAGCACGTATGCTATTTTTTAGTCAAATTAAAGAAGCCATGTCAACTATTAGTTACTAGTTTTTGAGTCAAAACACATGTGCCATGTGGACATTACTAGTCACTTTGTCAAGGCCCACATGACTAAGCTACTACTTTGTGTTTGTCCTAAACGACTAAGTTGTCTTGACTTTGTAATCATCTTGTTTGGGGTCAACTTTTAACTAAAATTCAATCATAAAAGACAACATAAATACCATGTTTTGTAGTAGTCCTTTACTATAATAAATCTATAATTGATATGATGTTTTTAATTGATTTTGATCTAACCTTGAACTAATTTTGACTCAATTGCATTTACACATTTGAATTTTTCATGTCATCTATTTGATTGTCTAGGCCACATCCATCCCAATTGGTTCTTGGTCCAAATCACAACCAAATTCTAGATTCAAATGGATTTTACTGAGGCTAAGTCAATCATGTATACACATCTTTCTTGTAATTTTATCTAATAATCCTCCTTGCATATGTGAGTTTCAATTTCTTCTCCCCCATCATAGATAAGTCCTCCAAATTTAAGAAATAACATACCCATGTAACAAAAAGAAACATGCATAGAATATCTTCACACCCCCATTAATTGAATAGACAACAAAAGAATAAAGCAAGGTAATCGATTGCATGGTCTTCTATACAAGCAAGACCACTAATTAATTTTATATATGAAACAATCCATATTTTGTTCTTTAAGGCACAATTGGATTAGTTCACTCCAAGTTTACTCTTGTGAATTATCATTGTCCTTGTTTGTGACTCTGCCACACATTTTTGACACAACCCATCAACTTCTATCATTCCCATAAAACCCCAAATTTCCCAACAACACAAATTTGTAACAATTCACCACACTAGACCTTAACAAACAAAGATGAATATAAAACCTTTTTCAAGCCCCAAAATTTTTGAAACGTTCCAATGGTACTAGGAAACTTGGACAAGAAACAAATAAACCCCACTAACCATATATGCAACAAGAGAATCACCAACGTATGCACATGTAAATCATCAAAAAATCATCTTTTTATCAAAGTTCCCATTTCCATGGGTCTCACTCCCATTCAACACCCATAATTCACACCATAGAACATTCATTCAAGTATACAAAACTCAAGCCTCCATAATCACACAAACAAGTTCCCAAACCCCCTAGAACCTTTCCTCATCTCCATGTCCTTCTAGACCTAGGCATTCTAACATAAATTTCAACAAGTTGTCCTAATGTTCCTTGCACAATTTTTTTTTTAAAAGAAAAAGACCTATGTTATTGAGAGCATTCTTTTCTTCAACAATACACAACAACAAAAAAATCAACTACCCTCCTTCAAAGAATAGGAATGATACCTATCTTGCATTTATTGCCTCCCAAAGTCGTCTATGTTCACCACCAACCACAAAACGCATCAATGACAAACAACATACCACAGCTCCAAGAATAATAGACCATAGAAAACCCATCAACAAAACCCATACTCCATACAAATTTTAAAAAACAAACAAACAACCAACCAAGCACATCCCAAATATCCCACTTTTCCATAAATGGTAATGCCTCCAAATGTAATATGCATTAGAAGCAACTGAGACTCCACCTTTCCAATGAAAGATAAAAAGGTGGCCAATTCTTTTAGTATTGTTGAGAGAGACAACCTACTTATGAAACAAATTACAGGACATTTCAACCCAAAAGCCATGTCGCACCCCAACCTTGATTCCATGTTGTCAAGATCACTAGCACATTAATGTGCATCACAAATCAACATGAATTGATTAGGCTAAACACTTATGCCATATAATAGATGGCTAAATTTGGAGCACCAATAAAATATTGAATATATATTTTAAAAGCCATACAATCTAGATCTTTGTAGGTTTTCAAAAACTTATTTGTTACATTATTGACTGCAAGTGATAGATATGATGGTCTTGTTACAAAGGTGACATTTTGCACAATATTCCCATTAAACTTGTAATGAAGCAAATCATAAAATGCATAATTTGAAATTTAAAAAAAGGAAAGATGATAAGCATGATCAACTAGCACTACAACAAGGCACATGTGCATCACCAAATCAAAATTCATGATAGAGCCTTGATTAAAGTTGAATGTAATGATTTTGATCAAGGAAGATCATTTTTTTGATTCCATCTTGAACTAGAAGTAAAGTCTTGTACATACATACTAGGATTATTGGTAGTAATTTGAAAAAAATTCCCCATGAATGGAACATGTTTTCAATTTTTTATGTATGAATGTGAAATGTTAATCCACCAACAACCACAATAGTGGTGATAAGGTGTTTGTCATGATCGCTAAAATATACAATTGAAGATATGCATGATTAAGAAGTAATAAGTATTGTGTGAAAAAAAAACGTCAATTTTTTGTTTCAAATTATATATGAGTTTTCTTACTACATGTAATGAACTGCTTGAGCTATCATACTTTCTATGGGTAAATAATTTCTTCAAATCCCAAAAGCTTGTCCATGAATTCTTTTCAATAACTTTCCCTCAAGGAAAACAATTTTCACATCAAATTTTGTAATTTGTCAATGTATTTTAACAACAATTTTCACATTCAAATTGAAAAGTTAGCAAGGGGAAAATGTTGAAATGAAAAGTCCATATTGATTTTTCTACGTGAATCCTTAATTTTGGTATTAAATTTTTTTATAATGAAAATTTTAAGTTCCATTAATTAGATGCAAAGATAAATTTATACACTTGTTTACTCTTCGTGATTTTAAGTCATGGGGATAATGCATCAAATTGAATATTAAGGAATTGCATTCCTCTTCCATGACTTTCATCCCTTCATATCTTTATGTTGAAGTTAATTGTGACCATCTAATAGTGAATTTAAATTCAAGAGGAACATCTTGCATACCTAAAATGGTAGCACAAGCATATTAAGCTAACATATACAATTTTCATATCTTTGTGGTGGTTTGTGATTATGTGGAAGAAGTTTTGGAAAACATGCTACAACATGACTATGATCATAATTGCCATTTGGTTGCTCCCAAATCTAGAAAAGAGGATTTCACAGGATAATATCTTGTTAAACAACTTCTAAAATTCATCAACTTGTGAAAGTGTCAATTTACTATTCAATAATTGATGGTGTTGATGTTTTAGGAAAATAAAAAATGAATTCTTAATGAAATTTTTTGTGTCACCTTGCCCATGGCTTCAAAGTCTCCAATAAGCTCTTCATAAAAAATAGAATCTCAACTTTTGATAGTTCTTTGATTTTCAAGATCCCATGGCAAATAAAATTCATATTGATTGTCATACCCTATCAATTTATTTTTATTTTTTGGTAGTAAGTTATGGTGTAGCTCCTTGAGGATGTGTGCAAATACAACATAACCAATTTTTTTGATATGAATAACATTGCTTTTAGTATTGAACAAAGTTTTTTTTTTTTTAAACTTTTGTTTAAAGTCATAGTGTTTATATGATTTAGAATATGTATATAGTATGGATCATATCATTTTATAACCTAATCAAAAGCTTCAAAAATATAACATGTTTCTTGTAACTTCAATGGTACTGAAATTATCATACTCACAAACATCATTTTGCTATGGAATATCAAGGGTAGTATATTCTTGGATAATTCTTTTTGGAATAACTAAAAGCCATAACATGTATACTCATCATTTTGACTAGTTTTTTGTTTTTCAACCTAATTGCAAATTTTAAGGAAATATTATTGGACAACTATTTAGTTGAAAAAACTATCTATTGCATATGATTTATGATTCATGAAGAAGGTCACTTGGCATGTAGAATGGTCATATGAAAAAAGAACATAGTTTAATTTAACATGTTGAGATAATCCAATAACATTTATCATGTATATTGCTAGATGAAATGATACACTAAGTTGTTGAACTTTAATTCTCTTTACATGAGAAGGAAAACACACATGATATTGTTTACCATAAGCATGATTGTATTAGCAAATTTTTGAAACTATTTATAACTAGATCAAATAAATGGATTCCATCTACCAACATAAAAAAGACCATTTTTTATCATAGAGTGATGAACATGCATATGTCAAAGATGCCGCAAATGTAAGTTCTTGACTATTTCAATATCATACAAACAACAATTCCTATCTCATATTTCAAAAATGAAACAAACAATAGGCAAAAACTTTTGGATACTTAGGAACAATATGTTTAAAATTAAGTTTATAAAGCCTTCCATTTGAATGTACATATTCATAATCATAAGAACTTGAATGGTTCATTTTTCTAAGGACTACAAGTTTTTTTTCCCCAAAATTATATTTTTGTGTATTTAACATTTTTTGGGTTTCTTGGCCTTACCTTTTTGTTAGGTATTGCCCCAATATTTCAATAGTTATGTGATTGTCATTGGTGAATAAACATTTGTTTTGAAAATGCGCATTTTGTTTTGGTGTAATGGAATATGGTCAAACCATTGTAAAATATATGCATTATTGAAATATAAGGGTAGCTTCAACACAATTTGAAAAGAATTAATTAAATTTGAAAATTCTATGTTGAAAAAAAATTCCATTTAAATTTTTTTTGTTCACAAATTATTTTTCTTTGAATTAGAAAACATTATAAGTTTTTACAAATCATTTGGTTAATGTCAAAGTTGCCAAGGCATTTATGTATATCGTGGCTGATTTTATTATATCATTATTTCTTTAAAAAATTATAAATCATGTAAATTATACCCCATTTTCATGTGGAATGGAATTTTGGATTCTAAACACATTGAATAATTCAAACATTTAAAAAATAAGACTAGTTTTTTTCTTATTATGTGTTTTTTAAATGTAATTAGTAGTTTCTTAATGCTTGGATTTTTAAAGATCAACAAGTTTGTATTTATACAATTTAGTGGGTGTTTTGCATGAAATTATGGACATTTAATTCATACCAAAACCTAAAACATGATATATATCATAGTACCTAGGTTGGTTAGACACTATAAATTAATTATTTTTGGATTTGTCAATTTTTAAAAAAAAATCTAGTTGATGTGTTTAAAATCTGAAATAACTTTCAAGCATACTAACTTCATTATTTAGTATAGTACCTAATTGTAAAATATTATCATTTTTGCTACTGAAATTAAATGATTTTTTTTATTAAACACATGCATTATTGTTGAATCAGCCTATGTACTACCATAGTAGATTCCAAATTAATTTTTTCAACACTCATATTTATTATTTAACACAACTAGGGTCATGATTACATTAGTTTCAAATGGCACCACATGGGCACATCCAATTGGTTTTGCTAAATTTTATTAGGATTTGATGTCTTTTCTTGTTCCCATGACTATGAATTTGTCCCTTTGGAAAACATGTGAAAAGGATTTGATTGTTTTGCTAAAATCAAGTTTCATCATTGGCATAAATGGACCGTGATTAAGACACCTAGTTTAGGCAACCTTTGAAAAATGGAAAACAAGTTTTTTTCAAAAAAAAATTTCATGTAAAGAATATCAAACATGATAACCTTATTTAATTATCCATCATACAACTCAATAATGTCAATATGTGTTTTTCAATGTAACATAATCATGCATCAAATCTATATCAAGAGTTGCCAAGATCGTAATAGCTTGTGCAAAATTTGACCTTGCAAAAACTCAAACTAAGGATTTAATAGTCTTAAAAATAAAAGACAAAAATGTTGTTTAGCTAATATTAGGTGTGGGAACCATGCATTATGTGTGCTTTGGAAAAGATTGAAATTTGTTACTTTTTTTTGCATCTAGCACTAATTTTACATTTACATGTTTTCTATTTGATTTATAACATACTAAATAATGTTCATGTTTGAAAATGGCTTATGCTTGCACAACCAATTTTTTTTTTAAATTTCATTTTTCAAATACTTTGCTAAAAACTTGAGTATGTCAACATATGCTATAATTTTGATGGCATATGATATTTAACAAAAAACATTTTGTTTAAGGTTTAAATTTTGTGCAATTAGTGTAACATTACTAAGTCCTACTTATTCCTTACCATATTACAATAGTTGTGATTAAGATTAAATTTTATGTTTCAAGAATATTTAGGACATTAAAAGGTGTACCAAATTTTTTTAAATGAACCATCCTTGTGATATTGGTTGATTTATAAAACTCAGTGAGATGATTCCAAACAAAAAATCATAAAACAAAATATTAACATAGTCCATAGTTGAATTTTGTGAATTTGAGTTCTTTATAATGTGACATTCCTTTTGGGTCCCTTGATTATGATTGTTCAAATAAGTACATGAAAAAAATCATTTTTCTTTCATATGATGCATAGCTTCTAGTAGCATTGTTGTTAAGCCAACAATCGAGATCATGTGCATGAAAAAAAAATCATTGTCTAAGCCCTAACAAATTTGTTTAATGCAAGTGCAACAAGAACTTCAACTTGACTTGTGTGGCCTGTGAATCTTACCAATTGGATTCCTTTGCCTAATGTCCTTTGATACCATAATTAAAAGTTTATGATGAGCTTTTAAAAATCAATCTTTGAATTATGGCCTTGGAATTATTCAAATATTAAGGGTAGTTGTCAATTGGTATTGATCATTGCATAATTTATCATTATAGACTCCCACTAGTCCAACCATGTGCATGTGGTCTCCCATCGTTCAATATGTGGTTGCCATCCAAGAGGAGGTTAAAAAAAGGCACATCACAATATTTTTTAACAATAAATGTTCTTACATTATTTGAACATTCTTGCTCCTTGTGTTCCTTCATTTTGTTTATTCCTTGAGAAGTTGCAAGGTCCTTAAATTATTAAAACTAAATTGTGTTTTTGGGATGTTGTGGTCATAAAACCATCCTAATAAAAGTAATTTAATTTACTTTTATTTATGGTGGCAATATCATCAAAACTATTGTCCAAAACCTTCAATTAGAAAAGAAAAAAATGCATTTCACCAAGGAGATCGCCCCTATCTAGACCTTCAACCATTTTGCATCCAATTTTTTTATAATTTATGCATATATTATATAGCCTTTGTTATAGTTGAAAAACATTCAACAAATATGTGAAGAAGATTGGGAAATCAAAAGATTCACCAAGACCTTGTCATCATTGTTTAGGTGAGAAAATTTGTTTTTGTATGTCCTTGCATCTCCAAGCAACCTCATTATAAGCATCCTCAAACATTTTTGTTCATTTTATAATTTCTAGAAAGTCACATCCACAAATAATAAACTATAATTGATATTTCAATATTTTTGTCATTAAACCTTTGCTATGAAAATGATTATTATTATCTAATGGTAATGACTTAGAAAGAATTTTACAAGTGTTAAAAAATAATTTACATTGACCAAAAATCCTTAAAAAAAATACAAACTTGAAAAACTTAGGAAGACCACACTAGATCAATCACAATTAAACAAGATTGTGGTAGATCAATCATTGAATCTTATTAATAATAGACTTTTTTTTTTAAAAAGTAGAACATTAACATGTATGGGCACCCATTTCCTAAAAGAAAATGTAAACTCTAACACATTTGCAAGAAATGCAATTGCTAAATAGACATTCAATTCAGTCCATAGCTTCACCAATGAAATATGTTCATGTAAGTGTTTTATGACACAAAAAATACACTACCAACAAATTTAAAACACCTATGCAACACCAACAATATATGTAGCATGCACGAATCAATTTAATTTGGAAATCATAAATAACTAACTAAATTGTGATTAAAAAACATGCATATATATAACTTGTCCACCCATTATTTCACCAATGATTACAATTTCATGTTTTGGATGAAATAATAAAAAAATAAATCAATAGGCTTAGTAAAATGGATGTGACTTAATATTTTTGCTCAATATGTTAAATATAACAAAAACCATTCAACATAGTTTAACACCTGCAATTTTGATTGCCCATATGTAGTGATTTGTCCTAGTGGTTTGTTATTAGTAATTTCTAATCTTTTACTATCTCAAGTTTATGAATATGGATGGGGCTTGGAATCACCAAAAAAGTAATCTTGAATGGGAAAAATATTGTTGCAAGGTCACATGCCAACTTTGGTTGAAGATGTTATAAGAATCATGGATTCCAAAATAAATCTTCACCTTTTGATTGCTTGCTAAAATGGCAATGATGAAAGGGCTTGTTATCAACAATAACATATTCATTTACTTTAACAATTGCATGATATTGATGATATAATTCAAATTTGATGGTTACCCCTATTTAAGGCTACTCAAAGGCCAACATGTTGGCAATACATTTTTTAGGTATTAATTCTCATTGATAACAATTAGTTTTATCAATTGTATCATTACTAGGTTATTGTCCTACTCCATTATAATGAATACCACGTAAACACACTAACTATGACAACAATTCAATGTATACTGGCTTTGGAGAAATGTTCACAAAGTATCCACATGCCATTGTAATAACAAGAAAAATATTCATTACATTCCATAAAACCATGAAGCTTTACAATGTTTTTTTCCCTTACATCTCTAATAATTTGTCTATTATCTTCCACAAGTTTGTTGAATGGTCCCTTTTAATAACCTTAGGACCCCTCTTTAAGTTAGTTGAAATATTTGTTATACTCCTTGCAAAAACAGTTATAAGTTTTTAAATGTTTGGCAAGTCGACTTGCCACAAGTCAACTACAATGTTTTGTCATTTCAACATGTTGCCATATCAACTTGCCTAACTATGTCACTTCAACATGTTTACATATTCTTTTCTATCATTTCAAATTGTTTACACATTTCAACTTGTCCATCTATCGATTTCCCTTACTTAAAATTCCTTTTATAAACAATATTCCCCTCTTATTTATTATAGTGTCCCCACACAACAATTAAGTCTCTTAAGTCTAGCTACGATGTTCACTAGGGTTAGTAAAAAGTGCCAACTAAACATGTGTAAGGTAATCTCTATTTCACTATTAGATGGTTATGTTTTGTCCTTGGTAGTTGTTATCCCTTTACGTTTTAGGTAATGGTTGATTATGTTGGACTTTATTAGATGAGGTAGATATTGTTGGTAGTGTGAAATCTTGCTTATGCAAGGTTGCTTTGTCAACTTGTTTACTAGGTGTTGAATGCATAATATAGTTGCTTGTAGATAAAACGAATCTTGGCCAAGATGAACATCAATTTGGTGAATCTGCAATTAATTCTCCAAGTGATTGCTTCCATTGCATGATTGCCAAAATGCATGAAACAAGCCAATCCTAACAATGGTCCATCACTAGTTTCATTGTTTAAGATTAGCTTGGATTCAATTTATCACATGGTATGGAATATTTTCCATGCGTGTCATAGCAAAGGTTGGTTTGCTGGAGGTTATGATTGATGTTGGTGGTAGTACTCTTGGTAGTCACACTTTGATCAACAATAATATTTCAAAACATATAGTCCAAAGCAACCTACCTCAAACTCTCATATCCCATACCCCCATGGCTAATGTTACTAAATGTAACAACATATTATGTTATAAGCTAAAAACTTTCTCCACTCTAAATCCTCATAACTAGAAGTTCTTTTTTAGTAATGTGACCTCCCATTATAGGTGTGTTACTCTTATCATCAAATAGACCTGGAAATGGTGCGACAAGTAATATGTCTCTAGGTTAAGTAACATTGGCATCTTCAACTCTAACATTGTGTGTTCCATATCACTTTTGGAGTATGGTTTAACACTTACATTTTTTGTTCAAGTGTGATGGTCAACTGGCCTAGGAGCAACAACTCCATAAGTCAATTTCCTCACTCTTGTTTCTAACCACTCCCCTTCCATACTAATGGCTTGATCCTTGTTTTCTACTTTTTGGTTTTGTATTTTTGCCTTATTTTTTGGGTTTATTACTACCTTATATTTCCTTATTAGATTTTGATAGGTGATGTTTCATCTTCACCTTCCTCTAATATGGATACTTGTTTTGCTCCTTCATAGTTGCTTCAACACCCATAACTTCCTATGTGTTTCATTTTTCATTATTTTCCTTTTTTAATTGCTAAATGCGCATGTATGGTGTATTTCCCAATTTGTTCAAAATGTCATCTTTTGAATTCAACTTTAGTATCTTCTAGCAAATCACCTATTTCCCTTGTAGATTACTTTACAAGCTGATCATATAAAATTGTTTTGGTTTGTTATCAATGGCCAGTCGGTCACAATTTGCAAGGTAAGTATTTCTACTTTACCTTGTGCAACTTATAGTTTTTTCCATTGCTTCTTTTCCTTTGCCACTAGGAAACTTAGATTTCGGTGATGAACATTTTGAATGTGTTTCACAATTACCTATTCAGTGCTTAGATCTTTTTCTTCTTACTACATAACTTTTTCCATTCCCTTCAACTCCTCAAACATGTTTAACTACTCAATTTTGAGTGTTTTGATTTCCTATGTTTGATTTCAACATTGACTTTCATGACAATCTCTTAATGATGCTTCATTCCTTCCCTTTTTTCTATCTCCACAACTTCTTTAACCATCCCCATTTCCTTCATGATTATCTCCCATTGAGAACCTTCAACCCAAAAAGCTATTGATGTAATTGTTTTTTTTTTTAAAGCTTATTTTAACACCTTTTCATGAATCAACTTGCCCTATGTCAACTAGGCTTCAATATGGAGATTTTGCAATTTAACTATGACTTCACATGTTTCCTTTTCATCTTCCAATTTTTTCTCTCTTGCCATCAATTGAGACAATTCTTCTGTTGAAATCTTTTGGCATTCTTCATAAAACATTTTTTCCACTTGATTTGTTAATTGTTCATGTGTTTCTTCTAATTGCTTTACCATTTCCAATTCATTGTCCTTCTGTAGCTCCAATATTTCACAACTTTTATCCCAAATCTTTTGTGTTGACATCTCCAATTGTTCAACGACTTTGTCCAAATCCCCATTGGTGGGTGTGTTATTTTTAACCACAATTAACTACTTTGCCATATCACATGTAGCTCCTTGCCATTGTTGGTTTACCAACACCAATGTTCATGTATTCAATAAGTGTAATGCTTCTTTTCTCTATTGCATTTTTTTCTTGTTGAATCTCTTCCTTTTGCTCACCTTCTTCTAGTTGTTGAACTATTTTTTTCATTTTTTGTCTCTTATTTCCTAGTTTTCCTAGTTCTCTTGTTTGACTATTAATATAAGGTTCTATGCTTGTTTAGAGTTACAGACTAATAAATGTGTCATCTCCATGCATGTTCTTCAATAGACACCACCCCATTAAACTCTCTAATGATTGGTTTGAACCAAAAATCATCCAACATTCCTTACTTTGCAATTCTTGCTCTATTACAAATTTATCTTTCACACACCTCTCTTGCTCTTGCACTCCACTCGACAATGCATTCATTGTCTTTCCTTGAGTAGTCTTCCCACAAATGGTATCTATGCTTAATTCCTTTCAATTATGCTAATTCATGAAGACACAACAATCATTTTATAAACCATACAAGACATTGTTCATTCATGGGCACATTGATCATGTTGTGCACCACTTGTTTTTCATGTGTTAATTTAGGCTCTTGACAATTTTTTCTATTTTAATAGCTTCCTTCTTCATTTACATACTTCTTTAAGGTATAATGGTGTTGTTTTCTTTTCTCTCTTCTTTGACAAAATTTTCTTGTTTTCTTGTTATTAAATGTTTTTGGTTTGAAACTTCTTGAATCTTCCTCTTTGATTCACTTTTTGTCATCTTCATAAAATATTTTTCTAGGTTTTGGGTTAGTCCAAGGTTTCCTTGGTTTGAGATGCAACCAAGGCATATAGTATGGTTTGGGTTTCTTCATATGCCTACTTTCAACTATGTTATAATCTTTTACGTCAATTGTAATAATCGTTATTATAACATTGGTTGGTATGTTATTATGATGATAGGCCTTTAAATTATTAATATTTTACTCTCTCTAGCCCGTCATTACTTATGATTGACAACTCCACAATGTTGAACTATCAAACACTTTCCAAGGTAATCTAGATTTACCTCTTTTTATCTTTGTAGTTTTAAGCATCCACAATACTATCTTTCCTTTTTCAAAACTTTTTATCTTCCTTTTATCATCTTGTTGTTCTTTGTGCAACAATTGAATGTGGTTAATATTTTTCTAGCTTGCCAACGATTTTCATCCAATCTTAAAAAATCTTCCATCCTTACATGGATAGCTTTGTCCATGTCTCCTTGAGGTATGTTGCAAATTCTTTTAGTTGGTATTGCAAATTTTGTTGACATAACTAGTTGAGTGCCGTAAACCAATTCAAAAGGTGTATATTGAATTGTCACTTTATAAGTCATCCAATATGCCCACAAAACTATAAATAACATTACATCCCAATCCATTCAATTTACATTTACAACTTTGATAATATTTTACCCAATGTTTTATTAGTCAACTCGGCTTACCCATTCCCTTGTGGATAATAGGTAGTTAACTTGTGATGTGTAATCATAAACTCCTACACAAATATTTCAATAGTTTTTTTTATGAAATGATTGCCCTTGCCACTTATAAGATGGGTGAGGTAACCAAATCAAGTAATAATTTTTTTGTAAATAAATTTAGCAGTGCTTTTAACCATATTGTCTCAAAGGGCCTTTGTTTATACCCATTTAGTGGTATAATCAATGGCCATTATGATATATTGATTTCCTTTATATTTTGTTGTTGGTTTGACTAATCCCATGAAATCAAGAACCCATTTCATAAAAATGTTCAAAAGCCATAACTAGTTTGAATGGTCCTTTACCATTTCGTCAAATGGGCTCTAATTGCTAGCAGATGTCACAATTTTAACACAAGTTGACAACATCTTTGTGCATAGTGGGCCACCAATAACATGAGGACAACACCTTTTGACAATAATGTTCATGCCGAAATGCCTTCCAACTGGCTCTTCATGGAAGTTTTCAAATACCTTAGATGCTTCTTTTGGAAATAAACATTGTCATAGGACCCCATCTAATCCCAATTTATAAAGTTGTCTATCATACAATGTGTATGATTTAGCTCTTTTGACAATTCAACTTCTTTCTTTTTTAGGTACATTGTTATCAAAATATCCCTTCCTAAGATATTCTATGATTGGGCCATATCAATCAATTCCTACATTAAATAGATGGGCATCAAGTAAGTGATCATCTACTCCTTCAATCGGTTCTCCATGACTAATGTTTGACAAGTGGTCAAGTAAGAAATGAACTCTACCCAACTTGTACACAACTTTAAAATCAAATTCCAATGATGATGATTCATTAGAATTGGTTTAGGTAGGACAACTTTAAGTTCCATAAGTTGTCATACACATGACAATTCCAAATCAAAATTTATTTAGCCATTCCCAAGTGAAAAGGCATGGAAAGGTGTCTTTTCATATTCATGTCTTTTTAAAAAAAAAATTCAACCACCATATTCACAAGAAGATTTTGAATACATTTTCCAACAATTTGCATTCCATTTTTCTTTGATTGAATTTGAATTCAATTGCTAAATTAAAATTGACTTTAGTTGAATTCAAATTCCGTTCAATATATTGAATCAAATTTTTCCATTGAAAATTTTATTTTTGAGCAATAGGAAGCATCAAGAGGTCGAGGGTTCAAGGTGTTGTATACAATGTCATAGGACACTAAAAAACACATAGGAGTTGAAAATATTTTATATTTCATATATATTTTAAACCAAAGGTTGTTGGGAAGCATGGTAGGAAAGACATTGGGGGATGTTGGAAAGGCCCCAAAAATTTGCTTTTGAGGCAATAAGGCTTGCCCAAAAAGATATCATGGGTGCTAGAAATATTTACGTTTTAGTAGGTGAAAATTAAATCTCATATTCTAGAATCAATGGAGGTGGAAATGATTTCATGGATAATCTATATGATCATGTATTATTAATGTATAGTAACTAATTACTTTTAAAATAAAATTTAAATATACTAATATTTTGACCTTATGTCAATTTATTATCATTGGTTGTGTAAAGCAATGGAAAGCCCAAGTTTTTGTAATAGTAAAAGCCATTTGGTAATCCAACCTATAATTTTTGGTTTGTTTACTAGATAGAGTAATGCTTGATGGTCTACAAAGAAAATAAAACCATTTCTTAATAGATAATGTTTGAATTTCTTCACAACATAAATCATTGCCAAGATTTCATTTTTAGTTATTGTATAATTATTTTATGCATTATTCATGAGTTTACTTGCATAGTATATTGGTCTATCAATAGTATTATTTGGGTTTTGACCTAACATAACCTCAAGAGCAAAATTTGATGCATTAGTATGCAAATGGATTCAATTTTTCAATTTGACACCATTAACATTAGCAAGCATGTCATATGTTTTCATCCATTTTCAAGATTTATTGCAAACCTAAGTCCGTAAGAATTCTTCATCCTTCTTGAATAATTAGCACATGGGTGTTGTTTTGTTGGCAAAGTCCTGGAAATAACATTGGTAAAAACTAGCTATTCCCAAAAATCTTTTTTTTTTTTTAACATTAGTTGATATTAACAATGTAGTAATTTTTTTGGGATCCACTAGTAACCCATCACTATAGATAATGTGTCCAAGTAGAACACTAAAATTAACACAAAATGCACATTTTTATGGGTTAAAACTTATGCCATTTTGCTTACATTCTTCCAAACACTTTTGTAATTGATCCAAATGGTCTTTCTTATTCCCATACACACTAAAATCATCAAGGAATACTTGCATGAACTTGTTTAAATATTCTTTAAAAAATTTAATCATCACTTTTTGGAATGTGGCAAGAGCATTACATAATCCAAATGGCATAACATCATATATGCATACAAACACCATTCTAAGATGACCGTTGTATTTTCTTTGTCTTCTTCCATCATTTTAACTTGGTTATTGCCATTATAGCCATCCATAAATGAATACATTTCATGCCCAACCACTAAATCCAAAATTGAATCCAAAAAAAAAAACAGAAATGAATGTTTCTTTGTTTGGGCATTTAATTTTCAATATCAACACATATACGTAATTTGTCATTTTTCTTTGGCACAATTACTAGAGGGGATAACCATTGAGTAGTTTCAATAGGATATATAAATCCAACATCTAATAATCTATCAAGGTCTTGCTTAACCCTCAATGCATAATTTGGATTTATTCCATATTTTTTAAATTTGTGCTTGAAATATACTTGGCGATATTGTATTAATTAATACCTCTTTAGGGTTTTTTTTCATTTCCCAAATTGAGTTTTAAAAATTGTTCTTTAGTTATCACTGTCCAACCAACATTCTTCTTATCCTTGATAGTAATGTCAATAACTTCATCCAATATCAAAGCCTCCCTTGGTTGATGTTCATAAAAATACACAAGGTAATCAACCTTGTCTTCTGGTTATAACATACCACAATCTTTTATTTTATTATTATTATTTTTTTAGGTGCTACTTCTCCTATATGCCATAGTTATAGCATTGCAAATTATATAGTTGTTTCTTTTCTTATTCTAATAACCCTTTTTCCTAGTCGAACTTATCATCCAAATTACTTGGCCGTAATGATGAATTAACATTAATACGTTTTATTGTACTTAATGTCACAATTCATTCTCTTGAGGTAATAATATTAATGTTATCATCCCAATTATGATGAGCTCTAAGATGTTTCAGCCATGGCCATCCCAATAACATAGAATAACCTTCCACTCTATTCTCCATATTTAACACAATAATTGAAATTTTATAAATTGCCAAGTCAATTTTCAAGTTCATAATTAAACCAATTGGTTGTACTCTCCATTGGTTAGCCATCTGCACCACAAACGGAGTTGGTTGAGGCCTCTTCAACCCAAGTTTCTTTCTTAAATTTTCAAAGATAATGTTTACACCAAATCTTCCATCTGGCAACACATCCCTTACTCCCAATTTTCCATTCGAACTTGAACAACTAGCATAGCCTCATCAAATTCTTCAATCTTTGTTGTTACTTTGTAAACATCTACAACTTAAAACTTCTCTCATTTTTATCAAAGACCTTTTCATCATCTTTCTTAATTGAGGACAAATCCTCAATAATCACAATGCCAAAATGTAACATTTACAACTATAAAAATCCAATCATATGTGCCATCTATGACTAGAGCTAACTACACGACTGTTTAGTCCAAATGACCATGTCGTAAATCCCACTAGTCACATTAGTCACAACCACATTAATGACTACGATTTGCCATGATTACAATCACAAAGGACATAGTCCTAAATCCAATGAGACGCATGACAACCTCACAAAGTGCCCCCTGTCACAATTTTTTTAAAAACGAAAATATTGTTTTTCTTTCCAATCAAATATTGCCACGTGCTAGCCTCTTAACGTAGGGGACCTAGCCTAGAAAACCTACCCTATGCAACCTAACCTAGGCGTTAAAAAAACTTCATTAGCTAAGCAAGCCATCAAGGTATTTTTAGGCATTTAAATGTTCACATGTCTAAGTGCTTAGGTGTCAAGGTTTGCAAGTGGGAGGATTTGAACTCTCCACCTCCACTTTGGGGAATAAGTCCTTAACCATTGCACCACATTATTTATTTATTTATGATAAAAACAATTTACCATTAATCTATAAACAATAATGTTTTTAGTTCAAGTTAACCTAACTCACCTTAAGTTGACCTAGGTTGACCTAAGTTAATTTAGGCCTAGCCTTGGCTAACATAGGTTAGCTTCAACTAAGTTAAGCATTTCTAACCTAAATGTAGGCCTACTTACCATGAACAAACATAGATTTAGACTAAGGTAAAGTAGGCTAAACTTGATTAAATTGGGCTAAACTTGGTCAAATTCAACTAAACTAGAATATTGAAGATAAACTTGGCTAAACTTGGCTAAACATCGCTATTTACATTAAACTTAGCTAGACTTGGCAAACCTTAGCAAAACTTGACAAAACTTAAATAAATTGGGCTAAAATAAAATATTGAGGCAAAATTTGGCTAAACTTGGCTATTTAAATTAAACTTGGCAAAATTTGGTAACTTAAATTAAACTTAGCAAAATTTGGTTAAACATGGCTATTTAGGTCAAACTTGGCAAAATTTTGGCTAAACATGGATATTTAAATTAAATTTGGTTAAACTTGGTAAAATTTGACAAAACTTGGTTATTTTGGTTAAACTTGGCAAAATTTGACAAAACTTGGCTATTTAGGTTAAACTTGGCTATTTAGGTTAAACTTGGCAAAACTTGGTTGTTTAGGTTAAACTTGGCTAGACTTGGCAAAACTTAAATAAATTAAGCTAAATTAAGGTATTGAAGCAAAACCTAGCAAAAATTTAAATAAATTTGACTAAAATAAGGTATTGAAACAAAACATGGCAAAACATGGCAAAACACGGTTATTTAAGTTAAATTTGGTTGGACTTGGCAAAACTTAAATAAATAAGGTTAAATTAGGGTATTGAAGCAAAACTTGACAAAACTTAGATAAATTAAGCTAAAATAAGGTATTGAAGCAAAACTTGGCAAAACATGACGAAACATGATTATTTAGGCAAAACTTGGCAAAATTTGGCAAAACATGATTATTTAGGCAAAACATGGCAAAACATGATTATTTAAACAAAACTTGGCAAAATTTGGTAAAACATGGTTATTTAGGTTAAACTTGGTTAAATTTGGCAAAACATGGCAAAACATGGTTATTTAGATTAAACTTGGTTAAACTTGGCAAAACATGGTTATTTAGATTAAACTTGGTTAAACTTGGTTAAACATGGCTATTTAGGTTAAACTTGGCATAATTTGGCAAAATTTGGCTATTTTGGTTAGACTTGGCTAACCTTGGCAAAACTTGGCTAAACATGGCTATTTAAATTAAATTTGGTTAGACTTAGCAAAACTTCGTAAAATTTAAATAAATTAAATTAAATTAGGGTATTGAGGCAAAACTTAGTTGACTATGGCTACTTAGGTTAAACTTAACTAGACTTGGCAAAACTTGGATGAATTATGTTAAACTAGGATATTGTGGCTAAACATGACTAAACATGGCTACTTAGGTTAATCTTGGCAAAACTTGGAAAAATTTAAATAAATTAGGCTAAATTAAGGTATTGAGGAAAAACTTGGCTAAACATGGTTACGTAGTTTGAAATTAGCTAAGCTTGGCAAAACTTGGAGAAATTAGGGTGAATGTATGATTGGGTAAGGCAAAGTATTGTCCCAAATGGCAGTTTTCCATACTATCACTAACAAAATACTCAATGTTGTAATGATATAAGAATATAATAAAAATAAAATGATAAAATCATAATGGTTATGAACACACCTTTCTATTTTTTTAAAAAAATTGAATTTGGATACACTCACATTGTACTTTGATTATACTTTTTAAAAAAAAATGTCCTTGAATATAACTTACCACATCACATGGAGTTAGTATTGTACAAAATTAATAATTCTAGGAAATTAATATTTTTCACTAACCAAGACATTTTAATGTATAATTTTTATAAAAAAAACATGCGTATGAAACATCATATTAATTTGGGATAATTTGGAAAAAATCAAGTACTAAAAAAAATCCATTGAAAGGAGTACATCAAAAATCAATATTTTCAGTTAAAAGTTTGAAGATGAAATGTTTTTATAGCTATGATTGAGGGTATCATGTTGTTGGATTTAAAAAAACTTCAAATCCATTGGTTGAAATAACATTTTCAATTCATAAGCATAATGGATTAATCGTTTTTAAAAATTCATGTGTCTTGATAGTTACACCAAATTAACCCAAATTTTGACATGCCTTAAGTCATGATCCAAAAAAATCATGTACAAAAAGATGTATCTATATTCATTGAAATATAATGCATAAGTACAATGGACAAATTAACTTGAAATTTTCATAATGAATTTGGTTTGGAGCTTCAAATTATGCATTCATTTAGGTAAATCAATGTAAATTTCATTGCAAATCCAAATCAACATGGTACTAAATGAGGTTAAATTCAACATGGATGTGTTATAACATCTTAATCATTTAATTTGGAAGCAAAATCACATTGGTGACAAGGACTTTTAGTATTGCAAGTACGTTTAGAAGTATAATGCTTTAACATGTTTTCACCCATTAATCTAAATTAGGGTATTGAGGCTATATTTGGCTAAACATGATTATTTAAAAACTAAACTCAACTAGACTTGTCAAAACTTAGATAAGTTAGGCTAAAATAAGGCATGGACATTAAACTTGGCTAAATTTGGTTAAACATGGCTACTTAGGCTAAATTAAAATTAATTTTAGTTAAATTTGTTTCAATTTGTTTAATTTGGTTTTTTTTAAACTAGGTAAAATTGGTTAAACCAAGCTAAACTAAGTTATTTATATTTTGCTAGGTTAAAATTAGGATATTTAAACTAAAATAAATTAGCTTAAATTAAGCTAAATTAGACTAAACTATCTTATTTATGTTTAATTAAACTAAAGTAAGGTAAATTGTGTTAAAGTAAGTCAATCTAGGTTATGGGAAACTAAACTAGACTACTTAACATTTGTTTGTCTGTTCCAAACCAAATTGAATTTGGTTATATTATTTCAAATTCAAATATTGTTTCAATATGAATACATTAATTGTGTAGTCATATTCTTAGTCGTAATTTTGACCATAGTCATTAAGATGGTAGTGACTAAAGACCACATATGACTACATGACTATTTTGGTGTTGTGAATTATCCCAACTTCATTTCTAATTTCAAATTCATAATCAATTCTATATCTCCTACTACTTGGCCCACATTAACTCCATGCCCATTTTGTGTTTTGAGCTAACTTTTTCCAGGCATTCCACTTTGGTTTACAAATACACTTTGCATGGTCGTATGTAGGTAGGTCATAGGTAGGTTGCAGGAATGTAATATGGTAGGGTTAAATTAGGTAGGTAGGTTTTAAATAATCAAATTTTGTGTTTGGGTTTAGTCTTTAGGGTTGAGCCTCTTTCATTGGCCCATCCCAAATGGCATTTGGTACTTGGTTTGTGAATAAAACAAATGCACTTATATATATATTGTGCACACTTGGAATCTAGGGCAAAAAATATGGGATAAAAATTTTAGTTGCAAATGCAACCAATGTAGTTACAACCTACATGCAAATATTACATGCTACCTATGCCATATTCACTTAGTTTACCTACTAGCTAATATATATTATAAGCAATAAAATTTGATAGGTAATAATAATATAATATGAAAACATTATTAATATTTGATTAATCAATATAATTACAATAATATTTTGATAGTTATGACTACCAATAATAATTATTGATCAATAATATTATATTATTATTACTTAATTTAAATTAGGTCAATAACTAGCCTAGGCTAGGGTACTTATAGGCAAACTAATGTAGCCTATTAACCATAAATATATTACCATAATTAATGTTGTTGATAAAATTAAAATTATAGTTATTGAAGAATAATAATAATATTATTAACAACTAAGGATGATGATGATGATGATAATAATAATAATAATAATAGTAAATAAATAATTATTGAAATTAATTCTAATATTGAAAAATAACTATAAAGAAAAAAAAATTGATAATATTACCAATAATAATTTTTAATATTCACTAATAATATCAATCTTAATTTTTATTAATAATTCATATCACTATAATATTATTACGTGGCCTATGTTAAGGTATTTGTAGGCTAGCATGTGCAATTTACTAGACATAGGTATATTATCATAATTAATAAAAATTTAATAAAATTAAAATAATATTTTTTGAGAATACAAATGATATTATTATTTTAAATAATAATAATAGTAATAATAATAATAATAATTTTAATGATTATATATGATTATCTATAATGATTATATATATGGCTAAACTAATCATTGCTAAAATATTTTTGGTTAAATTAATCATGGATAAAATTAATTTGTTTAAAATAATTAAGAGGTTAAATTAAAAATTGTGAAATTAATTTTGGTTGAACTAAACATGGTTAGTTTAACTTCATAATTAATTGAACCATGGTTAGTTTAGCCTCATAATTAGCTTTTCCATAATTAATTTAGCCAAAGGTAGTTTCGCCTCATAGTTAATTTTGTTATGGATCATTTAGCCAAAGTTAATTTAGCCATGGTTAGTTTGGCCAAAGTTAGTTTAGCCTCGTAGTTAGTTTTGCCATGGCTAGTTTAGCCAAAGTTAATTTAGTCATGTATTTATTTTTGCCATGATTAATTTGGCCAAAGTTAGTTTAGCCTCATAGCTAGTTTAAAACTAATTTAACTAAAGTTTGTTTAACCATGGTCAATTTAGTTAAATTTAATTAACCTCATAGTTAGTTTTGCCATGGTTAGTTTGGCTTTGATTAATGTGAGTTTAGACTAAGTTTAACCAATGTTTTGCTTTGAGTAGCATTAGTTAACATAAGTTTAGCCTTAATATTAAAATTATAAAATTACTATACATAGTTTAAGTAGATATATGTAGTGTATTAACATAGGTATGTATTAACTTAGGTCATGATTTTTATGACATGTGTCCATTTTGTACATTATTAATTGCATGTTAGTCATACACATAATTGTATGGCTCAAATATTATACAATACCAATTTTGTAGTTGCACGCACAACTAATGTATTTGCATACGACATTTAGTTGCACACAATTGCATAATGACTAGTTGCAAACGGCAAGATTTCTATTAGTGAAATCTTTAATCTTGGTGTTCAACCTTAAATTGTTTTAGTTGGTTTTTTGGGTGTAGGTTAAAGCTGGTTCATCAAATTTCCAAACTTGTGGATTTTGTTGCCATTTTTTTTTTCAAATTCAAAAGCCATAAAGCCCAATTCAAAATTGGGTTTGGTGCCATGTACACATCAGATAGTCTTTAAGCTTTGAAGATTATATATATGTATACATATTTTTATAGCAAATTGAAATTGGGGATTGTATAGGTATCATGTTTTAAAATTAATTAATATTGATCACTTACCTAGAAAATTCAACTTACTTGCTAACTTTTTGAAAAACTTCAATTTGCTTCTTTTATAAAACTTGAACTTAAATTTAATCTAGTTGTTTTTTCATGGTTTTGGTTGTAGTGAAAGGCTAATTGCATAGTTTGATTCTTATATTGATTCCATCAAAAGGGTGTTGGATTAGATATAGGTCACAAAAACCTAAACCCCCAAGTTTAACATTACTCCCACCTACCAACATTATCTTATACCCAATTTATTTGAATGAACAAAAACTGAAATGGATGAAATCATTGTTGGAATTTAAGTTTCACCCTTTTAATAATTACGCATGAATATGCCATGATTAAAAATATTTAAAAAATTAAAGAAATGATTATAATAATCAATATATTTGAAAATAAGACAAGGACACTAGGAATGGGAATGCTTAAATTTAACATATTTTAACACAAACAAAACATGAAAATGTAAAAACATGGTAAGGTGGTTCATTTTTGGCATTTTGAAATTTCATTTTTAACACTAGCTAATATTTTTATATTTTGATCATTAGCAATTTATGCATCCAATGCACATTTCCTTATGCTTACTTTTTAAAAAATGGGTAATCTCAAGTGTGTACATGGTTAAACATAAACTTGGCCAAAAAATCCATGTAAAAAACATAAAGTTTTGAATGAGATGAATAATGGAAACCCAGAGTTGGGGGAGTAGGGGTGGGTGGGGGGAGGGGGACTAGAGGGAAAGTTTCAATGCATCTTATTTTTAAACACCTCATTTGATGTTGTTTGATGTTTTATATTAAAAAGACCTTACCATAGCATGCTTTTTGAGTCCATGTGTCAAGTTTTTACTTTATGACCAAAAAAGTGTCATTGGTTCAAACGTCCACTACAAGTCCACTCCTTTCTTATGATTCATCCATAATTTTAAATATAATTATTCATACAGTCTATTGCAACATGGATTCTAAAAAATTGACAATATTAATGTCGAACATGACTTTACATTTAAAATTTATTTATGATCCAAAAAGAACTACGACTATGACAATCAAAATAGTTCATCTTACCATGCTTTTTCTCAAACATGATTTTCAACTTAATATTCTTTCCAAACCACCACATTTCTTTCACACCCAATAAGTTTTCCAAAGAAAGATGCTTTTAATATAGCTTGCAATTCATGGATGGGATTTTTTCATGTTGATGGTATGATTATAATCATCATTTTTAAATGCACATTTTGTTTTGGAGCAATAGTAAGATGAACACAAGTTTCGAGGGAATTATTTTCTACTTGGACACAAAATTAATGTTTTCTACACTACCCATTTCAATGAGGTGGAGAAATAAAATATTGAATGTAGTGGTGGAAGATTTTTTGTACATACAATTCATTGACATTTAATTATTTTATTATTATACGAGTGAGTAAACCCATTTACACATGTAAATGAACGTGGGTGAGTGAGTGACTGTGTGTCTTGAGTGTGTTTGTGTGCGAGTGAGAGAGAACTCACCTCCTCATTTGTGTTTATGAGTGAGAGAGAGAACTCACCTCGCTTCCGCCCTTCCGTCCAATCACACGTCGGACGAACGGACGGACAGACGGACACACACGATTT
>Ga0116228_10000355_pt1 | contig 34025 bp, 20 predicted proteins | sample S1TSphfallax_2_FD_89694 | JGI IMG/M metagenome (GOLD analysis project Ga0116228, IMG submission 89694) | Host-associated microbial communities from peat moss isolated from Minnesota, USA - S1T2_Fc - Sphagnum fallax MG | ecosystem: Host-associated > Plants > Peat moss > Unclassified | place... | reverse complement strand
TTTTTCTTTCTCAAAATGAACTAGGTACTGTGTGTTGAATCTTTACAGTGTTTACGTGGAGAAAGAAACCACACATGGGTTCCCGTATCGTCGTCGTCGTCGTAGAACACCACCTCTTGTGTGCTTCTTTCTTGCAACGCTCATGTATGGTTGCTGTTCAAAAGGACTTCTTCTACTCAATTTGGAACTGCAGCCATCTATGAGCATGGCAAGGACACCAACCAAGCCCCTCGTGAACAAGAATTGTAAGCCTTTTTTTCCGCAGAAAACCATCACATAATTTCCTGCAGGTGTTTTCTACAGGCTGGGAGGAATGCTCATGGCAGCTGCTGCATGGGTGCACTGGTTTAGGGTTTAGGGTTTAGAGCTAGATCTGTACAGAGTTCGAGCTCCAGAAGAACATGTGTTGACCATGATCTATCGGTACACTGTTAAAGAAAGCTGCTACAGTTTGTCAATATTATGGCTACAGATCCTCCGTGACTCGTGTCTTGAGGTTTTCTACAATCCGTGCCCATGAGATACTCGATCAACAAGAAGCAGAGAGCTGTTAGAATTTTGTTTGACAATCACTGTCCACCGATGGACATGGTGAGGTCTAGTGTAATCCCCTTTGGAGGGACCTGTACTGCTGCTGCACTCTCTCTGTGCTGCAATGACAGACAATCTGAAATCTCCTCGTTAGTTCCTGGCGGTAAGCTGAAGGATCTTGTTATCCAAGATGGTGGTGAGTAGCTCTTTGTACGGGAACTGTATGGGGAAAGAGAGAGACTGGTAGTACTGTCAAGCTGCTGCTGATCGTGGTTGCTGCAATCTCGCTCATCTGTAGACTGTACTCCCCCAGCTTGCTTCCGAGATGATGAGAACCAGCTTCCAGCTGGTGGTTGAAATGCCGAGGGTCGTATGGGTTGTGGAAGTTCTGGCCCGCTTGAAAACCGTGACTTTTTCTCTGCACCAGGTTCTGCTTCGTGTTCCATGCCTCTCTGCAAGCAATGGGCAGGGTCAAAAAGGTCTGAACCCTGAGCGAAGAATCTAGTTGAAGAACAGAGACTGTACAAATCAGATGGGGTGCAGCTGCTTCCATAGACGTCAAGACGAGCATCATCATGATTGCAACCCACCTGAGATTGTGCAAAAGCCCGCTTTCGTTGGACATCCGACATGCCCCAGTCTGCACCAATGACAAGACCTCTGCCTCCTCCTGCAACTTCACCATGAGCCCCGCCGCGCGCCTGTTCTCCTTGCATGTTCGAAGATCCACAGCTGCTATCTAGCAACTGTCTGAAATGAAGAGGAGACGCCAATGACGACGCGGTACTCGCCGTCGCATGAGCGCCAACAGATTGACCGAGATGCGCAATTTTCAACCCGACTTGATCCATTCGTGGCAATTCATCTTGAGATCCCCATCTCTCACAGTCTGTGTGCATCATCATCCGCTGCTTCTTCAACGAATCTCCTCCCTCTAGTGATGGGTAGTCCAGCGCCCGATGCTGCTGCTGGATGCCGTCCTGATGTGCCACAGAATACAACCGTTCTATACCTGCCCACATGCAGGATTCGTTGATCCGCGACCCATTAATGACGATCTGCAGCAGGCAATAACTATTCTAGACGTACCTTGCATGCAAACACAAGATCTTGAGAATCTCGAACGTTGGCAGCAGGTTCTGATGTTGGAAATCGGTGGACTAAGAAAATTGAAACCGATGTGATATCAATTGCGAGAAGATGTTCAACAAAATCTACTGTAGAAGTTTACAACAAAGATCCTTTGTCCAAGAAAGTCAACAGGCCATTGGATTGGCAATAGATGAGGAGCTAGGCAAGGTCTGGGTTGAATCCCAGATCTTCTTCGAAGCAATTCCAGGATACAATCCTGAAAGCACCAAAGGTGTATAATCGCAGCAGCAATTGAAGTGGGTTTATAGTATACATTTCTGAAGGTGAGGTTACACGTGTATTTCATTACCTGCGTCCTTGGCCTGATGGCGCTGTTGTCTCTGATTCCATGGCTCGGCAAGCAGTGCTGGTGATGGTCTTCGAGACCACTCATCTAGCTCCGTCCGGAGATCCATTGAATGACCAGGTAGCGTGATTCCAGTAAGCGACTTGAGATCGCCCCTCGACCAATCCACCGCCACTGGAGTAGCATTTCTTCCACCTTCGCCATGCAGAGCTGGCCAGCCAAGAAGTCCGGTTGCGGTCTTCTGGACCCCCGTACTCCCCAGCGCGGCAGCTGCTGGCCGCGGCACCCATTCTTCATGCACATTCTGCCTGCACAAACAGCAGCAGCAGTCGGTAGCTGAGACGAACGCCCACGATCATGGAACACAATTCTTGACGAAATCCTCTCTTTCCTGAGCAACTGGATCGCTGCAGATTCTATAAGATCCGTGAGCAGAACTTCACAAATGTCCCTGGGTCTCATTTCATTCTGGTGGCACAATATGAAACTAACCAAGCTCCAATCAAATCTGTATGACTCCTCGTGCATCTTGTACAGTGAAAACCCTATCCAGATGGGTGATTCATGGATTGCTCGAATGATAATCTGCAAGAATTTCTGTTGCATGTTCATGATTACCTCAAGGACATTGTCAAGTGGTGGTCGAGCTCCAGATCAGATTGCTGCTGCATGACCCCAGCAGGAGGACGGCGCAGAAAGTTGTGGATGATATGCTGGTGCTGCCCACCACTAAAATCTGTGTCAGGCTGCAGTGAAAAAGCCGCAAGGCTGTTTGTAGAACCTGCGCCATACTCAGCAGCTGCAGCTGCGTGAATGATCCCATGATGAGGGAAACGTCTGGCAGCGTTCATGAGTTGCAGCTCATGGGTGGCGTCAGAAGTATCTTGAAATTCCAATCCTTGATCATCATCATCCTCCTCATGTCCAGCCAACGTCCCGCGACCTGTTATCACAAGTTTGTGAAGAAACAATTTTCCATCCTGGCATTAAGATCAAGCAGATCATGCAAAGTCTCTACTGTGAACCACGGGCGTTCTGGCAGCTTCATGTGCCTTCAGGACCCCTAGTAGGAAAGATTCAGAAACTGATCATGCAGCAGACGAGCACAGCTCTTGAACAACGAGTATATAATGCCTGCAGGCAGCTTGCCTTTTGGATTAAACGCAAGTTCAGACTTGAACTACATTCTGAAGGGCATACCACTATGTCCGTTTTCGTCGTTCTTCATACTCCTATACATCTGCAGCCACAAACATCACACCAAGGCCACATTCGGCAACTTCAACATCAGAGCTTCAGATCTTCCGACCCCAATTACAGTGCATGTATCATCATGTTGCAATGCATCCTTGAACCCATTCAAAACCGCATTCAGGAAGCAATCATGTTCAGCAAATCAAGTTCAGTACTGTAAGATCCAACCCTATTCTTTGATTCTACACTGTAATTCGGAACAACTTGCGATGCTCAAGGCTTGAAAGACTTTTCTCTATTTACTTGAAGTCTTGATGCAAGCTTCAACATTGAGCTGCTTAGTTACCATTACAAATAGACTCAATGTAAGAAAGAGAAGCTCATGTTGCACACTCCTTTTCTACAATTGAGGACTCGAGAACTATGTCACAGGATAGAACGCGATGCAGCCGTATGAATTCTACATGAGAAGGTCTCAGGGAACTTTGACTGGCAGATCAGAATGTGGAACCAGATGCTATCTGCACAACCCTGTGCTGCATGCATGCATGGCCCGTTGATCTGATGTTGCAGGGATGAGCAGTGGCCACAGGACAGATGAAAATCACCTGGAGGTGACTCTTGACGTGAGCGATGGTGAGACCTTTCACTTCCATGAGCTGTAGCACCAACTTTGGTGTAGCTCCTGCAACACCCAACAAAATTCCGCAATGCTCATGTCAGCGGTTAGCCCAGCTCTACACACAAATTCTTCCAGATCATCTCCAATGCAGCAGAACTTCTAGGGGCAGACCTGTGTAAGTTCATGATTCCCTCAGGCTGCCAGTGCTGTCCGGAGCACAACACTTTCAGAGATTCTCTCGAGACTTTCTTAACAAAGAGAAAGCGGCTTAATCAATTTAGTATCAATGACACAGAGCCCTCTTTCTCATGCATGCACAAGATCTCCGTGCAAGTACACACGGATCAGATTCATAAGGAAGCAGTTCAAGCTTTAGTCTAGACGCTCACTTTCTTGACCACCAAGGCGCTCGACTGCATGAACAAAGCAATGGTGCAAATCAGCTGTCCACCGCAAGCGAGGCATCTTGGAGCGCAAGTACTGCCGCACGGTTCCTCCGGGCCTAGTGCTACCTCCTCCTGCAGAACTAGTGTAAGAGCCGCCTTGGAGGAAGCCTCCGCGATTACCACTGGCCGGGGAGCTGCTGCTTCCACCACCTGTGGCGGTGTTGTGGCTCTCTGATGACTGCTCAACTACGTACTGATCATCATGATCCCCACAGCTCACGGACGTATGCGGTCTCTTGTTGAGGAGGTGGTTTGATCCGTGGCCCCACTTCTCCTGCTGCTCGCTGCTATTACTGTGCTCTTCTTTTGGCTGCATTCTGATGGCAGACCCAGCACCCCTAGCTAGCAGAAGTAAGCGCTGCTTGTGTCAGCTTCGACGATGAGTGCCAGGGAGACATCCGACACTTGAATCACGGCCCACCCAGATCCCCAAGACTGACATTGTCACTGTTTCTCTCACCCTCACGGCCCTAGTCCTTGCCCCTCAGATTAGCAGTCTGAAGCTGGACAACACCTTTGCTGCACCCAACTAGCTGAACTGTGGATACAAAAGGAGCAGCTTGGGAAGAGACAAAATGTATGAAGCTCCTCAAGAGACATGTATGAAGAAGATGTCCGGCTGCAGACAGGTTCTTTGTTTGCTGTTCAGTCCGCCCCGACACACCGACGTTTGTACATCAGAAAAGCTTCGACATCAAATTTCTGCCGTTCTAAATTTAGGTCCACTCTGCAGTCTCAGGGAAGAAAAAAGAAGGCACTGATCTCCCGGGCCAAATGAAGTGTTCAAGACGACAAATGGGTTACAAAGTTGAGCGAGCAAGCATCAACTAGTTCTTGAAGAAAGTCTGGCAGCTGTGACCCGTGCAAATCTTTCAACTCCCGGCGATGGTATAGAACCTGTCTCGAGACAGCTTCTAAGGCATTTCGGAAGATCACCAAATCATCCACTCCTGATGAAGTTGTAGCAAGTCTGACATCTGCAGACGTTGGAAGTCCGTCGAAAGTTTCTCCGTCGGAATTGCTATAAGCCCTAGGAGATCGTCCTTTTGTCGTTGAACATGTGCAGCATTCCGTCAAACGAGATCAGAGGTTAGAACTGTTGGAGAGAGAATATTGTTCCGGCGAAGTTTGCAGGCCGAGTACTTTCGCCGAGTCTGTTTCTCGGTTTTCAGCTACAAGAAAAAAAGTCTCGCGCTGCAGACAACTTTAGGAAACGGAGCTTGTGCTAGCAGACTCAGACATTCTCGCAGAGCAAAGCATGGGTTATCGTATAAGTAGTGAATAAACCCTTGCTTGAAGGAAGGAGGAAGCAGCAGCTGGTTCCGTCCGCGTGAACAGCAAGTAATCCCACCAATTTCAACACTCTGGGAGCAAAACCCGCCTCACCTCAAGGAGAAAAGTCTGCTAGCACAGCTCCCCAAGCTGTTGCGAAACGACTGGTATAGGCGGCCATAGGAATTACTTGAAATATGCGCGCGTGAAGAGAGAGAGCACTGCTGCATCTGTTTGTTTCGATCTGCAAGATGAAGCCTTCAAAGAGTACTGATCATCGCATAGAAATCACATCCACAAGTCTGCACTACGTCGGAATCGGTCTTATCGCAGACACACATGCGCGTCGCAACAAACTAAACAAATTCCCAAGGCTTGGTCGAGTCTGCGACTAGACTGTCTGCGCGAGAGACAAAGATTGACCAGAGGTTCTCACCTTACTAACTACTCAAACTGCATCCCTAACTATGGTATTTCAACACAGCACGCTTCTCGATGCAGGCAACTAGGTTCAGAGATCGAGGCAAAAAGCTTCCGCGGGCATTTGGCTGTTTGAGTGGAAGCAAAAGAAAACAAAAACACCATAGGAAAAAGAACTAATGATCCCGGCGGCGTTTGCAACTGTCTTTACAATTCCAGCAAGATCTGGAAAAGCTCATGAACCAGCCAGACGGTTAGCCAGCGGACTAACTGGCAAGCTGTTCCGAGCGAGCGAGAAAACAAAATGCTAAATGAGTCAGAAACCCTCCACTTCACTCAATCATGCACTCCTTTCCCGCACGACAGAAGAACATGCTGCAAACAGCCCAGGGGGTGTATACACATACTCACGAGTCACGAACCCCTGTCGAGTAAGTACTACAGCATCCCATGAGCTACAGGAACACCATGGAATGATTCTAGAAACAAGCGGATCTAAAGCGTGTGAGAGAAGAAACCTAGGAAGGAGGGACAAAACAGGGTTATAAAAGCCTGGCCGCAAGTAAGCTAAGAAGGCAGGGGCTGAACAAGCAAGCAAGCAAGTAAAGGACGCACACTCCACTTGAGAGACAGGATTCCGGCAAGTGTTTTATTGCAGAGAGACAAGTGGGCACGAAGCAGCAGCAAAGACGAAGAAGAAGAAGAAGAAGAAGAAGATGAGCGTTCACGACGACGAAGAAGAAGAAGAAGGGGTAGGCAGGTCATCAATGAATGCGTGTGCTGCTGCTGCTGCTGCGACGCAACAAAACCAGCGCCCAAGAAACAGGGAAAAAAGAAAAAGGCGAAAAAAAGGAACCCGTAGTTTGACTTTCCTTTTGGTAATTCACTTTTCACCATTCTCCAGCAGCCATGGTTTTTTCTTTTCCAATTTTCTCACGCCTGTGGCCTGCCGATCATCCATAACAGCACTAATAGCCAAATTTGGTTCTTTTAGCCACATGCTAGAACTTATGGTCTTAATCTGGTGATTTCAAAAAAAAAAATCCTTGAATTATGGCTACTTTCTTTGGGCCATCTTTTCCCCCAAAACATTCCCTTTGTATGAGTTGCAACCCCCCCCTCCCCTCCCCCTCCCCTCCCCTTTTTTTGTGGGAAATTGGCAAAAATTATGCCAGCAAAATAAATAAAAACTTTGTTGTCCAGCTCTATGTTTTTCAGTTAATTTTGTGATGAGCCAAGATGGAGATCATGCATGCGCAAGTCTAGCCAGATTTGGCTATTAAAAATATGAAACAAAATAAATAATAAACATCCTTATTTTTTTGGCCACCAACTTGAACCATGAAACAAAATCTGCCAATTTTTCTAAATTTTTAAAAATTATATATATATTTAAAATCATTGAGTTTACCACAATGTTTTTCAAATTTTGAAATAGTGCGAAATTTGACACCCAAAAAAAATGCTGGTCCCACTCTTTAATTTGAGTGATTTTACAAATAAACTACAAAATTCATCACCTCACTCACAAGGCAAGTAAAAGTTAGGTAAGTTGCTTGCCTACTTATTTGCCACAGCCTCTTTCAATTATGTACTTGGGATGCATCATCATTTCTCTCTTTTCTTAGACTTCATTTCTTTTTTAATTTATTAATTTTACATTCTACATGTGAATGGTAATTTACGATGATTGGATGGAAATTTTCACCATTTTGTGTAAGTTTTTTTTTCCTTTTCATAGTTGAAATGGGTTGGATGAATGTATAGAAGTAAATTTGCAATCAAGAAATTGAACTGTTCAAAAACACTCCATTGGATATTTATTGCAAGGAAAATAGAAGAAAAGTGGGAGAGAGTGGAATTTTTTACACAAAGCTTTTTGTTATTAGGGTTGTTGAAGATGAACATGATTGGAACCAATGTATTTAATTTTTGGAGTATAAGGGTGTATGATCATTATTAGGCTTTACATACAAATATGTTCATGTGGGTGGGAATTAGGCATTTTGATTGCTCACTCTTCTTTGGATAATTATACAGTTTTTATTCTAATTGAAGTCCGTGTATTTTAAGAAAATCTCTTGAGGTGGGTTTTAAATGGCCAAAGCATTGGACTTCCTTGTGATTTAGTCACTAATGCATCCAAAAAACATTTATTCTACAAGATGTTTAATTTCCCAGAATTTTGGGATCTAGTGTAATCATCTCATATTAAGTTGAAGTGTGTCCCAGCCCAAGAGACTTTCTCTTTAGACGGTGTTTTGAGAAGATTAGGTTTTTCCTAGTTAACTTGAGAAAGTGTATCAGATCATCATGTACTGTGTATCAGCCTTTTTTTTTCCCCCCGGAAAACTTGTGCAAAATTATACCCTAAACAAGTTGTATGAAGAAATATTCTTTCACAGATTCTTGAAATTTTCGCCAAATTTGATAAAAAACCCCAAAAAAGAGTTCGCCAGATTTTCTACTCTTTTGAGAGTTTTCCAATAACTTGTGTCCATGAATGCTAAATCCTTTTGGGATGATCACCACCACTAATGCTCCATCACTAAAAATTGAAAAATTAAAAAGAGGCTGTACCATATTATTATGGGTTTGAGCCTTGTTCACATTGTTGGATTATGTAGAGTAAAAGCTTGAAAAATAATTGGTTGATACATGACCCCATAACCATTAATTTTACCTTAATTTTTTAAGTTGGGAATCATTTTGGTGTCACACATAAGCATTGACAAAAGTGACCACAAATCCTAAGGCAAATAATATTGGCGTTTACTTATTTGTCAGAAGAGGCCAAAATGGGTAGGAAATTGAAATCCAATTCCAAACAACAACCTGCACATAGATGAATGAACACAAGTTACACCACAATGTTCCAAGCAAGAACTTGGAAACTGGAGGCCATCATCTTAACATGGTGGTTGTTCTTGCATGTTGTAGACATTTAGGATGTTGAAAGATTTAATCAACCACACACATGACAAGTGCACAAAATTTGCCCAACTTTGCATTCTTCTTCAACAAGAGACATCAATATTGTGTCAAGAACATTAAATTAAGAACAAAGATTTAAATGGCTTTTGTACGCGATGGTGCATTTTAGGTTTGGAATGTATGTGATGGAATTTTTCCTTTTTCCGAATGGGACCAAATCAAGTACTAGTTTGATGACATAGGTGTTCAGGTTTGGGGGTTCCGCATGCATAATGCTCAAAGCCTCCAATTCGTCCACCAAGGCATGTAATTTGCATTTTTTCAAAAATAACTTTTTTACTTGTTGGAGAAATGGTCGTACATCATCTACTACGGTTTGCTTTATTCGCAAGTGAAAAGGTCACTCAAGTGTAAAATCGAAGCTCACCAAGGCAACAAAATTCGTTTCGAGTATAGCCAATCTTGCACCACAAGCACTCACCATCACCCCTTTTAAAACATTTGAGTGCACAATATAATTTCCAAGACAAAAGGACACTTTTTGAGCTTAAGAACATGAATCCTCTGCTTTCAAAAATGAACTCCATGGATTGAAAATGTAGGGGGCCACTTAAGAATGACACCAAGCTTGATTGCTCTTTCCTTTTATAATAAAAGTTGGTTTTCCAAAAGAGAAAATGGAATCAAAACCTTCATAGTACTGTAACAAAAGCCTTCAAGAAATCCATTAAAAATGCTAAGTTGAATCGTTGTTCCAAAGCCTCCCCTTGTTTTTTTAAAGGAGAGGATGGGATAGGTGTTTTGTGCTTTTAGGTAAAGGGGAGGAGGGGGGGAGGGGGGTATATTTCTTTATTCAAAGAAACACACACCCATTTTGTCAGCTTGGAGACAAGGGTATCTAGGTAGTTATTAGTGATGCTCACCCATGCCTCCCAAGGCCCACCATCATGTGTTGGGTTGGATTTTATTGTTTCCTTGTTCCTACATTTTAGTGTAGCAGAGTCCCAATGTGAGAATTGGCAGAAATGACATGTTCCAACCATTGGGCACCGTACCCCCAAAACACTTAAGTGTAGGGCCAGAAGTGCTGAAGCTGTTCCCCATAAATTCTTATGTGTATGGACAGAAGTGCTGAAGCTGTTACCCACTGAAGGAAGGCCTTTTAGACACAGCTCTGCCAACAAGTGTGTCATATCGAACTAAAACTTTGTCAATCAAGCCATGTCTAAAAATGCTGGTGAAATCAACCAACCAAGGTGCATGTGTGATGATGAGCCCCTTCCACAAACAACATCACCAAATGTTTTTGGCTTCACGTTGTTGTCTTAAAGTTACTCCTAAGGATCTGGGGCTCACTAGAATAGTTGAATATAATTTTTAAAATACCATTTAAGGTAGCCATGCACCAAGGATGTCATTCCCCTTATGACATTTAAATGTGAAAGGGGCGTTGAAGTGTCAGAGAAATGCTACCCTCAACAGTTTACATATAATTGTTGGGGGTGGAGGGGGGCCGAAGGGAGTTAGGGACATCATGACTAGGTAATACCCCTTGCCAGTTCTTGGTCACCCACCAATCCACAAGCACAAAGGGCTTTGTTACTAGTCCGACCCATGTCTAAAAAGACTGGTGAATTAAACACGGGTGCAATTGTGTAAGACACTTCCAACAATGTATCACGATTTGTTGGCTTCTTCACATTATTGTTTTAAAGTTGCTTCTAACAATTCAACCATCACTATGAAAGTCAGTTGAGAAAGTACGTGGTTTTTTTTGTTTCACAAGTAATCTATCAATCACCATAACCATGCACACAGGATGCCATTCTCCCCCACCCTTCCTTTTTCCTCATATAAATGAGGAAACAATGGGTGGGTGTGGTTGAGTGTCACCATGGTCGGCCTCACCATTTTTACATAAAACCATGGCAGGTTGGGCATTGGGAGTAATGCCCAACCTCAATACTGATTGGCCAAACACAAATTTCCACACCCTGCTGTTTCTGCCCAACAACAGCTTCAAATCAATGAAGAGTGAATGTGGAGAAAAATAAACTTTAAAAAACTCAACCGACCAACCGGCCTAGATAAAGGACGGTGATTGTGTGTGTTGAGAGTTGCCTCTCTTGCCTACTATGAATCATTTGGGCTTGCTTTTGAAGCTGGGCTCTGTAAAAGTCATTCACACTGTTCTGAGGACTCTCTGGCAATTGCCCTTGGTGGCCATTGTGTTCCTCAGATGGCTTGCAAGGAACACAATGTGAGAATACCATCAGGTGGTCTCACCAGTGTTGGGCGGCTACTTGGTTTTGTTGACAAATCATTTATTTTTGGTTTTAGAAATATTTCAGAATCAGAGAACCCTCTATCCCAGTTTTTGAGAATTTCTTTTATCATTTGTAGGAACCATTCATTGCTTTGGTTTTGCTTTGAAAACCTGAAAGAACTGGTGGTTTTAATGAAAGAACCAGCAAAGAACCAATGGTTTTCATAGGCGGTTATTTGATTTTTACAATTAGAGAACCATGTTACATATTTGAACTGGTTCTTTGATTTTTTGAAAAACTGTTGATAATCAACCTTACGAACTGCCCTATGACCAAAGGAGGTTCTATGCAATTTTTAATGCATGTCCAACACTAGGTATTAGACACACGATATAATAGCGGGTTTCAAAGTGGTGGATTCGACTTTAAATAACTGGTTATTTTCGACAATTAGTGACCCTCTGTAGCCAATGGGAGGTGGTCACTTATTTCATCACTTTGAACCTTCCAAAACTGAACCCTAACTCATCATCGAACTAATTAAGGTTATCATTCCATGGCATCATTTTTTTTTTGGGGTTTCCAAGTGATTTATTTAGCATCCACTACCCCCTAAAAATCTGATGATCTCTTCCACTAGGACGAAATAGGTCCTTGCAACAAAGCTATCTACAATCAAAAATTGTAAGAGAAAGTTGATGTGTGAAACATCACTAAATGTGAAAAACCATATAGTATAACCAAAAATGTATAGCCATGGTGGGTGCATAGAAAAGAACAATTGATCATAAGTGAAAAACTATGGCTTTCAGCAACTACTATCTCATGGTGAAACTTGATCATGTTGTCATTTTTTTTTTGTTTTTTCTATCACAACTTACCAATTGAAACCATCACCCAATTGAATCAATACTTATGTTATGCATTATCAATACTTTCAAAGCTCAATAAGCTTTTGTTTGTTTTTTTTGTTGAATAGAATTGCCAAATGCTTCCCAAAAACATTTTGTGCTGTGTAAAAGCTCCCCAATTTGCAAAACTGTAATGAAATAATTGTGTAGGGTGCATCCACAAAAAGACTTTTCAATACTATTCTCATGTGCAAAGATTCAAATTGGAATGAAGCTAAAGCTAGATTTGTCAATTGCTTCCACAAAAAAACAAAAAAAAAAGTGCAAAAAACTTTCCAATTTGCACAATTCAAATGAAATAGTTGAAGAATTGTGTAAAGAAAGGACCTCTAGCACAACTGTCATATGTAAATAATGAAATTGGAATGAAAGTAGGCAAGATTTGTCAAATGTTTCCCAAACACAAGTTATGTTGTAAAAATATCTCCAATTTGCAAGACTAAAATAAAATGAAAAATTTGTTGAAAGATCACACAATGTGCACATTTCAAGAAACTTGAGCGTCTTTATCTAGCACCATGAATAAGTAGCACATCACTTGGACACTCATTGCAACTTCATCGGAGTTGCACCATTTCATAGAGGTTAGTGTTACAAATTGGAAAAAAGTAATTTATCTCACACGCCGCAAGTGAAATCAAATTTCAAAATGTGAAATAGAGCTCTAGAGATTGCTGGTGATTATAGCATGGAACTTCTCTTATTTTGACAATGTCCCACTTCAATAACTAGTCTTGAATAACCAGGTATCTTCTCTAGATTTTGCACCTTTGAAACCCGCTGACATTACAACAATTAATCAACTAATGGTTCTACCCTTATGGCAAGTTCAAACTTCAAATGAACAGAATTAAAATAAGAAATGTTTTACTGGATGATATTGAATGACCAAGGCTCTGCCCATTATGTTGGGTAAGGTGGTACTACAAGCCTATTATGGGAGCCAGGCAATGCATGCAACATAATGGCCAAGGGTGAGGCCATTCCATGACATTGAGGCCTAGAATGGTGGATCCAAGGGCTTTAAAAAAATCATGTTCAACTGACACATTTTGATCCCGGGTTTGGCAAAGAGTATGATGATCACCTTACGATCATGTCATGTAATGTGATCAAGAAAATGACATACTAATCTGCCACCCCAGACCTTAATGTTCCGAAAAATAAAACTCACAGCTGGAGAACCCTCCTCAAAATGTGGGACCAAATCAAAACTATATCGCTCCATAGTCTCTCTCCCTGATAGGCAGAGCCAATAAATGGAAAGTAAGATGATTTGTTGGCAAGTAAGATGACCGAAACAGGTTATTAAGCCAACCGACAATTGCACTTCAAAGAAAACCTCTAAATTCTGTTTCTTTACTGGTCACCACACCAATTCCGTGGACGGAATTTTGGCGAAAGGCATTTCCCAAAGGAAAGATATATTACTTACACAGGTGATCTTCATCTCAGGCATGGACAAGAAGGAAAACACCTGGCAGGGACTGGTTATAATAGTAGACGGATGCAGACTTGACTTTTTCTGAATGGAGAGATAAAGGAAATTTGTTCCCTGAAAGCAAAGCAGAGTATAATCAAATCCCTGAAAGTGTACAATCCATGATTGAAAGACTGGGAGGGGAAACATAAGGTGATGAAGAGACTGTGGGTCATGTGGAATTTTTTTCCTTGGAATTTCAAATGAATGTCTACTGCGGGTGATGGAATTATTTTTTCCAGTTTGATTCTTTTGTTGCATGGAGGCTTTCTGAGCTCTTTCATGTTTCTTGCTGATCAAGAATTTTCACATAGATTAAGTGTATTCTTGCTGATCAGATGATACTAAATACACCCTAGCTAGCTGCACCATGGACTACACCAATGGCAGTGGTGGGAATTGTATGTGGGTAGTAGAGGCCTAACTCTGGAATTGTTGTGCAGGGATCCCTTTGAAGATCCTACCCATTTTCAAGGATCCTCAAATTCAAGTTCACATTTCAAAAATTGCAAAGTTTCATTCTTACTTGCAGAACCACATCTTGGTTTTTCTTTTCTTTTTTTAACAAGTAACTAACTTGGTCATTATGAGTTCCACATTAGGATGCATTATGCATTATTGTTGTGTCAAATATCCATTTTCTACCAATGAAGCTTCAAGTCCCACATTGGGTATCATCTACTTGATTATTTTTGAGCTCAATCTAGCTTGCTATCTCATCATCCGTTCCTGGATTTTGGCTGAATTTTTTGCCAAAGATATTACCTGTGTAAACTTTGAGTCCAACTATTTATGTCATTTATGGATGAGTAGATTGGACCAGATTTGTAACTAAGCCTTTAAATAGACTAAAAATGGTTGTAGAAAGGGCTTAAGCTCTTACAACTTTAATTACAAGTTGAAAAAAACCAATTGTTTTTAAATGTTAGAGCTGTTTGACTTTGAGTGCAAGGGTTCTTTTCCAAAAGCAACGAAAAAGCTACTGCCTTTTTGGAAAGCAAACTGCATATTGGAAGTATGTAAATGTGTCGGATTGAGCTCCCCATTTCCTCTTTTGTTAACAAGTGTTATAATCTGCACACATCTTGGTAGAGATGTGTGTAGAACATCAACCCAGTAGGACCTGGAATAACAATACATAGGTGATGCACCCCCATGCCTAGGAAGGGATTGAGAGGAGGTCCTCATTAACTTTCATCACAGTTTGGACCTATATATTCCATGTAAATTTGGGTGTTAGCTTGGTGATTTTGCTTTGAAATTGTCACCAACTATTTGGCACCATAGACTATAATGTTCAAGTTATCATCCACATGCAGGATAGTGAGTACGTATGCAGGCCCATACAAGTGTCTATCACATCCCAAATAGTGTGCAACTTATTTCCTCGTCCCCCATAAACATGAAATCCTGAAAGAGTGTTGAGTAAGGATCCATTATGTTTGACTGGCCAATCAAAGTCAATCATATTTAAGTACAAGCTCTTTTGGAGCACACAGTACATGTTTGTAGGTCCAAACAAAGTTTAACACTATTTAAAGCATGAACTTCATCCAAATTACTCTTTTCAAGCCATTTTCTTCTTGCTGGTGGACCTCCTCTTAGTGCTGCAAACTACCCTCTGAAAAGAAACTAATGTATAGAAGACTGTAATTTTATATTTGAACCTTTTTTTCAAAGGGAAATACTAACCCATTTCATCAATCTTATTTTATGACTCTTTACAACACATTCTATTTAAACAAATGGAAATTATCCTATCAATGTTTCAAAACAAGTCCAAAAGTTCATTATTTTGGGCCAATGGAAGGAAATAATCTATACTGACTTAGGAAGTTATAGAGGCCTTCCAGTTTGCATCAAATTTGTTTTGGGTGTAACATTGGTGAAATACCATACCTTCCTAGCACAAACCTCAACATTATAAGGATCCTGCCTTCGATCAAGTGGTGACCGATATGGGAAGGAAAATGCCCCAAAAGATTTTCAAAGAATCTGAATTACCATACAACTAGGCATCATGCTTGAAAATTACACAATGCCAAGGATGCAAAACAGCATTGGCTGGGTGTAAAAAACCTTCGGATATCACCTGGGTATCCTCTAGGTATCCCGATCTAAACCCATCAAGGCATTAACCCATGTGACCATGTGATACTCGCCCTGATACCCTGATCACTGAATCGCACACAAGTAAGAATTGGAAATGGTGAGATTCAGTGAGATTTGATCTCCCCCCAAATGCTAAGATTGGGAGGGGGGGGGTAATTTAGGGTTTAGGGTTATGGAAGGTACCAGGTTCACACTGGCCCTCTACCCTCCAAGAATAAAAGGGAACACCCAGTTTGGGCTCACACTTCTTTCTTCTTTCTTCCCTTTCTACCTGCCCCCCCTTCACCTCTTGCTTGTTGGTTGTTGCTTCATCGTTCGTTATTGCTTTGTAGCTTGCTTGCTTGCTCACTTTTGTCACTTGCTTTTGTTGATTGCTCGTTCATTTTTGTTGCTTGTTCATTTAGTTTTGTCACTTGCTACTATTTGCTCACTTGCTTTCACCACTTGTTATTGTTTTGATGTTTGCTACTGCTACCTTGCCACTTGATTTTGCCACTTATTGTTGTTTTGTTGTTTGCTTTTACCACTTGTCACTCCTATTGTGATAGATGCCTTCAAAATAATCTTGATCTTTTGGTTGTGAAACATAATTTATCAATCTAGTTTCTAGAAAATATGGGGTTGAAACATTTGGTTTTGCATCTACGTCCAAGAGTTGATTTTCCTTCCAAAAAATCATTTGCACAAGATAAATAAGTAGAGTAATTGCCAAAAACAAAACAACTTTATGTTCTCAAACAAATTTAGCAAAATGTGATTTTGCAATTATTAGCTTTAATCTCTAGATCTTCAAAGGGGCATATGACATGTTTGCATTGGTCACTAGCTTTTGGGAAATGATTGCCAACCCAAACATGTCAATATTGGACTATTTGATAATACAACAATTACAAGGTAGGCCTTTGCTCAAAGTTTGACAAATTTGTTGGACAAGTATGGTTTAAAGAAAAAAACTATTGTTTATGTCAAAGATGAAAGCAAGCTAACCTCAATGCAATGACCAATGCATTGAAATTAGTTGTTAGTTGTGAATCTTTTGGTTTGGAAAAAAATTTCAAGGAGTTGTTTTGGCCATGTTTTTTCCAAGGCATATCAGTATGGCACAACAAATGAAAAAGTGTGTAGAAATCTCAAATATATCTCTATTAAATTTGCACAAGTAGATATTCAAAAGTGCATCACTTGGCCAAAAAATTTGGGAAGGGTTGGCATGAGTGGAAAAAAGCTTCTAACAAAGCTAGTTTACACCCAAAGAAACTAAACACACAATGAAAATAAGGTATCATTTACTTATTTAAGATAATTTTTCAAATTTGAACATGGTTTTTTGATATTTTAGAATTTACTTATGGTACTAATTTTCTTGTTATTGTTTTATAGGTTCACTAGTAAAATAATAGTGTTTTAGGAGGCATTCCAATCTTGGGTAACTATTGTGTTTTGCTACAATAAACAGAGTGTTATAAAAGTTATTGGACAGATGACGCCTCTTCTAATGTGGCATATTTTTCAAATTATTATGGACTATCTTTCTTGCATTATCATTGCCATGTTTTAAACCAGTCTTATGAACTTTGGTTATTTAATGATGCATTACATTCTACAATTTCCTTGAATATAAAACTAAAAGAAGATGACAAACTTCTCCTTATTTTGAAAGCTTAATGGAATATGAATCCGGTCTTGCTAATGAATTAGTTTTACTAGCCTTTAACATTAGAAATTCAAAGAGGTTTGTGGTGTACTAAATTCTTTCCTTTCATTCCTAAGGAAATATGAGGAAAAAAAACACACAACATGGTTTCCTTGATGTTAAATCTGAGATTTAAAAGCCTTTATATAGTATCCTCATTTGTTGGAAAGGACCAAAGAGTTGAACTATTGTGCAAAAATATGATATAAAAATTTATTCAGGGTGAATGAAAGGTAAAATATGGTTCACTTTTGGAGTCATAGTGCATGTGATCACAATCAAACAAGCCAACAATGCCAAAGGACTCAACCACAAATGGGCCTTTTTTTAACATTTTGAATTTTTCATCGAAAGGAATTTTTGATGATTTTTTTGCAACATGTTATTAAAAATATTGACAAGTCCCCCAATAAATTACATTACATGTGTTAAATTTTTTTAAATAAATATGAATTTTCTAAAAGTGTACAAATTCTACCAGATTCTATGTTTTGCCTTGAAAAATGATCATAATTTCAAATCATGCTAAAACATGATAACTATTTTAAGCTTTAGTTTTTTGTATCATAAGCCAAAACTTTGTTCATATGTCATACACATTATGACCCATTTACATCTAGCAAATGACTTTTGAAGTTTGAAATTCTAAAATGATATTTTGAATTTATAAAACTTTCAAGTACCACAAATTTTTAATTATGAGTGCTTTTCATATGTGTATGGTAGGTCATCATCATTTCAAAGACATTCCCATCAAAATTTCTTTATTAAAAAAATCCTTAACCTAGTGCTAAATAAAATTAGGGACTTGTAAATATGTTTAAGAACATGTTGCAAAAGAAATCTATCAAAAATTCCTTTCTATGAAAAAATCAAAATGTTCAAAAAGGGCCCATTTGTGCTTGAGTCCTTTGTCACTGTTGGCTCATTTGACTGTGATCACACCCAAATCAAAAAACAATTTAAAGCATCTATCACCATACCTTCACCAATTGGTGACTAAAGTATGGCTTGAACTTTCTACAGAGTTTTGGAAGAATTATTTTAGCTTGCCTTAAAAGTTTGAAAAATCTCCTTAACTTGTGGGTTTTTTGGGTCTTTTTGAAGCTTAACTTCTACCAAAGAGATTTTTTTGGTGTTTTTTTATTTCAAAAGTCCATTATTACTAACAAATGATTTTTTTTTCAAGAAATAACCACAAAGTTCTTTTCATAATGAAATTGTTAGTTTAGATGCAAGTTTTAATTAATAAATCTAAGGATATATTAATCACCATATGCATTTGAATAAAGGGTACCCATGAAAAAAACGTCACTTTGTCACCATAATGAGACACTCAATTATGCATCTACCTTATATGTGGCCCATGGAACCTCTCTAAGTTCTACAGCTCTTGGAGTATCAACCATGGTTTATGTATGCATACATTTGAGCTTCCTTCTCACCCATTGAAACTAATCTCTAAGGTCCATAGTTCTTACACAATAACTAATGGCTTATGTGTGTTTGCATTGGAGCCTAGGAATACCCAATTGAACCTCTCTAGGGTCTACAATTCTTGGAGGATCAATTATGGCCTATGTTTGTGTGCATTTGAGCATAGGAGTATCCAATTGAGCCTCTCTAGGGTTTGCAACTCTTGGAGCATCATAAGTGGCCTATATTTGTGTGCATTTGAGCATAGGAGTACCCAATTGAGCCTCTCTAAGGTCTATAGCTCTTGGAACATCATTAACAGCCTATGTGTGTTTGCATTTGATCCTAAGAATACCCAATTGAACCTCTCTAGGGTTTGCAACTTTTGTAACATCATTAGTGACCAATGTGTGCTTGCATTTGAGCCTAGGAGTGCCAATTGTGCCTCCCTAGGGTTTCCAACTCTTGGAACATCATTAACGACCTATGTGTGTGTGCATTTGAACTTAGGAATGCCCAATTGTGCCTCCCTAGGGTTTCCAGCTCTTGGAGCATCATTAGTGACCTATGTGTATGTGGATTTTAATTTGTATGTGAACTAATTGAATCTCTCAAGGGTTTGTAGGTCTTGGAACCTTATTAATGGCCTATGTGTATATGCATTTGAACTTTTATGTGGCGCATGGAACCTCTTTTAGGTATGTAGCTCTTTGAACATTGTTAATGGCCCATTTGTATATATGCATTTGAGCTTGGGTGTATGCAATTGATCGTCTTTGGATGATTAATTATAAATGGTTGGGAAAAAAAAGAATATGAAAGCATCAAAGTCTAAGAAGCATGAAGTGGCAAGCCCAAGATTATGATACATTTGAAGCTCATTCATTCCTACCCTACATGATGATGTTTTCAACAGCCATGTTTACCCACTTATTTCTAGAGCAAATCACATGCCACTCTTAGTATCTTTTGAGGATTGGAGACCTGTATCCCAATTTTGGATGAGGACATTCAATTATTTCAAGGATTGGAGACTTGTATCTCCATCTTGGAAAGGGCTTGTTAATACACATGTGCTATGGGTGGCATATCATGGTGGCCCAATTTGATGTGGCGGCCTCAACTTGGCCAAACATCATACCTAGTTTACATCATGAGTTGTTAATGAATGATGTTTGGATTAGGTTAGTTGTGGCATTGAGGTTTATTGCAAAGGACAAGAGGTGAAAGACCCCCTTCACCTTATGTCCATCCCGGAGGTCCAAAAGGTGAAAACAAAGGAGAGGAGCTTGTGTGGGGGGATGGAAATGGATATTGTGATGTGGAGGATGATTTTAGTGAATGTGAGTGTGATGAGTTAAAGAGTGGAGCAGCTTGTGTCACTATGAGATACATTATGCGTGTTTGATGAAAAACTTGTTAGTGGAGGGACCCATGTTGTTTTCAAAGGCATTTTGAGTCTAACATGTTTTATAGGTCTAAATTTAATTGTTTACATTTGTTGTGGGTAATTTTCATCTATTGTGAAATTTTTTCAACACACCCAATAACTTGGAAGCTTGTAATCGATTGTTAATGAGAGATTAAGGATTGAATCTAATGACCAATCCATTAAAGATTTGCTTTGTTATGTCAAAAAGTGCACTCATAACATTGACGACAAGTGACATCCAACAATGGATGAAAAATTAATCGTGCAGGGCATAAGCATGGTAAAGTATGTTAGTTGGAGACACTTGTTTTTTTGGAAAGTATCCATAAAGTATATTTTAATGTATTGAATTCATGAATATTATTTAAATCGATGATCAACAATTATAAGTTCTTTGACTTCATTGCATAATATTGAAGAACCACATACATTTTAATATGCATTCAAGTACATTTTTTTGAAAAGCAAATATAGAAAGTACATGTCACAATTTTGCAAAATTGAATGAAAAGTACATGAAAGTAAAACAACAATTAAAATTATTGTACTTTCCAATTGATGAAAGCTTAGTGTGTATGGATATAGTTTCAACTTTTCATATTCTAGCATACTCTATCAAAGTTTTAAGGTAAAAGTATTTTGGAAAATTTGGACAACCAACCAATTTTGAACATACTTTTCATTTATTTGTCTTATATAAAATTCTTCAAACTTGATGTACAACTTACAATGAAATCAATGAAATGTTGTATGGTTTCAAAATGCAATTTAAATAGGTTTTTAATATCTTTTTTAATGTTAATGTTGAAAAAAGATTGTTTTTGAAATTAAATATTTTTAGGACTACTTTTTTGGCATACTTTATCATGTTTAGACCCTACATGCAATTGGTAATGTGGCACATAGGTGATTGGATGGCACTTGGCATTTTTATCAACTTGAATTACAATTGTAGATTATAGTTGCAAATGTAATGTGGTACATAGTTGATTAGACAAGTACAAGTGGCATGTTTTCAATTTGGATTGCAATTATAGATGATAGTTGCAAATTTATGAATGTGTTAATGGCTAGTTAGTGCATGAAATATGTCATGTTGATCATGATGGGTTATTTCTAAACAAGATAACAAAGAAAAAAATTTGCCCACCAAATATCCTCCAATTCTCATGGGCCATAACATAAAAATTTCATAAAACAAATTTTTGAAAATTTTAACCCACCTGTTCCAAAAATATTGATAGACCAAAACATTTTTTTCACAAAACAACTTTGGCAAAGATATCAATCCACCAATTCCAACAATTTCCATTGGCCTAAAAAACTAGCACACCAACTTTAACAATTTTTGATGGCTTGAACATTCTACCCACCAATTCTAGCAATCCATAATCACCACAAAGAGCAACATTTCACCAATGAATTCCAACATCATAGTCATTACAAAGAGCAAATTGGAAATTTGGATACCTTGTAATGGTTCATCACATTCAAATTAGGTCTGCACACATTTGAGAAATGTCCACTTCAATACCCTAAAACAATGGCAACCAAATTGTGCCCAACCTTACATAGGAAGTGAAATCCTACAATATCATGCATCATTTGTTTTTAAGCTACTCCTCAAAGCCTAACCAGCCAAAAGTGTATCTTGTTTGGACAAATCAATGGCACCTCCCAATGTCCTATTACTATCTACATTCGAAAGTTTTAATGGGGTTGTTCCAAAAAAAGATTTATTAAACTTGTGATGGAAAAACAAACGGTTCATCAAGCTCATGCAACAAGTGCCAAAAATTGGCAAGAAGAAACCCAACATCATCTCATTTATATGTTGGGTTCCCTCTATTATTAATCCCATTCTTCACCCATTGACAATGAAATAAAATGATGGGTGAAAAGACTTGCCCATAATCTAACTGTAGTATCTTTTTCAAGGTCCCAACATATTGGATCTCTCTAAGAACATCATCCTCACTCCCTTGAAATTGTTGAAAATCAAATGCCACACCATAATCAAATGTAACGAACAAGTTATTTTCATAATTGTCAACTCCAAAATGGTTCTTGTACGCCTTCATCTTATTATACCTTAATGTTGTGAAACTTGGGGGAACATAGAACATGACAAGATTTGGGTTAGTAGTCATATTAGAACTACCAACTTGATGGGTGTGGATTGCATTCTCCACCCACTTGGCCATTTCATCAACCTCTTGAAGGTGGGCTGGAAATGCCATTGGTTTATCACATGTAATAGGGTTTGTTACCCATGCATGTACAAAACTAGTTCTTTCACCTTCAATTTGTGCCTTCTCATATTTGTATTTCTTAATCCACACACCAATTCATGTATATAAATAATTAAGTATGTGTGGTAGCCTATTTGACTTGAAAGCATGAAATTGGCTTTATGGTACCATAAGCAAAAACACAAACCACATGGAGCTTTAGTTAGATGGCATGCACATGGTCTAGCGTTTAGTGCAACATTGAAGTAATTGGAGTAGGAAAAGAATTCACTATATCCATGGTGACATGATTTCCTTATTTGTGAACACATAATTGTGTGTAAGATCTTGTAGACTTGGGGTGAGCACAACTTTTTTGGTAACACCTTCTTATAGTTCTCCAACCATTCCTTCTTCCTTTTTTGCATCCCAAATTTGTTTAAATACATGTTGGGATTTTTACAGATACTCAATCACAAACCCCATAGTCTCATTTAATATATGTCCTTCAACCATTGACCTTTCAAGATGTGACATGTTACAAACATATCCTTTGAAGACCTTCATCATCCACTCCATTGGGTACATCTAGCGAGTATGGATAGGCACACATATTTTTAGTTCATCCACAACGTGCAACAAGTGAGTCATTATGTCAAAAAAGGTAGGAGGGAACTCTTTCTCTAGGAGGGAAAAAGTGATTGCCACATCTTCATGCAAGCTCCCAATCTTGTTAGGGTTCCACACCTTCACACAAACCTAGCAAAATACAATAGCCATTCATGGCACAACTACCATGAACCCTCACAAGCACAATGATAACAATTGTTGCATCAACAAATGATAATCATGAATCTTCATGGATCCCAACTTCTTGTTTGCCATGTGTTTGGCTAATGAAGCCCCATAGTGTATGGGAACTTTCAATGAGCCTAGTTGTGACAAAATGGTATTTAATTCATCCCCATTAAGCACATATGGTGCTTGTGGTTTCAAGATTTTCTATTAATTGTGTGGGTGTTGTGTTAGTTAAAAAAATTGGCGAATGCCCTCAACTTCCATGTCATGTCTTACCTTAATTGTATTTTTTGACCAAAAAAGGTCCAAACAAGGCTTTCACAAATGTTCTTTTCAACATGCATCACTTCCAATGTGTATTGAATTTGTAAGTGCTACACAACACTCCATTGCTTTTTAAATTAACTAGAAATCCCCATACAGAGTTTTACAATCTACCTACACATCAACCTTCAACACCAACATGACACACATTTTTAAATGGTCATGTATATGGACACACATGCCTCCAACCAATTTCATGAAATAGGGTTAAGGCTCGCGCCCAAATTTATTTTTGTAATGAAAGAAAAATAACATTACCTACATTACATCGATGGTTGAATTGCATTTTAGCATCAAAGATTTGAGAAGTGTGCTCCAAAATTTACATAATGCTACTATGGCATGTAACCTTCCAACAAACCACAATTTTCCAGAGTTACCACACATACTAAATTAACCTGAACATCCCCAATATAAGATCTATCCATGTTTTACACATATTCCTTGGACACATAAGCCATTAATGATGTTCCAATATCCACACAAACCCCAAAAAAGTTCAATTCACTATTTACAAGCTCAAATGCACCTACATCAGCGACCAAGGTTGATGTTACAAGAGTTGTAAACCCTAGAGAGGTTCAATGGGCCACATACAAGCTCAATGCATCATGCAAACATAGGCCAATAATGACATTCCTTGAATTATAGACCACAAAGGAGAGGGAACAATAATCATTAACATAAAATCAACCTATTACAATTAGTCTACAACATAACATATCTAGAAAAATATACACAAGGAATATTGACATCACCTTTTCTAAAGGTGCCAAAGGCACTATATAGGACCATCTGCATCATTTGGATTCATGACTTCCACCATAACAAAGAAGTTCCAATGGAATATGTGCATGCACCTTGCATCCACATTCCATTTTTGTATAGTTTCGCAAGCAACATTTTTGCATCCTTTGTTTACTTCATCCATACTAGTAGTAGTTGTAGATTATGTTTGCATTTGCAACTAAAAACCACTTTGTTGTCGCGTGTGCAACTATGCACAAGTAGAAATCTTGTTGTTTGCAACCAATCATTTGCAACTAAAATTGTCATTTGCGACTATTATAGTCACAAAAGATAGTTGCAAATGACAAGATTTCTACTAGTTCTAAGTTATTTTTACCGTGGTGCCATGTAGGCCAATCACATAATTAGTCGCAAAAATGGTTGATTTGGACCCAAGTCAGAAATGCATGGGTTGGAATGGATAGGATTCCTTGCAATGACCCTAATAACGATCACTTAACCCTAACTACCACCAAACCTTAACCTTAACCTAACTGCCATCAAACCAAATGTAACCTTCACTTTTAAACCCTAGCCACCAATATTCAACCTAACCTAACTATTATAAGGATGTGAATAGTATTCATCCTTTTTATGAATGTTTAACACATTTATCAACGTTGGAAATTAGAAACAAACAATATTTCTAACATATGAAAGGTTGCCCATTTTAAAAACCCTTTATTATACATGTTAGGGGGAAAAAATACCAATCCAACAAAAAATGACCAAGATCGGGACTTTTGAAAATAAAGCCCAAATTTGGTCATTCAAAAGTCCATAGTTATTTGTTGGTTAAAGTTTATGTTGTAATTTTTTTGAATCCATTTTTTTTTCCATCATTTATCATATATTGCATCCTTATAAAAAAAATATTGTCATGAAATCATAACAAAAGAAAACATTTGAATTCTAATGCAAAACCCAAATTATAGTCCATATGTCCATTTTGAAAGTTCATTACTATATGTTTGTTGTATGTTTATTGAATTTCACCCCTTAATAAATATTCTTATTCAAGTTGGCAATTTTAATCCATAAATTTTTTTGTCAAATTGATGATTTCACAATGCGTTTGTGGCATTTGAATAGATGCATTTTATAGAAAGTCCATAAGGATGCAAAAAATGAACCACTGTAGGTTGCATCTACCCTCAATAGGTAATAGGTAAATAGGTAGGTGAACCGTAGCCTTGCTACCCTACCCAACCCACCTACCTACCTTAACCTACCTTAGCCTAATGTAACCTACTTGAACTTACCTAGTTATCTTAAATTACCTAACGTATCCCTAGCCCCCTAGGCATGTGAATAGGTTGCAAGTATGAAAAGTTGAACACCCCACCTCCACAAAAAGGTAAGTAATTTAACTTATTAACTTAATTAGACAAAACTTAGTTTAATTAAAAGTTTGAACTACTTCACAAATTAACGTACCCAACCTATTTAATAGGCCTTGGCCAAACCTACTAGCTACTTAACTTAATTAGTTTAGTAGGCCTAGAAAGTAGCCCTACCATAGTTAACCTACTAGGCATAGGCCTTTCAAAGAGCCAAGAAGGTAATATGTGGGTTGAAGGTGGTAGGTTTATTGGCCATGTACATACCTACTTATATATATTTAACCAAAACTTAGCCTAGCCTAACCTAACCATGTACATATTATGTGCATGTGATTTATAGACTAGGTTATGTACATTACAAAAAAACGTAACTTTTTTTATTGGAAAAATTAGTTAAAAAGACCCCAAGTTTAGTTTTTTAACCCCATGTTTAACTTGACCAAAGTGCCATTTTGGACAAGTTAATTTGGACATATCCATTATGATTAATATCTTTTCAACCATGGTTTTGACTATGGTCAATATGTCTAGAATAATTTTCAAATTTGGGCAAAGATTTTTTTGGCATAATAAATATTTTTAATTGTTACCCCATTTTTAAAAATCATAATCTATTGCAAGGGGTAAACCCATCCTTGGGTGGCATCATTAAGAATCTCACGCCTTCATTTTATTGGACCTATAAACTTTTTTTTTTTAAAGGAAATTTTATTTAAATACAAATTTCAATAAATTATTTTTAGTGGGTACATTTATCAACTTGCATAAGTTTTAAAACTTCAATAATATCCAGAATATTTTCTATTTTGATGTTCTTAATCATCGCATTTAGAAAACATTCAAGAATGATGTTTCTTTTCCTTCAACTTTTTTGTTACTAAGGAGCACAAGTTTGAAACACATATTGGCAATTTTCTTGGGAAATCAAAATTTTAAATCCTTTTGATTTTCTTTAATTAGTTAAAATTTAATCAAATAGGTATAGTTTATTTATGAATTTCCAAAGTTAATAAACATGATTTTTTGAAGGGGCCATGATAATTAAGAATGCAAATTTGTAGCAATTTTCATTTTTTTATTCCAAAAAATACTTAAAATAATCCATTTTGGCATGTAATGGATAAACATGAAAAGAAAACAATTTATAGTTGTGAAAACATTTAAAAGAAAGGGCCTAGGTAGATTATTTGGCCACTTTTAATTTCTTAATCATTTTGGAAGGAGGTTGTAATGGTACCACCTAAACATGTGTGTGTGTTATAGCAAATTTGACAATAATCTATTAATAGTTGTTGGAAGGTAAATAAATAGGGGTTAAAAAATGGCATTTGAAAGTTTAAATTTTACACTAACTAAAATTATAATTTATCACAATATAACATTTAACAAATTATGTTATCCAATGTGCACTCCTCTTTACTTATAGTTAACATATAGATATAAACCACCTTATTTATATATGTGATTAGTAAAACAATTCATATGAAAGCTTGGAACTTTGAATGCAAAATGAACTCTAAATGAGTAAAATGAAATAATTTTTGTAAATTAATTTCTTAAATCAAAACTTCTTGTATTGGGAAAGTTTCAATTTATTTTACTTTTACACAACTCATTTGATGTGAGAATATGTTTTAATTTCAATTTTGACACTACTATGTCATGTTTATTGAATTCACATTTGAATTTAATATTTGGGACAAAAAAATGTTGTTATTTCAAAAATTCATTATAAGTCTATTTTTTCATATATTCTTCCATATTCATTAATGTGATTATCAATAAAGCCTATTGCAACATGGATAATTACAAAAGAAATGGCAATTATTAATGTTAAATATGGCTTCACATATAATATTCATTTATAATCTAAAAATGTTATGATTATGATATTCTAAACTATCCACCTATTTGTGTTTTCAACCTAGGTAGATAAATAGGTAGGTAAGTCAAAAATAACCTACCTACCTATTAGCCTACCCAAACCTAATTAGCCACCTTAACCTACCTACACTAGATGAGGCTACCCTAGGTAGCCTACCTATGGTAGCACCCTAGGCATGTGAATAAGTTAATACATTGCAAGTAAGAATTGAATCCCCCACCTCCACAAAGATAAACCAATTTTTTAACCAATGGACTAGTGCCAATATATGGTTCAATTATTTTTGTCAATTAAATGATATTTATTCCAAATCTTGATACATAAGTAAACTTATGAAGGTAGGTAATAGGAAATAAGTAATAGTTAGGTTGGTGTGTTGGCCATCTACCTACCTAGTACATTAACCTACTAATTACCTTCTAAGTAGCCTAGCCTACTAACTAACCTACCTAGCCTATTTAGCCTATATATTAACTAGGCCTAGGGCTAGGCTACCTATTTAACCTTATTCAACTACCTAACCTATATAATAATTAAGCTTAAGCTACCTAACATAACTACCTAGCTTGGCCTAGATGCTTAACATAATTAGTTAACCTACTAATAAACATAAACTATCTATTTAACCTAGCATAGTTATGTAACGTAGGCCTTAGTAAGATAATTAAGTAGGTAGCTTAGGCCAAATTAATAGGTTAGGTACCTATGTTAATAGGCTACACATAACCTAACCTATCCTAACTAATACATTAGTTAGTTATGCTAAGTGGATAGCCTATGTGTGGATAATAGGCTAGCCTACTAGCAATGCTAGCAATGCTAGGTTATAGGTAACTTATAAAGCCTAGTTAATAGGCTAGGTAGATAACATAGGCTTATCTAGTATGCTAGCTAACTATGCTAGGTAAGTAGCTTTGGCCTAAACTTAGTCAATGTCAAATCAATATGACCAATTTGACTAAGTCCTAATTATCTTGATGAACCTTTTTTTTCACCTTGTACTTTTTGATTAAATGTCCAAATTGACACTTAGTTAAAAACATCACTTCAAATGCACTAATCAAAAGTAAAAGTTGTCTTTCATGTCACAAACCTTTAATCAAGGTTGACATTACCTTCAATCAATGTAAAAATTCTAATAAAATTGAACCTTCAAAAAAATTACATTTCTTATAATGGTATTTGGAAATTAACTAGGTTTTATTACTTTGCTTAGTTAATAGGTTAAATAACCTTGCCTATGTAGCATATAAGGGAGTAGGCTAGCCATATTTATATTATAATTAAGTTATAATGATTACCTACCTACTTATTATTTTCCTATGTAATAAAAACGTAAGTTAGGCTAGGCATTTCTTAATAGGCTCAATTGATTTGATTAAGTGTCTAATTAGTATGGCCAATTTGACTAAGTTTTGACCATCTTGACCAAAAAAATTTCTTCCATTTTGACTAGTTGTTTGGATTGACACCTAGTGAAAAAGGTTGCTTTATTCAATATTATTAGTCAAAAGAACCATGTCTTTCATGTTTCAAGCTACCTCTAATAAAGGTGGACATCCCTTTTGTTTAATGTGAACATTTTAGTCAAGTTAAACATTAAAAAAACAATAAGCTATTGTAATGAATTCATTTTTGTCCTTCCTTTTGTTAGCACATGCAACACAACCAAAAATGTGCAATTGATTTATGGAAGGATTACTGCCACACTAACCTCTTCTAATGTCATGCTTGAAAGTTCCTCAAGGTAGAAATTCAATAAATTGGACATATGATGTAGTTGCCACTACTTTTACTTTTGAAAAGCTATCCAAAGTATGATTGGCTAGTACCACAAGGAACGTCACACCTTCATTTTTCTAGACCCATTAAACTTTGGAAGAATATAAGAATCACATAAAGAAGTGTTTTTAGTTTTTAGTTTTTTTTTTTGTTGAATACATTAACTAGTTGATAGACATTTTGAAACTTTAACAATGTGAAAAATATTTTCAATTTTGATGTTCCTATTCATAACATTCACACAAAGTTTCAAGAACGTCATAGTGGGTTATGTTCCTTAAACTTTTTGGATATGAACATTTTTAAAACAAGGTTTGGGGTTTTTTTTTGTGGATATAATTTTCTAAGTTACTTTAAATGGTATTCTATTTGATATTATTGGGTAATTATTTGAGTAGGTATAATTTAGTTATGAATTTCCAAAGTTTAAGGACTTGATTCCTAAAAGGGCCACATCAATAAGGAATACAAATTTATAACGATTTCACCTTGTTTATTGTAATGGAAACTTCAAGCCATATACTTTAGCATGCAATAAATAAAAATGAAAGAAAAAAAATTATAATTATGAAAACATTTAAAGAAAAGGGCCTATGAATATTATTTGGCCAATTTTTGTTCCTTGATTTTCCTTTGAGGGTGTTCCTAGTGGGTCCACCCAATCATACTTTCATGTGTTCATCAAAAACTTCCAATATCGCAAAAAATTCAATAGAATTTGTTTGAAATTTGAAAAAGAATATGTTCGTGCAAAATCTGTGGGCTTCAAAGTGTAAGAACGACATGAAAAATATATATTTCTTATATGTAAATGATGTGTTTTTTTCACTTATGTTGTCTTTATGTGAAGTACATATGATGTATAATTTAACTAAATTTGTGCAATTATTGTGATGTAATTTTGCATAAAACTATGCAACTTTTGTGTATTAGACATGAACATTCATGTATGTCATTCAAAAACAATGTTTCAACTATTTGAATATTTAAGATATTGAATACATACAAATATTATTCGTATTGACCGTAGCGTGAAAGTCCTATAATTTTTGAACAAACCTATGAAAATCAGATTTTGCACGAAATTTGTACAAACCTATGAAGTTTGGTAAGTTTGTGATGTTGTAACATACAATGCGTTCTTTGAACATATGTAAGATTCTTCCTTTCAACATTTTGTTTTGTTTTGATGTGTATGGAATGATTCTTTATTTTATAATTCAATTATCCTTGTAAAACACATTGAAGTTTTTATTATTATATTCACGACCTTTAACACACCTAATCACCTTGATTTTATTTCTAGTTTGATTTTCCACCAAAGCTTTTCAACAACTTAAAATTAATCAAGCACACAAAAATTGGTTTTCATGTTGTAAAAAAAAAACTTCCTAGAAAATCATCAATGATGGTTAATGCTAATTACTATATTAGTTAATGTGGCTAGTTTTTATTATTTATTATAGTTCAATAATTCACAATTATCAATAGTAAGTGGTATTTCCATTATTTTAGGAGGTTCACTTGACTGTAAACCTCCACCAATTTAATGAGTGTTCTAGAAGAATATTAGGTGGCTTGAACGTAGGAGTTTGGTTTGCCTTGTTCAACTACCTTCCCTAGTTTTAGAAGGTAGGTAGGAAAGTCAACAGGGTAAAAAATTAAAGGGAAAAATTAGTGGATCTAAACTTGTGGTGGTTGCCACTTTTCTAGGTAGGAGTTAATTATTTTAATGAAGGATAAAAGGGACTCAATTTTGGGAAAGAAGGGAGCTTTTGATTGTTGTTGTGGTGTAGAACAAGTAACATTTAGTTTTGAAGGGATATTGTAATGTTATTAAACTACTCCAATGCACATGTGTGATAGAATAAATCAAACTCAAATACAATTTGCAATAGTAAGATATTATAATATTTTAGTAGTTCTAAAAGATGTCATTATGATGAAACAAATGCAAAAAATAGGGTGATTTTTTGTGTTTTTTTTTCTTGGTATTTGAACGTTTGTTACCTAGAGCATATATGGGTTGTAGTTGTTTCATTCAATAGTGTTTAATCCCAGTAGAAAGGTTTCAAACAATCCTTATTAAAGTTGTTACAATGTTGTCCAATTATATACCAAAGAATAAAGTAACAACTCATTTAGGGCATAACTCCATCCCAATAGCTTAGAATGAAGTGTCATTTATTCTAATAAGGTTTTATTTATGTTTGTTAAATATTGTAAGACCTACCCCTTGAAGATTTAGGTGTAGTTATTATTATTATTTTTGTTTGCAAATTTAATTTAATTTTATAACTACTAGAATATTTAACATTTAAAAATGCCAAAACATTATATCTAAATCCAATGACATCTATTGTGTTAGAATTTATAACATGCAACCTAACTATTGTAATATCTATTTTGACAAGTTATATTTCCTAGTAGGCAACAATTTTGTGTTTGTAAAATGTGTTATCTATTTTCCTTCATCTCAATTACCAAATTCTTTCATCTAGACCCTTTGAAAATTCATACAATGGTAGTGACGGTGCTACCCTAGAAAAAAAAAAAACCAAAGTTTAAAACCCCTATTAGGAAGTCATAAGGCCTTTCCCCCAATTTAACACTTGGAAGATACGTTGGACATCATAGTAATTCAATACTTATTAAATGTAGTAATGGTCCTTCTACCTCCTTAGAATAATGAGGACCTAAATTGCAACAAAAGAGGGATAATGTTAAAATAGAAGAATGAATTATCGTAGTACCATAACAATAAGGTAATGAAGAAAACTTGTTATCGAAGTTAAGGTTGATTTTTGTCACCTAACTTCTTAATTTAAGGAGAAAAAATTGTTGTAATAATTGTTAAGGAGAGGAGTTAGGAGAAAATAATGGATTTGACCCTTTAAGTACCCATCACTTATTGTGGCAATGGTTACCTAAGGTGGTGGGACTTGGATAAGGACAATGGTATTGTATGGAATTGGGGTTTGAAAAAAGAATTGGAGTATGTTTTGTGTGTGTGTGTGAAGATTGTTGGAATGACAATAATGGAGAATCAAGGTTCCTATGATGGACCTTTAATATATTATGTCTTGCTATTGAATTTAACTTATGAAGGTGATCTTGGAGTGAAAACAAAATGTAGTACATGTATCATTATGGAGTGCAAGTGGATTTGGGTTTTCTTGCAAATGTTTATTATTGTAATTGATTAAGATTTAATAATTTCTTGTTTATTTCTTCAAGTTTCCTTGTCGTAACAAATTGGTTTATATTTTTTTATGTAACATCTCTATGGTCGTACTATTATATCTTATTTGTTGCAATTGCGTTACCATATTCTAGTCTTAGATCAAGCAATTGAAGATCCATATTTGCTTTTCTTGCTAAGTTTTTTCTTCAAATATTTTTTACTTCCCAATAGAGCTATTTTCATGTTTACTACTTTATAAGGTTGTAGGAACAAAAACATTAAATTCAATTAGAAAATATTTTCCCCTCCATGACATGTTGCCATGGGATTAAACATGTACGTGTGCACAAGGTTAAGAATTGTCTTTACATGAAATCACCCACTCAAAAGAAATGGCATGCAATGGTGTTTACCAATGTCATATTATTTTATTTTTAATATACATGTTGGGTATTATATATTCCTCCTTTCGCTCCTTAGCCTATATACATTTCAAGTGTAAATGTAAGTTTCTAAAAGAAAACACATGCGCTTAATATATAGTTTTACACACCTTATAAAATAATGTAAAAAATAAAATAAATGCAATACAAAATAACATATGAAATATTGCATTTCTTCTTTTACTTTCCCATCAAAACATTAGCTATGGAAGTGGAGTTGAATCAACGAACAAATAAAGAGAAAAAAAAGGAAAAGGGAAAAAAATCAAATGGTAGGCATGAGGGAAAAAAGGAGGCAAGTAGGTAGGAAAGAAGAAAGTTTTAGGTTTGGAAGAATGATATCTTACAAATTTTTTTTCATTGTGATCTTATGAGTTCCCCAATGTTGTTCCCTTTTGTTTAGATGTTGTTTACAAGTGTGGTTGGTGGTGTTATTGTCATCTTACAATTTTTTACATGGTTTAAAATTCTGACAATGATATGTTTTAGATGAGATTCTATTGATTACTCCTTACCTTTTTGTCATGTTGCATTCCCCTTTCTTGCGATGTTTTTGGAACTCATTTATTTTGGTTTTGCAAAACATGGTTTATAGTTTAAGATGAATTCCCCCATATTGTTCTTTTTCATTTACAATTTTTGCAAGTTTAAGTGGTGACATCATAGTCATCTTGCAACCCATAGCATTGTTGCAAGCTTCATTAATGACATGTTTTAAGTTAGCTCTCCTATGTCATGTTGCTTTTGTTGTGGTCTTGCCTTGTTTTCATAGAAACCCATAACTACTTCTGTTTGATGTGTAACACCTTCATAAGGGTATTTCATTGTGATTTACACTTGTACAAAGTGATTTGTTCTACATGACATGAATGTATATTAGAAATATAGACATGTACATTGTGTGAGTGTAAATATAAATCCCAAAATATACATGGGTGTAGTCGTAATAGCACATACCATTAACAATCATAACCACTATTTAATTTTGTGTATTTCAAATTGTAATAAAAGAAAAAAACTACAAATGAACTTATTTTTATATAATTTTATTTTCAATATATTGGTATACATATCCAAA
>Ga0116228_10000351_pt1 | contig 34187 bp, 22 predicted proteins | sample S1TSphfallax_2_FD_89694 | JGI IMG/M metagenome (GOLD analysis project Ga0116228, IMG submission 89694) | Host-associated microbial communities from peat moss isolated from Minnesota, USA - S1T2_Fc - Sphagnum fallax MG | ecosystem: Host-associated > Plants > Peat moss > Unclassified | place... | reverse complement strand
TATATTTGTGTGCCACATGGAAATTATTAAGTGATGTGAAATATTTTGCCACATCACATTCATGGGACATTATAAGATCAACAATGGCTTATTAACTTTGAAAGGTTTGGCCAAAAAAGTTGTCAAGAACAGCATTGTGTGAGCATTTGAAAGCAAACAAAAATTGAAGGATGCATTTTATCATCCTTCATGCAACCAATGCTCCAAATGTTTAATGTTATTGGACAATAATTACAATATTTTCAAAAATGTTGAAATAGGTGGGAATTTCATACTAGAGAAATATTTGATGAAAATTAAGGTCTCAAAGTATATTAAATATTTGACAAACATGTGTTGAAATGGCCAAGGTATTATACATAAATATACATCATTCTACAATGATTGAAAAGTTACAAAGTGGAAAAAAAAATTATTGGGCTTTACTAGAATCTAAACTTCCTACATAATCCAACTAAATACAAAGAGGTTTATGAATGAGATTGTGATGTACTATCACAAGAGTTCAAAGGCTTTAAAGCGCTTCAACAAACATTGAACTTCAACCCAACTCCATGTGCAATGATGAATGAACTCTTCCATGAACCCACATAACATAATTGTTTATAAGACATGATACACATGTTTACGTTGCACATGCACTCCACAACCACCCAAAAAAGCTACCAACATTGTGACAAAGTAAACACATGAACATCAAGGGAAATTTCCAATAGTCACATCATATCCTTTGTCATTCAAAAGAATATTGTAAATTCATCCATACCTAGGTGAAGGGACATCAATAGTGGGGAAAACAGTGCCTTGGGCAAATAAGATGCCAACCTTCCAATTATTGGTGCATTGTTGTGTTATTTTGAAGACAAAAGGCCATCTCACTTTCTTACCACCATGAGTTGTAGGCCAACAACTTACATCGACTAACTGCACAATGCTATGAACACTCATAACATGCACATGTTAAATGCTTGAACTAGACAATTAGGAACCAAATCAACTATTTGAAAGTTTGAACATAATCGTTAGCCATCATTGTGTAGAAACAAGTGCCATAATTCCCTAATTATTGCAACTGATGTTATGCACAATTTAGCTAGATTGCAAGTGGGCATGTCCGCCCACTCTTCATCATTAAACTTATACATATTAAAATAAAGGAAGCATTAGAAAAAAATGACATGTTTACAATGGAAAGGGGATAAACTACAAATGGAACTTGAATGAAAATGGACATCTTATAATTTTGAATACATAGGAAGTCATAGGAAGTTCACAAAAAAAGTATTCACATGGACCATGAAACCTCCCCATTGTTTAACACAAAAATGCCAAAAGTTAAACCAATTGTTAAGCTTGTGGACACCTCCCTCAGAAGTAGCCCTAGATGAAAGCCACCAACAACAAATTAGAGCATAATGATTCTCAACATCCCCAAAGGATGTGGCATTCTTGTATTAGTGGCAAAGAACCTTGTGTTCATCTTGCAACTCCGATTTGATCAATTTTGTGTGTTTATTGAGTGATTGAATCCAATGGAATAAACAAGTGCACTCCTTATCAACCATCCTGACAAAGGGGTCCCTTGAACCATAAACAATTATGACCATGTTTCAATTGGCTTATGCACTATCAACCATGAATCCTTTAAAACTAGGTTTTGTAACCCATGTTTCAACATGGTTTCATTAACCTTTATCCACATAAATCATTGAACTTTAATGTCCTCAGATTGCATATCACAAATTATTATGGTCATCACTTTACAATAGGTAGGATGCTACACATGGCAAGCCATGATTGTCCAATCATCAACATATTTCACATGATCAAACATGATCCAAATGTTATGCAAATCTCGTGCAAGTTGCATTCATGTGACAAGAATGACTCCATTCTTGACATTATTTATCAACATCTAAAACTAAACGCCTTTTGTCCTATAACTTGTCATAGGAAGTAGTATTCTTGGATGTAGTCTTCACAATTCTTGGACTTCAATTCAAGGATGTTATCAATATAGCCACCTCTTGAATGACGCTTGAAAGACGCAACAAGGTAGTGAACATTATGAGAATTAAGTTCACAAAACTTGTCCTAGATGTGCTTTAGTTGTTCACCCTTGAGGAGTTCCACTATGCCATCATTATAATCATTAAGTAAGTAATTCACCAAAAAGGTCTTGCTAGCATTGAGGGAAATTGCAAAAATGTTTGCATCAGGTGTTAATCCACCTCCTCTACAATCAACCTTCTAGTTTCCTTGATAGACTTTTGACATTTTCCATCCACAATAGGATGGTTATGAACACTAAGATGAATTGTTGCTTTTAACATATATTAGAATCTATGCACAACATAATAAATTCACCCACTACAATCTATGACATAGAAGGGAAGAGGATGACAAAATTTGCATCCAAGTGAGGAAGTAGACGGAATCATTGTCATTTGACCTATGATTAGTGTTGAAGCCCCTAAGTAAATAACTTAAGGGTTTAAGTTCAAGAAATAGTCTTGAACAACTAGTAACATCTATTGTTGCAACTTGGATACTAGTTTTTTATCATCTCAAAATACTAGAGTTTTAAACAAACACTTCAACATTTGAAGAAAAACAATGATTATAATCCAAACTGATACATAAAAAGGCATTGTTTCATAAAGAAAAACTTAATTCAAAGACAAAATTTTAGTCCATTCACCCAAAAAAATGTTCTTACAAACATTGGATTCCTCCTAGAAATCCTTTCTAGAGAATAATGGAATTCTAAGAAAATCTCGAAAATCTCTCATAATCAATCAAAATAAACTTAACTAGTGTCATACTAATCCTTTAAAATTTTGATTTTAAATATAAACACCTAAACTACTTTGGTACTTTTTTTTCAGTTCTTGATAAATCGATACTAATTAGTCGATAGCGGGAAATTAGTGATAAAAAATCAATAGTAAAAAACATTAAGTTTTTACAATATGAGTTTTTGGTTATTAACATCATCATCCTTTCTATTTGTGATTATGTCCTCATGATCACTACAAAAATCTATGAACAAGTCCTAAATCAAAATTGGGCATAAAAATTTCTCAACTTTTTTACCATATTTGTCATTCCTTAATCATTCAAATTTTGTTGAGAAGCTGGGGGGGCAAAATCCTATGCCATAGAATTGTGTTTAAGTGTTGGGTCTATAAGGGAAATAACTTCTTCAACTTTGGTCATATTGGTTCTAGTTTTGGTGATAAGGTTGGTTCCAATTTTGGTTTTAGTCACAAGATTGGTTTTGGTACCAATCTCCCTTGTTGCAAAGGGTTCACCCGAATCAACCTCCATTTGAGTTATAGTGTCTTGGTCACTTCTCTAACTCTCGCTCATGAATCCTAATTTTGTCATGTTCGCCATTGTCTCTATATTGAAAGAAGGAGGTACAAATCGTGGGAACACACTTTGATCGGCTTCAAAACAATTGTGTAGTCATTGTTTATCCTTTCGAGATGACTTGAAAGAATCCTAAATGAGTTCAATAACCCAGGGCTTGTAATGTTCCCATTGGTCCAACCAAATTCGACGAGCCTTTTGTTGGTAGATGAATAGTTCTACACTCATGAAGGCGTGTTCCATCTTGAGGGTTTCAAAATTTTCAATTCAATGATGCCAAAGGTATGCTAATTTTGCCTTGCCCCTCAACCTTTCATTTTTGATAACTAAGGCTTCAAAATCTTCTTCAACATTAGGGATATTGTCCTTGAAGTCTTGGACAGTCCTCTATAGACTAGAAATTATTTCAGTAGTGTGTCCAAGTTCCTCCTCCTGTTACTCATTCTTATTTTACAATGTGAATTTTTTGGTTTTCAACCAAATGATTTGCACTTTGGTGACCTTGACCATGTTCTATGTGATATTGGCTACAAAGTCAACTCAACATCACTTTGTTTCCTCCCTTCGGAGCTTGGTTTGAAGAGCCTCGTGGTCCACCTGCAATCGTTTATGTTAGGGAAACCATCAAAATTCAATATTTCATTTCTAGTAATTGACTTCAATAGGCAATTTTTTTGGTTTAGACTTCAATAAATTTCATATGGACCTCCTATAGACTTTGAATTGCCTTCGGGAGCCTTTCCATCGTGAGAGCATCATGTTGTTACGTGTCCTTTAGTTGTTGGTACCATCTACAAAGATTGGTAACCTCCTGGTCGACCTTCATTCTCCCTTTCTCTATAGTTGCTTTGTTAGTTGTGGCAACATAGAATGCCATTGAAACCTCCCCTACTTATTCTGCCAAAGCTACCAAAAGTCACAAATGTTCCTACATTTTTTTAAGAGTGGGAACAACAAACATACTAGAACTAGGAGTGGCAAAAAGTTGAAGGTGTACTAGAAAAGTTTCCAGTGCATTTAAAAAAGCTAGAGTCACATTATGAGCTCCACTCGGGATCTCCATTTGGCTTTCATCAAAAAATCTTCTAGGTGGTGTGTTAACGTCAAGTACTTGATTTAAAAGAATTGATTTTCCTTTATAATTGGTCATGCAGTTATTACAATAAAGACTAAAGGGAAATGCAAGTTGGAATTCAAAAGGGGCATTTGACATATCAGAAAATAAAGTCCTCATTAGACTTGTGGTTCTTGATTTTTTCTTCAAGATGGAAGGCTTCTCCACTAGACTCTTCTTCCTAAGCAACTAACTCAATGTATAGTTTAGACGAGGCCTTAAACGATTAGAAATATTCCGGTTCCTAAACGTTGAAAATAGATTCGGTGTGTAAGTCAGTTCCAATACTAATCATTTTTTGATATTAGTATTGGAAGGTTCTAATATAGAACTAGATTGCACCTCCTGGTTGTCATGTCCCTTCCCCTTGGACATCTAACATGGAGTCTAGATTAATCGGTGCACCTTGGGCAACCACTTTCGATGATGTTGATTTCATTTTCGAATATGGGTTGAAGAACTTCAAATCATTGACGCACCCTCAAATTCCTTGATAGATTCAAATGCGAGTTTAAAGGTGAAAACAACGGAAAGATAAGGAATTAGGGTATGGTCCCTAACTCATAACACTTTGGGGGTAGAGGGGTGAGCTAGAACTTTGAAATGGGGACTATGGTGAGTGACAAATGGGTCAATTATTCACATGGACTTGCACAAACCAAACAACAAGTTAGTTAATGCATAATTGGAACACTTTTGGTGCACGGACAAACCACAAACAAACACGGACTCACAAAATTTACCACAGCCTGGACTTGGGGGAAGCCACCACCTTCCCCCTTATAGTATTCTATGTGCTTGGCCATGGGGCCTACACCCAAATGTCATTTTGTCTTGGTACTCCCAACTTGGGAATTTTGAAATTCCCAAAATGGGGACTCTTATGACTTTGGAAGCCCATAACATCTTGTGAAGACCTTCAATTGAGGTGAGGTTTGAAAAAAAATAGCCCTTGTTGATAAATTTTCAATGACATGTGACATGAAAGTTGCATGTAAGTAAATCAGGGTGATTTTTTACTTTTAATGGTCGGGAGTCAAATTGGCAGTTTGACTCCCGACCTTTCTTTTGGCCACAACATATGTTTTAAGTACCCAAATGGGTCATGTGATCCCATTTTAGACATCTGAGTCTCAAAAGCTTTCCAATGGTATATGGAAATCTTTAATCCAATGAATTTTGACCTTTGAAATTGCCTTTTAAAGATTCATAAATCCATCGAAAGTCCAACCCCCAAAATGGGAACCCACTTAAAAGTGTGTGGGTTCATTCTGTCACACTTTCCTACACTCCCAAGAGCATGAAATGTGATTCATGGGCTTCATTCATGCCCCGCACCTTTGTAAGCCCTTGCTTTGGTCATGAGCCCAAAATTAAAGTTGCAACAATCATTGTCTTCATCTTTGAAGTCAAATTCCGGTACTTTAGTTTCCAATTCCAAAGGAAATCATTTTCGTAATAGGATGTTTATTACTTGTGCAAGGCCAAATTTTGGCTCCTTTCCTCCAGTTTCTTTTGATTTTGAAGGCGCCAAAAAGTCCCAAATGCACATGTACAAGGTGTAGAAGAGGATAACAAACCAATTAATCTACTTATTTTATTCTACCATTGTCACAAGAAGTAGGAACTTTTTGTAACATAAGTTGCTCTACTCCCTTTTACCCAAATTGCTTATAGTAGTGCAAACATGCATGCTACATACTTGCCTTTGAATTATGTAACCTTTCAACCTTCCTTTTGCACAACTATGTTTTTCGATGCAAGCTTAATGCACATGTCCGCAACTTCATCTTACTTATAGTTTAATGGGATGGTGATTCCATCATTAAAAAGGCACAAGATTTCACTGATGGTCTTTTCGGTGAAGGAAATTAGTTGCCCCTGCACCATCAAATCGATTTTTTGGGGGTACACTGAATGATGCCCTATAACCACTCCTTCACCAATGGTTGAATTGGGGTGAACCGAATGTTGAGGAAACTGAAAACTCCTACCTATTTTTCCCAATGAACATCTCTCCCTTTCGCCCATTTCTCAAACTTATCCATTTCGGAAAAGACTACCTTGCCTCTACCTTTCCAAGACACTACCATTCTACCATTATGCCATTCTTTTTCTTTCCTTCAACCTCACAATCTGATTTTAGTTTTGGATTTTTTGGTTTTGGTTGAAACCTTTCAAGGGTTCTCCCTCATTCTTCTTGCACTTTCTCTGTCTTTCATTACTCTTTAGCTAACTTATCCGCTTCTTCTTTGTTAATTGTTCCTTTCATTTTGGTGCTGGATGTTATAGTGCTAAAATTCGAAGTGCAAAAAAAATCAACAACAGTAGTGGAAAGGAAAGTTTGAGGCCCTTTTGTAGGTGTCAAAAGGGATGAACGTGATGCTTCAATGGGGAAACCTTTTGGATGAAAAAGGTGATGGTTGGGAACTTGATTTGTCACATTAGTTCTTGGCAAAAACGGTTCAAGTTGACAAGCCTTGAATGAAAAGACTTTTAGCATGAAAGTACGATTTTCATCCATAGCACAAATGTTGTTGTCTTCAATGGTGGATTGCACATGGTTAGAATTATTTGCATATTTCAAAATCTTGAAATCTTATGGTTTTTCTATACCAACTTGTCTTGGTTGATGTTCTTTAATTGTAATACTGAATTCGAATTTGGGCGGAGGGGAATTTTCTAAATGTTTGATTCTTCGACTACCAATTGCCAATCTAATTCTTCTTATACCATATTTTAGTTTGGTCCCTTCGATACCAACTCCCAATTTAGTTCATCATGTAATTCCTTGTTTAATTTCGATTGCCAATTTGGTTTCGTGAATACCTATCGCAACCTTAACCTTGGACTTGCGACCAATGTTAGGGCTTGTGAAGGTACGATGTGAAGAATTCTTGCACACCTTCCATATGAAAATATGCACTCACAAAACCCACTTGGGAGTGGAACTAGCATGTAATTGTAGTCTAACAAGTAAAGGTGGTTCAATATAATGTAATGAAATTCACTAAGAATCTAATGTATTGTGTTCATTTGAAAGATACGAAGACATTGTGGGAGAATCATAATTCACCATGAGGGAATGTGAAGGAGCATTATGTTGATGTTCATTCAATGTTCACGCTTGATGGTTGAACCTCCTTCATTCCATGTGTCATAACATCTTCATACAACCTCTTAATCTAACATGCATTGGATTTTTAAAAAGCTAATCTAAAAAGGAGCAATGTTACAGTCTTATAAGTTTTTTATTTTTTAAATCAAGAGTTATGTTTTGGAGCTAAAAACTAGTTTGATTATATTTGAAGGAAAAACATACAATTTCAACCCCTCCACTTCCGACAAGTGTACCTCCCTTGTAGCAAACCCGATGATGCTGAAATTTTCAGAGAACCTTCTACACCTCTTAAACTAAAACTGTTTAAAGTTTGACACAAATCCAACGGTGGATTTGAAAGGAACAACTATTTTAAATAAAAATCCAAAGGCTTTGTCATGGAAATCCTTCCATGAACTCCACTACAAGTATTTGCTACACACAACTTCTTTCCATGTTCTTGTTTACACACATATTTCCCATGAACAACACCTTTCCACACATAAAAATTAATCTCCTTCTCACACACTCATTCTCCTCCTTTTCCTTCCCTAAATGCAAGATATTCCCCTCTCCTTTTGGTAAGCCTCCATGACCCTTCCTTGAACTTGTCCTCCTTGTCCAATGAAAGTTTGAAAATCCTTCCCTCTAATCAATGGTCTCCTCATCCTTCATGAACCAATGAGAATCGAGAATGATTTTTTCTCCTATGGAATTGAAGGACTCATCCTTTTCTTTATCTTAGACATCTTGATGGGGTTCTTGAGCTCCATCATTGTCAATTTTGTTCATTCAACTTTAACATCCTATTTCTTCATCCTAATTATTCTAAGTAACTAACTACTAGGATAATTTACCAGTAGTAATAAGTAAACATCCTTGAGTTCCCATTTGACTAAATCAACTCAATGGTAGTAATAACCTTCTCGTGCACCATTTATTCTTTAAATATTCCCTAGTTATTCCTTACCATGTACTAATTAATTATGTAGTACATAGTAAATTAGAATGAAATTTGGAATTATAAGTATTCCCATGTACTTCTAAATCCACCGTCAATATTAGGGCTTCACGAATTTGTTGGAACAAGGATGTTTGGCTTCTCACAAAAAATTTCCGTCACTACCACACCTCACGCCTACCCTAATTTCTTGAATAAAAATAACAACCCCTTTCGAATGCAAATGCCAAATTGTTTCGGCTACCTTTCGATTTTTGTTGATGTAGGTGAAAATTTAGCTATGGTAGATGATGTTACTACACCCTCGAATTCTCTAGTTGCACCAATAAAAAAAAAAGTTTGAAGAAGCATCGCTTAACGTGAATGTTTCTCAATGGTCGCATGAAGAAAAATCGTCCAGGAGAGTGGTGCACACTCGAGTTGATCGTTCGACATGGGATTGTCAATTGTTTCCTAACCCACACACCTTAACAATCTATTTAAAATTTGTTCCTGCTTGTGGAGCCGTGCCATAAAGGTTTGAAGAATGTCAATGTGAAGATGACGATGTTCGTCTTCATTATCGAACTTGCGTTCCCGATGATGGCCATTATCATTAACTACGAGGCCCAATCAACCCTTTTGCCATAGAGCATCAAGTTGAATACCTCGTTCGCACCATTCGTCAAATTATAGATTTTTTGCAATTGTGATTGTGAGTCATGGATTATAATACCACAAATTGTTAAGTTTTAGTTCCATAGTTTTCCTTAGTGTTAATGATTTGAATCTTGATAAACTTCAAAGTAACAATTATCAAGAGTTGAATTAACCTTTGGATATTTCAGCGTAGAAGACTTTTTTATTTAAATTGATGTAAGGTTTAGTTAATTTTAGGACCTAGTAAACCTTTTTAAAGTACATTATCCTTTTATGTTATAGAGAGGTGAAAAGGGATGTAGAATTAAATGGGGTTTTATTGATATATTGGGAATACAAGCCCATAATTAACAATAACATTTTACCATGACAATATTAAATTAGTCTATAGAATAATCTTCAGGCACGAATGATGTACTTGAAAGATTTTAAAGATGTAGTTTTAATACATTTTTATTTAGTCTTCACTTCTATCAGACTCTTAAATATAATCAAAATCAAACTTAAGTATTAACATTTCCACCTAAGTGGCCTTTGGTGATTTACAACTTAGTAAACAACTTTAAGGGGATAGCTCACAATTGCAAAAATTCCAGAATGTGACGAATGGTGCGAGCTAGGTATTCGATTCGATGCTCCATGGAAAGGGGGTTGATTGGGCCTCGCAGCTAACGATAATGGCCATCATCGGGAACCCAAGTTCGACAATGAAGACAAACATCGTCGTCTTCACATTTACATTCTTCAAACCTTTCTGGTGCGGCTCCACAAGCAGGGACAAATTTTAAATAGATTGCTAAGGCATGCGGGTTAGGAGACAATCGATGATCCCATGCCGAACGATCAACTCGAATGCACACCATTTTTCTGTATAGTTTTTCTTTGCGCGACCGTTGAGAGACATTCACGTCAATAGGTGCTTCTTCAAGCTCTTCCTTTTCTACTAGTGAAACTGGAGGATTTGAGGGCGTAGCAACATCATCCACCATGACTAAATTCTCATCTGCATCAACAAAAACCAAGAAGGTAACAGAAACAATGTGGTACTTGCATTCAGAAAGGGTCGAGGTTTTTTATTTAACAAATTACGGTAGTCATAAGGTGTGGGAGTGATGACGAAACCTCATGAAAACTCGAACATCCTAGATTTAATGGATTCATCGAACCTTAATTTCGACGGTGGATCTAGAAGTATGTGGGGGTTTTGTGATACAAATTTTAATTCCAATTTACTGTGTACTACATAGTTAATTAATGCATGGAAGAAAAAATAAGTAAGGGATATCAAAAGAGTAAATGATACGCGGGGATGTTACTTCAACCAATGAATTGATTTAGTCAAGTAAGGACTCAAAGATGTTTACTTGTTACTACTAATAAATTGTCCTAATAGTTAGTTACTTGAAATAATGAGGATGAAGAAGTGGGATGTGAGGGTCAACGGACGGAAAGGATAAGGATCAAGTTCAAAAACCTCATCAAGATATCCAAGATAAGGGAAAGGATGAGTCCTCCAATCCCATTAGTCATGAGGATTGTCATCCTATTTGATTGGAGGATGGAATATTTTTTTGTGTCTCATTGGGCCCAAGAATTTTCATCCTAAAATCAATTGGAGGGCAAATCATTATCAATTCTTGTTGGTTCTTGAAGGATGAGGAGGCCATTGATTGGAGGGGAGGATTTCGAAGCTTCCATTGGGCAAGGGGAACAAGCTCAAGGAAAGGTCATAGAGGCTTACCAAGGGAGAAGGAAGTCTCTTGGGTTGGGGAAAGGAAAAAGGAGAGAAGGAAAGTGTGGGGAAAAAAAAAAGGATTAATTCTTATGTGTGGAAAGGTGTTGTTCATGAGAGAGACATGTGCAAGAATTAAACATGGAAGGATTTCCATGACAAAGCCTCTGGAGTTTTATTTCAAATCGTTGTTCCTCCCAAATCCACCATTGGATTTGTGTCAAACTTAAAATAGTTATTGTTTAGGAGGTGTAGAATGTTCTCTCCAAATTTCAACATCATCGGTTTAGTTGTAAGGGAGCTACACTTGGCGAAAGTAAAGGGGGTTGAGTTGTTTTTTTTTTCCCTTAATCTAAGCAAAGTGATTCTTAGTCCCAAGGTTTAACTCTTGATCAAAAAAATAAAAACTTATAAGATTTTGTTTCGTGGTTCCTTTTAGATTAGTTTTTCAAAAATCTAATGCATGTTAGATTAGGAGGTTGTATGTAGATGTTATGACAAATGGAACAAGTGGGGTTCAACCATCAAGCGTGACATCGAATGAACATCAACATAATGCCCCTTCACATTCCATCATGGTGAGTTACAATTTTCCCACAATGTCTTTATATCTTCTAAGTGGACACAACACATTAGGTTCTCAGTGAACTTCATTGCATTACATTGAACCACCTTACTTGTTAGACTACAACTACATAGAAGTTCCACTTCCAAGCGAATTTTGTGAATGCATATTTTCATGTTGAAGGTGTGCAAGAATGTTTCATAGTGATCTATCCCCTTTAAATAGTTTTTGAAATTGTAATTCACCTTAGACTATTCATGTGAAAATGTTAATAATTAAATTTGATCTTGATTCTATTTAGAAGTTTGGTAGAAAAATGAAAATTAAATAAAAATGTATTATGACTGCATCCTATAAATCTTACAAGCACATCATTAATGCTTGAAGATTCTTCTACAAATAATTTAATATTGTCATGGTGAAATGTTAATGTTAATTATGGGCTTATATTCCCAATATATCAATAAAATCACATTTAATTCTACATCCCTTTTCACCTTTTTACAACATAAAAGGATAATGCATTTTAAAAGGTTTATTAGGTCCTAAAAGTAGCTAAGCCTTGCATTAATTTAAATAAAAAAGTCTTTTACACTTGGAAATATCCAAAGGCTAATTCAACTCTTAATAATTACTACTTGGAGGTTTATAAGGATTCAAATCATTAATACTAAGGAAAATTACAGAACTAAAGCTTAACAATTTGTGGTATTATAATCCATGGCTCACATGTGAGCCATGAATGCAACCGAGAGTCACATTTCATGTTCCCATGAGTGTGGGAGAGTGTGAAAGAATGAACCCCCACATTCCCAAGTGAGCTCCCACTTGGGGAGTTGGAGTCTAGATGGACTTTCAAATCTTCAGAGAATGATTGCAGGGTCAAAACCCATTGGATTGAAAATTTCCTTATATTATTGAAAGCTCTTGGAACATAGATGTCTAAAATGGGCTTGCATGACCCATTTGGGTTCTTGAAACATAAGTTATGGCCAAAAGAAGAGCCGAGAGTCGAATTGACAATTTGATTCTTAACCAACCACTAAAAGTTGAGAATCTCCTCAATTTTCTAACATTCATGTGGCATGAAACACACCATTGGAAAGCTTTTGACAAGGACTACAACTTTGCTTCAGACTTCATTTTAATCAGAGGTCTGCATATAAAGTTATGGGTGTCCAAAATGGCAAGAGTCCCAATTTTGGGAATTTTGGGACTCCCACTTAGGAGGCCCAAGACAAAATGACATTTGGGTGTTGGCCCCATAACTAAACACAGAAAATAATATAATGGGGAAGGTGGTGGATTCCCCAAGTCCGGGCCGTGGTGAGTCTTGTGAGTCCATGTTTGCCTGTGGTTCGTCTGTGCACCAAAGTACTCCAACTACGCACTAACCAACTTGTTGTTTAGTTTGTGCAGGTATGTGTGAGTAATTGAATTGTTTGTCAATCTTCTTAGTCCCATCTTCAACATGCCCTTCTACCCCCCAAATTACTACGAGCTAGGGAGTGCGCCCCAACTCATCTCCTTCCATTATCTTCACTTTTGGACTCGAAGTTGAATCCATCAAGGAGGTTGGGGGTGTGTTAGTACCAATTGATTTTTTTATGCTACTTCCAATGCGTTGTTTATTTCTTGTTGCAACGTCGATTCAATTAATGCTTTGAATTATATGTCGTTAAGGAATTCCATTGTCATTCCATCAAATTTTTCAATGATGTTGATCTTATGATAATTGTTGGAATTATACTCCAAAATTGAATTTTGATGGGGTACTACCATTAAGTCCTCTTTCCCCCCTTCAATTGTGGCTTCAAGTCCTTGAGAAAAACATCCGAAATTTTACAAATTTTTAGACTGTTGATGTTCACCAAAATAGGGTTTAAGTCAATTTTTTTGACCGTCGCCAATAATGCAATGTTGTTGGGGAGACAATATTGAATTCGATAAGGTCCAAACCATCAGCATTTGAATTTACCAATGTGGGCTTTTCGTGTCTTAGGGAACCAAAGCACGAATTCCCTAATGGAAAAAGTTTTATCTTTTTAACAAGTTTGTGCCCACTAAGTTCGATTCCATTGTTGTTGCCCTAAAATGGTAACAACTATGTCCCTAACCTCGTCCAATTGCTCCAATTGAGACAATTTGGTGGCCAAAACCCTTATGGAGAAAAGTCCTTGTTTGTGTATTGGTTTGTTGGAAGTAAATTGTATTTTGTCGACATTAGAGGATGAAGACCATAGACCAACTCTACGAAGTATGTCCAGTGGTCACCTTAAATGTAGTTCGGTATGCATACATAATTTTGTGTAGATGTTCGTCCCAATCCAACCACTTTGCATTTACCAACTTGGTCAAAAGAATGCCAATCACCTTGTTGGTTGATTTTGCTTGGTTGTTGCCTTGAAGGTAGTAGGTTGTTGAGCTAGTGTGTTTCATCAAAAAGTGTGTGGTCAACACTTCAATTGTTGCATTGATGAAATGCACACCTTGATCATTGACCAAAATGAAAGGCCTTAAGGCTAGACCAAAAACTTGCTAATGAAACATCTTCAAATCTAATGAAGATGTTCTCATACATGAACCTTGCACTCATCGTAGCTATATTAGTGCGCAATGTTTTGGCTTCCACCCACTTGGTGGCATAATCAATTGCCACTAGTATGTACTGATTTCCTATTGTTCTGCTAGTTAATTTGATGGAACCTATGAAGTCAATGCCCCATTTCATGAAAGGTTCAGCTAGTAGGGTGGTAATTAAATGAGCCATACTTGCCAATGATAGATTTCTTGTATGTTAACAGGCATTACAAGATTGGCAATACATCTGAACATCCTTATGTAATGTAGGCCACCAATATTTGGCATCTAAAATCTTTCAACTAGTAATGTTTGCTAAGAAATGGCCACCACCCATGTCGTTATGCATCTCCTTAATAATTACCAAAATTTCTTTCAAATGTAAATAACGCCTCAACACTTAATCATGGCCTCGTTGATACATAACACTAACTTGTAATGTGAAAAGAAAAGCTTTCAAAGCTAATTTCCTTTTTTGCTCTTGGTTGACAAGTACTCATGCACATCTTGCAACCAAGTAGGTTGTAATGTGAAAAGGTAGCATCCAAAATTTGGTCAAATACTCTTTTGTTTTTAATGGAATGTAGAAGTCGCAACAAAACATCTACAACATAATGGGACTCACCTAGTTTATACACCACCAAAAATTGTACTCAAGGAACAAGAAAAGCCATCGTGCAATGTGTTCAAAAACTTATGGATTCTTGATCAAGTACAATAGCGCCATGTGACCCACATAAAACACAAATTTGTTACCTAAAAGGTAGTGTCAAAACTTGTGTAGGGCATACACCATGGCCAATGCTTCATGTTCCATAGTGGTATAATTACGCTCCATGTTGTTCAACAAGCAAGAAACATATGCAATAGGTTGATCGCATTTCCTCATTGGTTATGACTAGCATAACTTTGACTACCAAGTTTGAAGCATCAGTGTGAACATGAAAATTCCAATCCCACTTGGGGGCGATGAATATTGGTGCATCCACATATCGTTGCCAAATTACATCCCATGCCTATTAACATTCCTTTGTCCATTCAAAGGTTTCGATTATCTGCAATAATTTGGTGATGGGTGCAATGATGAATGCAAAGTTATGAATGAAACAATAATAAAATTGAACTATTATGTTGAAAACTTTTATGTCTTTTGGAGTTTTCGGTTGTGGCATGTTGACAATTGCCGAAATTTTCTTTGGATCCAATAACTTGCCTTCCCATGACATAATGTATCCCAAAATGACTTCGGAATACACCATAAACATGCATTTGTCAAGATTTAAGTTTATACTGAACTTGCGACACTTGTCAAAACAAAGGCACAACTTTTGCAAATGGGTATTTCGGTCACTAAAGACATTGAAGTTGTCAAGAAACAATTTCATGAAAATGCCCAATTATTCCTTAAAGGCCATACTTACTGATCTTTGGTAAATGGGTGGGGCATTCTTCAAACTAAATGGCATGACAACCCAAACAAAAGCCCTTTAATTGGTAATGAATACCATTTTGTACCAATCCTTCGAAACTATCATAAAATAATGGTAGCCTGAAAAGTCATCCAAGAAAAAATACATTTCATGACTTACAACCAAGTCGAGGACCTCTTTGGTGAAAGGCAAGGGGTATGGATCCTTCTTTGTGACAACATTTAGTTTGCAAAAATCCACACAAATTCAAAGCTTACCATTTTTTTATAGTACCACCACGATCAATGATAACAAAGTAGCTTCCTCCATTAGTGTAATAAATCCAACTACAAGTAACTTATCCAAATCATGTTTAACCACTACAACATAATTAGGATTCATTCGATACCTGGCTTAATGAGCTTATGGGATTGTGGTGTCCAACTCAAATTGGTGCTGAGTAATGTGTGGGGAAATTCTAATCAATTCCTTGTAATCATGCAACAATGCTTCAACTTCACTAGCTATTGGGTCATCCAAATCAACATTGAGTTTCACCATTTCTAGTTCTTCCTCAAAACCTAAGTTTAGATCTTGTACTTGCACATCTTTTGGTAAGTTCCAATGTGCGATCTTCATGTCTTGGAACTTAATGTGCACTAGAATGGCATCCACTTCAATTTCATTCAAAATGTCTAGGAAATCAAAAGTTAAATCTTAAGTACAAAATCCATACCATGTATTTTGGTGGTCAAAACTAAAGTACTTATATCTAGTTTCAATAACGTAATAGTACCAACTATAAATATATCTAGTTCAACCTACAAAAGTGTCTCCTTCTCCTTTATGATGCCATTCATGAAGTCATAACATAGAAATACTTTAGGCTGCTTATGTTTCCATCCAAGTGTTTTGTGATTGCGATAGTCTAAACCATGCCATTTCCTTCAATGGTGATTAGGTTATTATCCTAGTCATGGGTAACCTTGGCATTATGCAACCAGGGGTTCTCAAGCAACATTGAATAGTTAGAGTCCAAAACGCAATTGCACATGATTGTAAAAGTAACAACATAAGGTATGCCATGTATGTGGATTTTTAGATCATATATTAACCCTATAGGTTTGGTAAAAGTATGATATGCCATTTGGAGGGGTGTAAGGGACAAGTCTAGGTGTAAGCAAACCTAGTTTTTTTCAAAGATCTTTGGTAATAATAAAATAATATGAATTTTTTTAATTAAAAATTCCCTATCTTTAAAATTGTGAGTGTTTTTTGAACTTGGGTAGTAGTAAGTTGCCACCATCTTTTTTTTTACCATCAAAATTATGTTATTACAACACTCCTTTACCTAGTCCTTTGTAAAATTAACCACATTTGATGTTGCACCTATTCAAGTTCAAATGTCATTTTTAAAAACAAAAACCCAAATTTTAATTTAATGAATTTTAAATTTGAATTCCTAGGTTAAAACATGTAACTAGGAGCCAAAAAGGGTGTTGGATGTTGAACATAATTAGTTAAAATAAAAATAAAATTATTACCATTTAAAACCATAATAATTGTGGCAAGTTAGTCCCCTTTCCCTCATACAAATGTCAAGGAATTAAAGTAAAAATTTATTCAAATCAATTTTCAAATTTTGGTTTTAATTTTAAACGTTTGAAAATTTACACTTACCATGCTAAATGGAATCAATTTTGCAAAGGACTATCAAAAGGATTCATATAATAAAATAATTTTCATTAAAAAAAGAGATAATAAGAACATATTAACAACATTCAACAAACATTCATACCTTTTAAAATGTGAAATTTTAAAACCTTAAAAATTCAAAGAATATTTCAAAATTACTTCAGAATTTTAGAGTTTCAAGAGTCCTTTACCACATATAAATGGGTTATAATGTACATGATGTATGAAGAAAAGTTATAGCTTAGAGTATAATAAAACTAAAGAACGTGAAATTATTTTTTTTGGCAACGACTTAAAATTTTGATCATTTTTCAAGATGAAACATTGAATCTATAGGGAATTTGCACACTTTAAATTTTTTATATTTGTTCAATAATGACTAAAAAAAAAAAAGTGATGGATTGGGGAACATTTTTAAAATTTTTTATAACAAGTTACAAAAAAAATCATTCAAAAACTCAATTGCATGTAAAAGGATTTTTTTGGGAAAAAGGACGTGCAATCCTTTTCCAAAGTAATCCCTTTGGCTCCTAGTTATAGGTTTTGACCCTCTTCAACTTTCATATTAATCATTTAGAACAACTTGGAATGATTAAAATAACTTTAAAATGTCCAAAAAAAAACATATGTAATAAAGTTCACAATTTTCACCACTATCTGACATGGTTTTTGGCTCCTATTTATGTATTCGCACCCATTTGTAATTAAAGGATGATAATACCTTGCTTTTGTACAAAGAAGGTGATAATGGTTTTTTCTTTATAACATAACAAAATTTGAGGTTTGTGCGATTTGAACCTATCAATTCATTAAATGTTTTGAAATATTGTGTGTGAATAAAATCAATACACAAATATTTTATTGATTTTCTTCAAGGTTGCAATTCTCAATATGTAAAATGCGATAGCAACACATGTTTCATCACTCTTTTAGATATGAAATTGAAGAAGTACATTAAAAGATGGAGACAAAAATGATGTGGGCAACATTGTGAGGTTTATTGAAAACACAATTTTGCAAAAGTCTTCATAAATAACTTTAACTAAATTAATCTTGTTTAAAGAAAATACCTTCTTTTGCAAACTCTAATTTTGAGACCATCTTATGATTATTTCAAAATACAATAATGCGATGAACATAAGGTGACTTGACTTTCTAGCCCTTTGGACCAATTCAAATGTGAAAAATATGATTTATAACAAATCATCCACCTTCAAAAAACCTTATTTGGTTGGGGTGGAAAATGGTGGATAATATTAGTTTTATATGTCAAAGTTAAAGCTTTGGCCTAGGATTATTATATTTTAGTCAATATAATAATTAGACACCAATGTTTAATATTGGTTTGTCCATTCATGCGTGCAATAAACACATTATTATAATATTAAAGGGTTCAACCCTCATACCTTATTCTTGTGTTGTTTAACATTTTTAATATTTGTTGACTTTTCACTTCCTAAGTTTCTTTAAAGAATTTGGGAAGTTCAAAATGTGAAAATTGATTTCATAGACTAAAAGAACATTTTATTCAATTATCCTTTTCAAAAAGAATTTTATTAGCAAAATTTGCATTGTTTGGTTAACATTTTTTTTAGGAATTTGTTCTACAACTTAAGTGGTGATCATCCACAATAAAATATTTAAAAAATGGCAATGATTCCTAAGAAGATTTAGCTAGATTTATTTATTAACCAAACATGAAGTACAAATCTTTCATCAACCTTTTACATTCGCAACTATAGATTGAAAACCAATTATTAAATTATAGCAATTTTTACTATCTTTTCTTACTTTTTTACAGTTTTTATTATTTTGGTGATTAAAAATTTCTAAAATCAATTCAATTTTGATTTTTAAAATTTAAATTCTTGAGAATATTAAGTAATAAAAAAAGGATACCTACAACAATCCACCAGCAATCACTTTGATGTAATGAAAAAGAATTTTGTAATATTTGTTACCTATTGTTTTTATCCAAATATTCACAAATATCATTTTTCTTTGTGAAATCTTGAAATTTTGAATTCTAACTTTGTAAATAACTTTTTCACGAAATGAGAGAAAGCCTTATTGTTTCCTATCTTTCACCACATGGCCTATGCTTAAACCCACTTGTGATTTCTATATACCATTGAATTTGTGAAAAAGATGCCCAAAACAATTACTTTGAAGGAGTTTGAAAATAGTATTAAGTGTAAGCATTGGCTTGCCTTACTTATCATCTAGAAGGTATCAAATTTCATGTCACCATTTGAGATATGTTTGAAACAATTGTTCTTCTATTTGATATGTATTTTATCTATGTTGAGAAAGATGTCCAAAACCATTGATTTACAAACAATTTGAAGACAACATTAAGTGAAAACATTAGCTTGCTTTAACAATCATCATTTGAAGGGTAGCAAATTTATTGGACTATTGGTGAAAAACAATATGCTTCAATTCCACTTTCGATTTCAATTATGAAAATTTCACAAAGAGATCAAATTTCCATTGTTAAAATAATTAACAAACCATCATCTTGTGAGTTCTATAACTTAAGAATCAATGGAATGCAAAATGAACCAACACCCATTAGTGCACCATGAATGATGGATGGTAATTGGTCAAAAACTAATGTTTTATTGGGTTCCAATCCCACCAACTAATCAAGGTGGCTAGCTCTTGTACATAGGTAAGTAATAAAATAACCATTTTCTATGGATAAACTATAAACCATTACTTAGTAAATGTTGATATGCTAAAAACCATTATTTAACTTATTTACTACTTATTTATAAGAATTTTGTGCCAAAGTGATGGACATCCATAGGATATTATATATATGGATTATCACCTTTATGTAGAGGAAATGATAATTCTCCCTATAATGATTAACAAAACTTGGGATGTGTTGTTACACATTCTTAGTGAGAATCAATTGATGAAAAAAATTGTATTAATTTTTTTGAAATTAAGCACCATTTGCATCCCATTTCTTTTCAATTTAATTTGAATTGAATTAAACTAAATTTAGTATGAATCTAATTGAATTTGGAATTTAGTTTAATTCAATTCAAATTAAATTGAAAAGAAATGAGATGCAAATGGTGCAAAAGGTATTGAAAATATGCTTGTAAAATTGGTCATTTTAAAGAAATGGTACTAAATAGAATGGTTTACTACTAAATGAAAAAGTAATTATTCCCATAATATCACAATACAAAGAAACGTTCTGATTTGGAATCCAGGTTTGCTTTTTAAATCATTTAAAACTCCCTTCCAATTTTATATCGTAATGCTTTAAAATTGGACTAGAATAATTAGCAAAATAATATATATAAAACAGCAATCCGAAATAAGAACAGTAACAATAAACATTGAATAGCAGAATTGGCTATTTTAATCCACACAATGGGTGAAATTAATTGAGGAACCCCCAATCATAATTGTCATTTTGATTGCTATTTCCATGATTATAATCATTTCTTATCATAATCCTGGGAAACATCCAATGGTCCAGGTTTACTTTTGAAAACTAACTTGCAAATATCTTGATTACCTCCTTGTTACATGGCAAACACACTGCAAATCTAATAGCATGTTGCCACATGGCAACCTAACACAAAAACTGAAAAATTTACTATTCAATCACATCATGCCATTTCCCCACAATTTGGACAATGTCAAGCCAAGCTACTACCCCTGCAAAGACATTTGAATTGCATGTACTTTCAAAGCCACATGATACCTCTTTGAGCACAGGTCCACTGGGATGAGAACTACCCTCCTCCACAAGTAAGCAACCTCAGTCTTTGCAAGTTATATATGATACAGTAATTGGCATTGAGATGCACTTAGGAGGACACCTTCAAGTTACATAGTTTCTAGGGTTTCACACTGCCAGAATAGAACTTATACCCACTGATGTCATCCCACATCCTGTCATGTTTTAAACACCAGCCCCTCTTCTTCTCCACAAAAAGCATGACATTTACTGTTCTAAAAACCATATTTGCTGCACACCTCAACCCATTCCAAACCCAACAATGCCAAAGAAGATGAAACACGACAAGAAATGATTGGAAACACCCATAGGGAAGCAAGCATCATGTAAGCCCAGATGGTATGAAGAAACACAATTCTTGGAAATGAATCAATAGTCAGCTTTATAGACCCCAGGATAACCAATCCAGCAGGGTTACAGACAAGGAGGAGATATGTACACTGAGAAACCGAAGAGTGAAACGCAGGCATGAAGCCACATTCAGACAGCTTGGACATAATCACAAGCATGTGAACAGAGGCAGCTTGGATATGATCAAAAGACACAAAAGGCAGGCATTGAACAGGCACTACCTAGAACACACTTTCCAACAACCATGAAGCGTATCCACTATTTTTCAGCCTTGCCCGACTTCTCTGGCTTCTCCGCTTTCTCAGTCTTGCCTCCTCCTGACTTATTCGGGAGTAGAACTGAGTGGATGTTCGGGAGCACACCTCCATAGGCAATTGTTACGCCCGCCAAAAGCTTTCCCAGCTCCTCATCATTCCTGATGGCCAACTGAATATGGCGGGGAATGATTCTACTCTTCTTGTTGTCTCTGCTAGCATTTCCAGCAAGCTCCAGCACCTGCAAAAAGCAGCACAACACTGAACATGAATGAAAAGAGAAAAAACAATACACACATTCAGACCCCAGCTGCACCTGACAAGGAGAGACTTAGAAAATGAACGCTACATCGAAACCTAAACCAAGACTCAAAACCGAGAAATACTCAACAATACAGAACACAGGGAAACAAGATAACTTACCTCTGCGGCTAGGTACTCCAAGACAGCGGCCAAGTACACCGGAGCTCCGGCTCCAACACGCTGCGCATAACGACCTTTCTTCAAGTAGCGAGCTAGCCTGCTCACAGGAAACTGAAGTCCAGCCCTAGTGGACTTGGACACAGCTTTCTTCTTCGCCTTGGCACCTCTTCCCGACATTTTTGGCTCGAAAAATCCACAAAAAGGACAGGAAGAAACAAGATAGAAAACAGAAATGCGAAGGAGAAGACGAGCGGCAAGAGTTGAAGAAAATTTGTGCAAGAGACGTCAAAACAGCGAGCGAGCTCCAGGGAGAGAAGAAGAATCAAGGTTGAAAATGTTAGGAGAAAAACGCTTCTTTGTAGTGCGACGTCTCCTTGCCTTCGAGCCCTACTGACCGACCCCCTGTTTTCCTATACCTGCGCGCGCTGTGATTGGTGGAAGCAGAAGAACAGCCAATGAATGGGCTCCAATTTGAAGACTAGGAACGAAATCCGCAGGGTATGGCTGGACCCCCGCGAGCTCTCGAGCTCTGCCCCGTCCTGCCATTGGCTATCCGAACGCTCGATTCTCATTGGTGCCTGCTTGGCTCACGCGGATCGAGCTCGAGAAAGGACCTGATCTGAGGCGTTGTCGTACCTAGCCTCGTTTTTGGGTTAAAACCAGCCGTTCGATTCTACTCACCGCAGTTGCTGCGCCAAACCCGGTAGATGAATCAGAGGGTGAATTCTGCCAGTTTGTTTGACCACTTTTGGGGCTTCTAAAACAACGCTTTTGGGAAGAAAAGAGAGTGCCACTTAAGTGGTATAGTTAGTAGTTGTAATGGGAAATTTTAACAATTAATTCAAGTGTTGTTTTAAGAATGGGAATACAAAATTGGATTATCATCACCTAAGGTCAATTTTGGCATCGAAAAATACATATATTATTATTATTATTTTCACAAATATGCTTTGAAATAATGAAATTGTTAGATATTTGTGAAAATGCATATGATAGTATTTCATCCTATAAAAAACACATAGATACAATTATTAATTTTTCATAACACATAAAATGCTAGCATTCCCACCAAGGATTTTTTTTCCTCTTTTTCTTTTTTTCTCGTTTTTGAGCCTTGGGGTAACATCAATTACAAGAATCTCCAAGAAAATTTTGCATTTATTATTATTATTTTTAATGTCCAAAATTGTAAACAGTGACAAAAAGTGACCCCAAAATTAAAAGTTGGGAATTTTTTCAAACAAATGTGGTTCATTATTATTTTTCACTACAATGTGAAAATTCACCATTAAGAAAAACATTTATTTTCACACCATTTCCATTGACTCCCAATATGAATCAATGATTTTCTTTTGGTATTTTGGATGGAGCATCATTGGCATTTTCCAACCTATGTTGGTTGAAATAGGTGGCAACCATGATTCACAAAATGCATAACAATTTGAAATTTATATGAAATTTGCGTTATAAATCATGTTAGAAGTAGATTTTAATGGCAACAAGGATGTTTATAGTTTGGGTGTATTTGTGTGGCTGAAATGGAGACTCAAGCAAGGAGAGTGCTATATGTAAGATGGCAATTAAAGCAATTGTTGTTTTAATCTCAACAAACAAATGAACTAAAAAACATGTTTCACCACATTTAATATGGAAGTAAATTGCATCTCGTGTCAACAAACCAAATCTTTATGATGACAATGCAATAAACATTGAATAGGTATGTAGTAAATTAGTAAGCAACCTCCAATTACATTCTAATAGAAAATCAATCTACCCTTAAATGACTTAATAAAGGATCTCATCCAAGGGAATTGAACCTCAATCCTTTAAGGATTTTCCTCAACTAGAGTGGAAGGAGGATTTGCTATTATGATTGACAAAATTTGTTGCACCATCAATTTTTTGTTTATCCCCAAACTAACTTGTAAAAAGCCCAATCACTTCACCCAACCTAATTCAAATTTTGCAATAGAAACCAAAACAAATGTGATGAATGTGTAATGAACTTGTTAGAAATGAAGCAAACCTTGAGTTACTAGATTCCCTAACCTAAATTGCCCTAAAATTGGGGCATGAATAAATATTCCAAGTTTTGGGAGAAAAACCCATACATTTGTGCTCGGAAATGTAAGCACAAAACCAATAATCCCCATACATATAGGATGGCCAAACCTTTAACTAGTGGCCACCTAGTATTCTCCATAATGTAATTTCTCCTTTTGCCATATTCAAATTGATGTGTAGAAGGGAAAGGTCTTGAACTTGTAAAAAAATTGGGCATGCATTCAAACCACCAAGTTTATATGGATGGTCAATTGGTTATAAAACTTAAATTTCATGACATTGATTATGGAGAAGGCCCTTTCATCCTCCACACTTCGCAAGACCATCACAATGGCTAATTCTACAAGGTTCAAATACTTTAACAATTTGGTAGCTGCGATGCAATCAAAAGCCAAAAATCCTTGCAATTTCGTTGCAAGTAACAATCCAACAAAGAATGTAAGGTAACATGTGAATTTCTTTTCATGGTTATAAGGGAAAAATAAGTTTTTTTGTCAAGCAAGGTTGGATTGAGCAAACCAACACCAAGGTACCACTTACAAATATTGCCCTAAGGTGGAATTTTTTTGTTGTTAGAATTGTTAAATAACCAAGAAATGTCATTTCCATATAATGAGCCTCCCAATACCAACATGGATAAATTATCCCAGTTGAATTCATTAGGTCATGGGTGGGGAAGTGCCTTTCAAGTTCTTTTATAAGCCCTTCCACTACACCAATAGATGTTTTTATATAAATTGGACAACAAATCCCCAATCTTCTTTAATGACCATAAACACAAGTCCAATATTGGGACGTGTTTCATACATCATAAGAAAATGCCCATTGAATTGAAATACAACATATTCGCCTTGGGTTTATGGCTCCAAGTACCACACCTTATGGAAAACATCACAAGTATTTTGCACCAAATCATTGAACATTTGAAACTGAAGGTGATCATAATTCCTCAACAAGTTCACATGCATTTTCATACAAATCAACAATAGTGACAATCATAAATGTCACAAGATCTTATACAAATGTATCTCTACCTTGGGCCAACTTCAACAAACCTTGCATTGCCTCCAACATGGGCAACACACAACTCAACACCATGATAGTTTCATAGTCACATAACAATTCATGGTTGTTAGATTTGCAATTACATTCCCAACAAGGTCATCATGCATCTTCACCACAAGATTTTTATATTCAATCAAAACATGTTTTGCAAGTGCATGCAAATCCACTAAGTTTTGAAATTTTGAAAAATCTTCAAACCTTTTGTTTGCAAAAATTTTACCAACTTCCCATGTGCCTATTAAAGGAATGAGAAAAACAAACAAAGATGGACTACAATAATTGCTCAATGTTTCAAACCAATGGTAGGTTGAAGAAAGTTTACATTGCCAAATTGCAATTATGTGACATGCAATGGATGTTAATGACAAATGGGGAATCTTTTATACTAATTGGATAGTATATCATGTTTTTAAACCATGAAATACAATCACACTGTCCACACTAAAACAAACCAAAGTTAGCCAAATCCCAATTAACCAATCCTCCAAAGTAGTGGGAGAATATTTTATCAACATAATAAGGAGGTTGTTAAACCCCCTTCCTTTAGTGACCCATTGCAAATTCAAGAGTAAAAACACCTTCCTCCAGTTTTCAACCACATAAGCATGGATGGAAATCAAGCTTTGGTTATCACCCATTATGACCTCGTCACAATTCAAGGAAGAAAATTGGACTTTTGAAAATTACATGTTTTGTAGTTGCCAAAACCACATTATGCACACAATCTACCATTCCCCATGCAAAGGAATCATTTTGATGCATCTTTTCAGCCTTCAAAAATGTAAAAAATCTTTCCACACTCATACATCACAAACTTAACATCTCACGATTTAGTAATAGAAATTGTGCAAAATTCATTCACTCATAATTTGTACGTTTACACATTAATATCATGCATTACATGTTTGAGACATATATTTATAGGAGATGCAAAATTTGTGTGTCATTTGTTCATTTATAGGTTTGTTCATTTATAGGTCTAGGCCATGGTGAGTCTTGTGAATATGAATTTTCTTGTGGTTCGTCCTAGCACCAAAAGTGCTCAAACTATGCATTAACAAAGTTGTTGTTTGGTTTTGTGTAGGTCCATGGGAGTGATTAAGTGCTTATCATTCTTCCTAGTCCCATCCTGGAGTTCCAGCATGCCCCTCTACCCCTAAGTGCTGCAAGCCAAGGAACGTGTCCCCAACTCCTTGCTCTTCCATTGTTTTCACCTCAGATTCCCATTTGAGTCTATCAAGGAGCTTGGGAGCACATCATCATCAATACTTGATGAGATCCATAAATTATGGTCGTTGGATATAATTCATTAAATATGAAATAAATTTGTTCTTCACCCATGCCATGTAAACACGTGGCATGTAAACACATGGTACAAAGGCTAAAAATCTAACTTATATGTTACAAATGTAGGTTAATAAGCAGCTAACAAGCTAAACTAGTTAGGTTAGTTCCTTAAGTTGTTAGTGTGAGAACTTGAACCCCACACCTCCACATTCAAGGAAGAAATTTTTAACCCCCACATAACCATTGCACCACATGATTTTTACATGATACAAATCATCACTATATTGTTATAAACATGTTTTTCTAACTTATTTTATAAGCTATGTACCTAAGTACTTATTCAACAACTTAGAATATGACAAAAAAAATTCATTTACTATGAAATGACATTACTGGATTAAAGATGGCGTCAATAATTATTATTGTTTTTCTTTGCATCTTTTGCATCCATAATGAAATTTAAATACACCATCTTTTATCCCCTCAATAATAAAATGATATTCATTTTTACTATCCTTCATTAACATATTCTTTCCTCATGCATGGTTAAAGTATATGAATTTCATATATGAAAAACACAATCTTCTACAAATTATCAATGTGAAAGGCATGTACAAGATAAAATTTTCACATATGTGAAATTAAAATTTCACACCTTTGCAACTTCTTTAAAACTATGTGTTGTTTTCCTGTAGAGATTTTTATAAAAAAAAATTGTATAAATGATTGGCTTTGCAATGGTCCATGTTTAATCACATTGTCTTTTACATGTCATGAAAAAAATAATAGTCTTCATATATTACTTCTTATAATGTGGTAAGTTATATGGACCTCTCCCCCCTCCAAAATAATTAAACAAATTTATCTATTTCCATTCCATTTCTATCTTGCCAAGTTGCAAAACATTTAACAAATAAACAAATGGTGATATTGCAATGGGTATTTCTCTTGGAAGTTAGTCTTTCAATATTGTGAAGGGTAGATTTTCTTCTTACACAAATGAACCTTGGGGACATTGTGAATTCAAATTTATTCAATGGTTGGAACAATTCAATGTCATATGCTTTAGAAGAATGTTATTCATGATTACCCAAATGTTGGTACACACTTCATTATTCCACATTACAATATTAATCACTACTTGTTAAATATCATGCATGCAATGAATCTTGTACTTGCAAAGATTTTTTTCTCACTAGATGATACAACATAATATATTTCTTGGACATTGTGCTAAATTTCAATCTAATGTGAAAGTATTTCAAACATATTTTGTGTCAATGTTGATTATTTATCAAATTGCATTTAGTATTCTCTTGTTGTGGGTGATCACCAACCCACCTACTTCACAAAATTGAAAAAATTTCTCTAATAAATGTGAAGTGTCACAACCAAATTGTTTTTTTTTCATTTCAGGTAGGGAAGTGGACTCACAATCATTACAAAAAGAATGAGTCAAATTTAGTTAGTAGTAAAAGCCGAAAATAAAAAATTTACAAAATACTTTTTTGTTTTGACAACCTCCATGAATGTACTTTCTAAATGTGGTGAGTTCAAATTTTTTCTCTTCAAAATATGGTAGCTTTGGCCCTTTTTCCAAAAAAAAACCTTTCTCCCTTTCACACTAATTTTTTTTGCATAATGTAAAAAAATTCCTTCAAAAGAAATATTGATTGTTTGTTGACATTTGTCCACAAAACTTGTCCAAACATTTTTTGTGAAATCACATGAGTCAAAAATTTCAAATTGAAATGGCATAATCAATTCATATTCAATATATGACTAAATATTTAATTAAGTTTTGTAATTCTTTGAGTCATTTTAAGAATATATTTGCAGTTTGTAATATATCGTGGCAACATATAAATTCTCACAAATATACTATTTAATCATTTAATATTAATAGAAAATGTAGTTTCCTTTGACAATTTAATTATGTGGCTATTGAACTACTTTATTTTTAGTATAATTTATGAAAACCTCTTTTAATATTGGCTTGGTGGAAGTTGAAAGTTGCACAATTTTTATAAAAAAAAAATTGTGATTACATGTTTTGACCACCAAATTATGTTTTCACCCTATGGTGGGATGCAAGCTCCTAGACATGTTATGTTGAGGAGGGTTATTCAACTAGTGTTGTTGCTTAGTATAACTTCTAGGTTCAATTTGTCAAAAATATAAGCATGAACATCACCTTGTGGGGACAATTGATATGTTTATATTGTTATTTATAACAAAATATTTGTTCATCCATATTTGTGACAAATCTTTTATTTAACTTATTTAATTTCACCTCTTCAACTCATGTTATGTTTTAACCATCATGTTGCATTTTCCTAAGTGATACCTTCCTCCCATTTGTGTTCACATAAAATTAAGAATTTGTTTAATTGTGAGTCACAACTCACCAATCATTTTTTGAGAAAATGCATTTGCAAATTCAATTTGCAATATACTCTATTTGTATATTCAATTTGTTTCACCATTCTTGTCCTATGTAATTTTGCCACAAAATCACAAAAATTGTAATCAAAATAATCAAATGTCTTGTTTTAAAAAAACATGTTTGCTTTGGAATCTTGGACTATACAATGTGGTCCATTGCATCTAGGGTGTCAATAAAGAGATTCCAAGTTCCCAATTGTTAGCTTGTGCGATTATTTTCAAACTATGACTTTGCAGATGTAAAATCACTTCAAAAAATGTGTGGACAAACCATTATAGCCAACCACCGAATTCAACTTTGGGTGGTCTTCACATGACACAAACCACTCATGATTTTGTTGAGTGGACAAATCCAACTAGAAACTCACCAAAGTTGTCATATAGTGGGAGGCAACAATGGTTTAAAAAATTTATGCCGAAAATGCCTTTGAGCATGGCGAAAGTTTGCCACTCCACTTGTTCAAACCACTTGGGTGGTTTTTCCTAGTGGTCATTCCAAGCACTATGCACGAGGTTAACCACCTTACAAGGTAGGTAGGTAGCCACCATGTAATATAAATGCCACATGTTTGTACTTAAGTTTGTAATCATTGGGTAAGTACATAGAAATGAATACTAAGTAAATATAGGTAGAAGTATACTTAAGTTAAGCTAAATAAACCTAGGTTGTGTTTTGTTAGTTTAATGTAGGTATGACGTAGTTAAATATTTAATTAATCTATGTAGGTAGGCTAAAATGATCAATCTATATTTAAGTTAAGTAGAATATGTTGTGTACTTAAGGTATGTCTATTGTAACAACCTATAACTAGGTTAGTTATATTGTAACCTATAAATAGGCTAAGTATATCACAACCTATGTACTAAGGTTACATACTAATATACAATTTCTTATATGTACCTAGGTACATATAATGATCTAAACTTATATTAAGGTAGGCTAAGCCTATAACTACCTAATTACACATAGCTAAAATAGGTATAACATAACTTAATATGTACATGGTCTATACATACTTAGGTTATACATACCTAGCCCTACAAGTAAGCTACGCATACTACCTAAATACCTTACCTATACCATACCCTTTGTACCTTACATATACCCTATACCCAATTTACCTATGCTTTTCTTTTACCTTAGCCTTACATATAAATTACATTATTTAAGTACGTTACTTTACATATGTAGGTTAAGTGAATAATTTAAATTCCTAAATATATTGCCTTGTTTTACCTTAAGTACCTTATGGGTGTTTGCACACTATGGTGACCTTATATGAATGTCACAATGGCAATTTTTCTTGTATTCCTTATACACAAGAAAATAAATAAAATAAAATTCATTGAAATAATAAAAAAAGGGACTCATTCATCTAAAGCTATCTTAATCAACCTTCCAAGAATGAAAAAAATTAATCAGAATCATGGATAGCCAATACGTAACGTACTTTTGAATTTTGCCCACATTTTTTTGTCACGCTTGTAAAATTCATGGATATGAATTTTTATCTTACAATATGTTAGTCTTATGTGTTTAAAACTTTGGGATATTGGATGAATCATGTGTAAGAAAATAAAGTTCCATTGAATGAATGGAATGTGATTTTAATTTAATATGTTATGGACTTTTTTAAATCCCAAAATTTGTAATTATCTTAAATGCCATTTTAAGCATTCAAAAATGATTATTAAAAAAACTCATTTGTGATAATTTTTATATGTATTATAACATCATGATTTGAAATTGGAAATTGGAATAAATCGTTACTTTTAATATCATCTAAATATTCATATTCTAAGCTAGTTTCAACTACACTGGAAAATGACTTTGAAAAATGACTTTAATCCGTCAAAATTGTGACACCCTAATGTGTTTTTGCGCTTGCCCTATTTATACCCTACATATACCCTATGTTAATTGATACCATACCCTACATACATAGGCTAAGTGATTTAATTTTGCATATATGTTCACCTTTGCAACTATCTTTTAGGTAGGCCAAAATATTTGTTTTGTTGGTTTTATGCTTTGCTCTACCTATTTACTTATAACTCCCATTATTTACCTAAGTATAATTAACTAACAACACCTAGGCTAAATTAGATACCTATAATCATACCTATGTAATAAATTATTAGTTGGTTATTTAATTAATTACCTAAAATGTATTAATTAGTTACAATATGATTGTAATTATTAATTAACAATATATTTCATTATAATTATATTGATGTTTTATATAATTTAGAGATTTATAATATGGTTCCAATTATAAGTTGCAACTATATAACTTATAATTATTAATTATTATTAATTAAGATGCCTATTTACTTACCTCCTTATATATTTATTTACTTCATTAATGTGTATCACATAATTACTTAAAGATAATGTTGTATGAACTAAACGGCTCTAGTGTTGTAGGTCCATATGAGAATGTTTTTTCCTTGAAAATTTGTCCCATATTGTTTATCACCCTTTCCAAATCACAAGGAATATAAATTGAGGCTCTCCAAACATCTAAGACATAAAAAGTATTAAAAAAATGAAAGCCACTTGGGATGAGCCAATTGAAATAGTTCAACCTTAAAGCCATATTCAAAATAAAATAGGATTTTCGTACCTAAGTGGCCTAGGTGTAGGCTTAATCTATGCAAGTTACATTTAGGCCTAGTTCAATAGCTTGGATTTAGTTAAGCACAACCTAGAAAAGGACATAACATAGGCTACTAGGGTAGGCCTACGTTTCCTAGCCCTATTTTTAGGCTCTTAGACCTAGGTTTAGGTGCATAAACTTAAAGTTTTAGGTTTTTAAACCTATACTTAAGTATTTAGTTTTAGGCATGGCTTAGGTTTAACCTAGGTCATTTAGGTTCTAACCACATGGTATAGCCTAAGTGGCTAATGTTTAAAAGCCATGTCACCTAGCCTAGGTGGCCAATGTTTAAATGCCACATGGCCTAGCTTGGGTGGCCAATGTCTAAATGTCATGTGGCCTACCATGGGTGGCCAATGTATAATGCCACATAGCCTAGCTTTGGGTGGCCAATGTTTTAAATGCCACAAGGCTTTTGACCAATTGCATAGGGTTTGACCAATCACCCTAATGACCACCACATGAAACCACCCATAGTACTAGTAATGAATACACCTATTACCCGAGCACCTTAAAAAACCAAAAAAACAACCTTGAACCAAACCACCCGATCGCTTATTCAATTGTTTCCTTATTCATTGAGGACCAACCACTACCCTAAACCACTAAACCTACTAGAAACCCACTATAATGGTACCACCACAAAATGAGTGGTTTACACAATGGTTTAACCACATGTTTTCTAATAATGAATCTTGTCCATTACAACATTTCACACCAATGGGAAATTTTATTTCACCATTTTGGCCAATGCTTTAAAAGTTGTGTGGGCTACAAAAAATTGTTTGTTTGCAATGTTTGGTTTTTTGCTTAGTTCCATTCGCATCTCTATGGATTTTGCTTGTGATGATAACAACAATATCACAAATGAAATTTACCAAGTTCCCCTTTATGGAAGCCAAGGATTGCATTACTTAGTCATATAGGTAGGTACAAAGTTGTAAAGGATAGGTTGTTCAAAAAATCACATCACACCAAAGATTACATCATCCATTACAATTGAAACATTTCCTATTGTTAATGTTAAGAAAGAACCCAATGAGGTTGTAATCAATCTCCCCTTTGCTAGAATTGAAATTCATTGTTTTGTGTGATTCATTTAATGAAGATGGAAAGTTTCTTCCTCCTTTGATGCCAATTATCTTGGTTCCAATGTTCCATTGGTGTTTTGGGCTTTCATCTCCCAATGTGTATCAAGGCTCGAAAAAACCATGTTCAATGTCATTGATTGCATCAAAACAATGTTTTTCACCCCAAATAAATTAGACAAGATGATGACTTTGAACTACAACATTGTCAACATACATAATATTAATGTTTGTTGCCTTTTGGTGAATCTCAATAGTGACGTTTTGTTAAGCTATCATCCATGTGTTAACCAACATGGCATTTTAATCAAATGTAGGGAATGGATCAAAAGTACAACAACTGCATTTGGTGCAAGGTGAAGACAACCAACATTACAAATGACTTTGGATTGGGTTTTCAAAGTTGACGCGCTCCCAAGTCCCAAGTTAGGCCCAAGATGGGCCTCGGTTTCTATAACAACGAAATTATGAAGACTTGAGGGCACACTCCCAGCTCTCAGCACTAAAAGGGGTAGAGGGGCGTGATGAAGCTTCGGGATGGGACTAGGACAAGGGACAAGCTTTAGTTACTCACTCAAACCTGCATCAAACCAACCAACAAGTTGGTTAGTTCGCATTTTAAAGCACCCTTGGTGCTAGGACAAACCACGGGCAACTCTGGACTCATAAGACTCACCACAGCCCAGACTCGAAGGAAACCACCACCTTCCCCCATATAGTATTCTCTGCGTTACTCCGTGACACCCACATCCGAATGGCTTTTACTCCCGGGACTCCCAAGGAGGAGTCCCGAAATTGTCCCGATTTGGACTTTAGGACGTTGTGAGTTCATAACTATGTGCTTAAACCTTGGATTGGGATGAGGTTTGAAGCAAACTTGTAGCTTTCATTGAGAGCTTTCCAATGGTGTGTCGCACTCCATTTGCACACATTGGGGTCGGGTCGATTCCCAACTTTTCGTGGTCGGGAGTCAAATTGCTAGTTTGACTCCCGGCCCTTCTTTTTGCCATAACTTGTGATGTAAATGTCCAAATGGCTCATGCGAGGCCATTTTTGACATTTACACTTCAATAACTTTTCAATGACATGAAGAACGTTTCAAGGAGAGGTGTTTTGGCCCCTGCAATCGAACTTTGAAGTTTCAAGAGTCCTAGAGGACTCCCAAGTCCCCATTTCGAGAGTGTGAGTTCACACTCTTCCAAAAGTGGGGTTGCGACAAAAGTAGTAGATGTTTGGGACACCTCCATTGTTAAAATGACACATGTAATTTATTTATTTAATTTCATGCTTACAATAAATTACTTGGAACAACAATTACACTCAACTTTCCATTATAGGCCACCTTGTTTTGAGCCTTTTCACATGCCCAAGAGTTTGCAAATTTTGTGGTGTGTGCCCTTTTATGTCTAAAACTGTAAATGTCACACCTACTATGTTGTCAAGGGTGAAAGCATGAATAGGTGGATTGTTTAGATTGTCACACTTATAATTTTTCTGGATTACATACAAATGTAAAATTTAAAGCCATATTCAAAATTAACATTGTCATGACATGTTGTCATTGACTTTAATGGGAATCATTATAAATTTTTGGGATGAATTCTAAGAAGATTA
>Ga0116228_10000350_pt1 | contig 34206 bp, 29 predicted proteins | sample S1TSphfallax_2_FD_89694 | JGI IMG/M metagenome (GOLD analysis project Ga0116228, IMG submission 89694) | Host-associated microbial communities from peat moss isolated from Minnesota, USA - S1T2_Fc - Sphagnum fallax MG | ecosystem: Host-associated > Plants > Peat moss > Unclassified | place... | reverse complement strand
TTTTAGGGCTGACTGTTTTTGCCAAATCTCAGACAAAAGAGAGTGGAACCGGAAAGCCCAGCCGACCGTTAGCAGTCAAAGGTTTATCAAATCACCCTCGTAAATTGGCGAAGGTATTGAATATAGCTACAAATATTTTGTTCTGTCTACTTAGCTAAAATAATAATCACTTATAATATACGAATAGAGTTATTCGGAGCTTAAAACTATGCATATTGAAATTAAGCCAGAGCTAGAGCAATTTATTCAGATGCAGCTTACACATGGTAGATTTTCTAGTGTGGATGATATGCTTAATGAGGCTTTTAAGCTTTTACAAGAAAGAGAAAGGAGAATTGAAGAGTTACGACAAAAAATTGCTGAAGGAACTGAGGAAATATCTCAAGGTAAAGTAACTGATGGTGAACTTGTATTTGCTAGATTACGAGAAAAAATTTATCAGATAGCTGCGGAGTTTGCTGAATGAGTAATTATTCATTTTCAGAAAAAGCAATTCAAGATTTGAACGAAATTTGTGAATATATTGCTCGTCGCAACCCAAACGCAGCTAGCAAGCTTTTTGACGACATTTACCAGATGTGTAAGCTAGTAGCTAATTTTCCCAACATGGGAAAAAATTATCACATACTTGCGCCAAATCTACGTGGCTTTATTATAGATAATTACATTATATTTTACTATCCTACAGAAACTGGAATTAATGTGGCTCGTGTTGCAAGCGGTTATATGGACTTAGGTGATTTGTTTACAGACATCATAGAGGGCTGAAAGCTAGTAAAATTGTTACGAGATCAATAGGTTTCAGAATTTGGGCGAAAGTATTGAGTTAAAGATGTTTTTTCTCCACCTTTTTTACCTAGTTGTGACATCCATGCCTTAGTTCCGAATATACCAGATGCAAGTCCAGACACATCTAAGTCTACATCTAATGTTTCCCAGTGTATACTACGACCGTAATAAGACAGATGTAAATTTTCGAGGTCTTGAGGTTTTGCTCCAGATAATCCTTCTATAAGCTCTGGTGGAATATTAAGCTCTACACCGTTTGTTAGTTTGATAAAAATTAAATTTCGCTTATGGTTATATTCTACCACAATAGCTTGTGGTTCATTTTTTTCTAATTCAATCCAAGCTGCTTGAGCTTTTTGAATTTGATTGTCTAATTCCTGATCGGATATTGACCATTATCGAGATCAACTGGAAATATCCGAGTTGTTAATGGATGGGTTGTAGCGAGATAGTTGTGCAAGTCTTTCTGCAAGCCATATCTTAATAATTGACTGACGGGTGACACCTAATCGCCTTGCTTCATAATCTAATGCTTCAATCATCCAGGCTGGGAAATCAACGTTGACTCGTTTGGGCTCTAGTCCTGGACGTTTGGCTTGGGAGATGTCTAAAAATTCGGTAATGTCTTCCCCATGATCAAATTTGTCATCAAATTCTGTTGCTTTCATAAATTGCTACCTCCTCTTTTCGCGATCTTCGGATTGAGATCAGCCTTACTCTGTTCTCTCTATAGGTAATGATAGCTGACCAGTATTTTTCACCGATTGTGCCAACGATTAGAAATCTTGGTTCATCTTCTATCCGAGCAGGGATTTCAACTCGATTCAATCCTACGGAAAGAATAATCTTAGCGGGAGATCATACAGCTTGGGCGAGAATAGATGCGCCGACATTGAAAGACAGAACCTATGAACACCAAGTACAACCATTCTCAGGAGCAAAACCAGTAACCTTGGGACAAGGCTGTGGAGCGATCTACTCCCACTAATGACTTGGCAACTTTGGCTAGCCCGCGATGTTGTTGCTGATAATCCGCTACCTTGGCAGAAAAAACAGACTAACCTATCTCCTGGATTAGTCTAAACTCCAGTACTAAGTAAGTGACCAAAATAAAACACCTAGTTCGTAGTTGCGCTTCAGCGCAATCAAATCTTGAAGACAAGTGAGTTCCGTCAATTTTACATAACTTTATATAGCTTTACATAGCTATAATTATTTTACTTTCCCTACTTAAAGTTTTCATCCTGTAACAATAAACGTATTTACTGTCTCAGCAATCAGCCGCCCATCACTAGATTGCTTCAGCCTTTTTATGATCACTGTCTGAGGACGTTTGTTCTCGTTTATCTGTTCGAGCAAAAAGTCATTGTAATGGGCGATCGCTTGTTTAGCCTCCTTAATGCTTTTCCAAACCTGAGCGTCTTCCAGTAGACTTGTTAGACCAATAAATTCTTCTTTATTACTCTCATTAATATTTGCAAGAGCATCTGCATTAGGTCTATGAAACTTTTGGAAGGTAAGGAGATTAAAGAGAAAACATACAAACCTAAATAACCCCAAGACTATCGCCATTAGAGGATTTTCAATATGTACTTGCCCTATATCTAAATCTAATTTAGCAGCATAGGCATTAGCATCAGGAAGTACAAGTAGAACATAACCCAATTGCACTTCTGGCTTAACTCCAAATCCTTTCCCCATATTCAGACTTCCAACAACTAATGTCGATAATTATAAATAACCAAACAAAAACGTTATATATCTCAAGAAATAGAAGAGTAAATTGATATTTTTCTTTACAGAGAGTATATACGACTTGAATAGTAAAGGAATCCTACAGCCAGAATTAAGGTTAGCATCCTTTTTCAATAGCAGCAGCTACAATAGTTAGCACCACAAAATTTCGCCACCTGAAAAATCTGTAAAAATTAATTACTCCCCAGCAGATTGTATAATTGCTGTGTATAATTTGTCACTTACTCGGAAGTCAGCTTCCTCCATTAGTTGATCCATCAAAATTTTTACAGAAGGAATTAACATTTTCCGCTTTGCTTGCAAAAGCACTCCCTAATAAACCAGTGATTTGCAAACCATAACTGGTTGCGACTATCCTTACCTCTACGTTCATCGATTAATAGTAAGCTTTCAGTTCTAAAGCTAAAACAATCGCTTCTGCTTCACCCAAATCAATACTTTCTTGAGTTTCTTGAATCAAGATTACTCTTTGAGAATCTACAACAGCTTGCTTTTGAATCCAAGGTAAAGTTTGTACCTCTACAGCACCAGGCACAATTTTATCTACCTTGACCATTTCATTATAAACGGCTATGGGAATAATAATTCCAGTGTAAAGTTTTTGCAGTAAGTCTAGCTGACTGATTGCTGCTAAATTAGTAATTGGTGATGTATCGCTGACAATAATCACAATAACCCCATTGATTCTAGAGTTTTCACATCCGATGCAAAATCTTCCACGTCATAATTGATACAAAATTCCCGCAAAACAAGTTGATGTTGAAACTCAATTACTGTGAGTCCAGTCCAAGCACGAACTTTACCGCTACTAATTTTTCCTTTCTTATAAAGCATGATAGCGATTTCTAATTTTAATTCACTTTCGGTCATCTTGCTCGCTCGGAGAATATCGTCAGGTATTAAGACACTCATAATCAGATTTACAATTGTAGTTTCTACAATTTTAGGATAATTCATGGAGTAGGGTAAATATAGTGTAGCTAATACTAGAGGCAATATACTCTAAAAGTACTACTGCATAAGCTTTTTAACTTTTTTTCTCAATAGTGTTGGCTACAATAGAAAAATCGAGCCAAATAACCAGCTAATAACTGTAGAGATTGTAAAAGATTCATTACCAGCAAGAACCAGGTCTTATTTTGCTGAGGCTTTGAAGTCAGAGCCAAATATTCGAGCATGAATTACTGAAGTCTAAGAATTCTGAAGGAAAGCGCCATGAGTACCGGAAAGACATCACTAATTTCTTTTAGCGATTATTGAAAAGTTAAACTCCCAACCGTTTTTAGTATATAATCACTGCAAATAACATTTTTATTTTTTTAGCAAATAAACAATATGAGTTTAATTCCAGACGAGTACCTTGGATACATTCAAAGATGGATCAAAAAAGTAGATAGTCGTTTTAGTACAAATTCAGAACCTGAATTTTATACTGTGAAAGAATTATGTGAGCTTGCAAATATAGAAGAACAGTCAAAAAAATCTATACCTTCATATATATGGATACCTGACGAACAAGAAAAATGGTGGCGTATTTGGTTTAAGGAATCTAATTTAACTATTCAAATTGATTTACACTTTTCTGATCTTAAGTATGAATATAATTTCAAAGAAATAAATTTAGATGAATGTGATACTGCTGCTAAACTTTTAGATTATATTTATCATATATATTCTATGCAGGTTGCTTGTCCAGAGATGATTTGGGCTATTATGGAGGTTATTGATCTTGCAAGCGAGAAATGTCAAATAGCTAAATGGAGGTAGCCCGGAAATCTTATGGGTTAACTGACACTGGATGTCGGTTTCAACTAAGCCCTTGGATTGATATATACAGATAATTCTGAACTGAAGAAATTACTTGCGACAGAACCAAATTATCTTGGCTTAGAGAGAATAATACGCTTTACTTTATTAATGTTTTTAAATACTCACTGCATTTAATATAGATAAAGATTTAAACTCAATAACATAAAAACTAATTTAATTAGCATTGATGGCTTCACGGATCTTAGATTTAAAGTTTTGGTACATTTCAGCAGTTATTAATTCATCTTGTAAAGCCCAATTCTTAAGGTTTAATAATCCTACAAGAGCTATTGGAAAAGCAACAAAAATTTCAGGTGTTGATGGTATATTCTTCTCCTTTAATCCGTTCTCAAATGCTCGATCACCAAGAAGCAAGCATTTTTCCAATGCACGCTTTTCATTCAGTGACGCATAACATAACGCCATAATACAGCATACCCAAGCATCTTTTGCAACTGCATTTCTGATTGTTTGATAATCAAAATTTCTATCAACTAAGTTGTCTACTTTATCATGAATGTGTGAAAAAGCTATGTGTGCAGCTTCAAGGTGTGTAATAACTGAATTAATGCGATCGCTGGGTTTGTTAAGAACTAAGGATGTCTCTAGCGCAAGTAGTGCAGCTTCAAGGTGTATATCTCCTACAATAGTAGAAATAGATTCTTTCAAGCCAGTTCCTGAGACGAAGGCTATTATTTCTTGAATGTTGTTAGCAGCCATTATTAAAGTTGTTGGTTCCATAATATTGTTTTACCTAATTTGTATCTAAGTTAGAGCTTTCTATCTGAAATTCAAAAATATTGTTATTACCAAATTATTACTAATTTAATAATTTTCAATAGATTTTTTTATGGAAAACCCTTGATAAATATACATTCTCATGTAGTTAGAAATTAATAATCTTATAATCAGGAAAGTACTAAAATAATTTAATATTAACAACCAATTGTTTTGATTATTGACAGTTTTAAGTCTTCTGATATCCATAAACTTCTAATCTACTTAATTAATTCGCTGCACGATTTGCCATTATCACGATGTACCTTGTATACAGCAATCAGAATTTTTTCAATGCCATATTTAGCGACACCATCACCGATGACAGTAGCGACACCAAGAACTCCTATTCCAACAATCATACCAAAAGGACCACCAAGTAAAGCTAACGCAGTTGTAATTACAGCACCGCCAGCTAATCCCATACCAGCTGCAATAGAGCAGGCAATAGCAAACATGACTGCTGGTAATCCTAAAGAAGCGATTTTGCGTACTAATTCATCAAAAGACATCTTTTAGCTACTAAGCACACTTACATTCTAATTGAATGATGATATTCTATCAGCTTTTGAGCATAATTTTGTTATCCAATCAGTTTTATGAAACAGTACTTAGTTTATCTTAATTCCAATATTTTTTTCATTTCTTCAATCTTCACAGCTTCTCCCCCTGGCGTATAAACCCATTCTTGAGTCATAGCAAGAATTATTTTTTACCCCAATTAAACCATCGGTTAATCTTATCACTTATGGATTACTTATGGAGAACTAGCCAAGGCGATGGCAACGCGGACGCTCTTCAGCATTTTATTCCTATCTTTACAAATTTTTAAATATTGGTTATCCTCTCCCAGTTCCGCTTCATCACAATCAATCAAAACAAATTTACATTATCTAACAACCAGCATTTGTGGAGTGAAGTAACACTAGGTCAACTGGGTCAGTAAACTAGAAATTGAGTCAACAAAAGTTAGCCGATGTAGATTAACTGGGTTAAATAACAGAAAAGTATGTGGGTATATTGGGGTGGTAGAAAGGTATAGCTGAGGGTGTAGAGTGATTTTTGTTAAATTATTCTTAATCGAATTTGACTTGACAATTAAAGCAACAGATTGTATCCTTAAATAGGAGTAGTTTTTCGCAAACCTGGAGCGGATGCTGAGTAGTTAGGATGAAACGCGACCGCGATAGTTTTTTGCTCAACTACCCTCTTCCATAAGGGTAAGTTATAGTATTTATAATTAAAGATGTATATTATTTATGCATCTTTGCCTGAACCTTGAAAATTTATGGATAAAAATCCTCATCCCCACTGGTTTTTAGGTTGTTGGATCAGGTAAAGTTATGTCTTTAAATATCTCATTTCTCTGATGAATATTGAAGACTTAAGTTTTCTGTAAGAAGTATTTGTTTACACAATATATACTTATTGTTTCTATAACCAGGAGATTTATCGAATGACACTATCTGAACCTAACGCAGATAAAGTGATCAGAAGCTACATGAACTTTCTGAAGGAATTTGAACGAGTTGGACAGATAACTGATAAAAATTTCAACCGTATTCGATTAATTAATCGTTACATTGGTGTGAATCGAAATAACGTTAGAATAACATGGGGTGATTTGTTTGATGAAGTCTATAAGTTTTTAGACCAGCCTGAAATAAAGTTAGTCTTAGATGAAGAAGATAGAGCTATTAAAGAACGGAGAAAGAAGAGAAAAGGGTTAGTTGAAAAGCAAAGAAAAGAATTAGTTGAAAAGCAAAGAAAAGAATTAGTTGAAAAGCAAAGAAAAGAATTAGCTGAAAAGCAAAGAAAAGAGTTGGCTAAAGCTAAGAGAAAACACCGGAAAAAACTATCTAAAGCTAAGAAAGAAGAACGCAAAAAGAACTTTTTAGAAAGTATTCAGAAATTAAGAAAGTCGAAGTTATATTCAAATGATACCCCATGTCATGAATGGATTCCATTAAGAAACTTACAACCTATTCCGCAGCGTCATCTGACCTGTTTCTTTGATGATGAATCAATTTTTGATGATATTATGGATGAAAGAAGGGCAGAGGGAAAAGGGTATAGCGGAGCAAAATAGTCGCTATAAAGTTATTATAATGTCATGTTGCTCTAACAGAGCGATCGCCTGCTGAATTACCTTCTGACTATACTCCCTTCCCAGATCCTTATGGATTTCCCTCAATGACTGTTCTAACTAAGGGAAAAAATCGTCTTCTGTATCCCATTCAGCAGTTTTCAGCTTAAAGTAAATCTATTAGCTTGACAGCACAAAAGTTTTTAGTGATATCTACTACCTGATGCTGAGGAGCGTTTGTCTTGGGGTGTTAGCTAGGGCAACCGCATCTAAAGTATAAGAATCCTTGAATAGCAAGGGTTTCAGCGTTTAGTAATTTAGGCTATTTTTTATCAAGATCCTTGTGCGGCAAGGGTTCCAGAAAAGTGCGTTTGCCCTCGGGTGTTAGCTTTGCTCAGACATCGCTCTCAGTTGTTATTCTGTATTATGCCTTTTAGTTGAATAGCTGTTGCTTCTGGATTCCCAGATAAAGGAAAAACTAAAATGCTTTTAATTTGAGCATTATTAGTCGCCTCTTTTAAACGCTGTTGTAATTGATTGTCCCCAAGTGCAATTCCCGCATAATTTTTTGCATAATTTAATTCTTCTGAGAAATTTGCATTATTATAAACTTGAATAAATACGCGATCAACATGCCAATTTGTCCAATCAGCTGCGAAATATCGTTTAGCCCAATAAGGATTATGATGACAAATATCGAAGCTAACCGCAGGATTAGCTTGTTTCGTCACCGCTACCATCTGTTGGACAAAATGGGTTAGATTGGAAGTGCGATCAACTTTACCAGGTAATTCAGCATAGTAACCCAGGTAATCATCCCATTGAACTGCGTCAATTTTTGGGTATCTCTGGACAAATTCTACTAACATATTTTTGAATAAGTTTGCTACATCAGGAAGCTCTACATCAAGTACGTAATGTTCTATCCCTGGATATGTTCTGTCTACACCAGGAACAACCCATCTGTGAGCAATAGCTAAATCAAAAATTGGACTATTTTTATCTATTTTGATTCCTCTTTCAAAATAAGCATGAACTTGCATTCCTTGCTTGTGTGCTTCATCAATCAACCAATCTATCCATTGGTCTTGAAATTTGTTAGGACAACTTTTAGCACCTAGCGATCGCTCTGTCACTTTGCTCTGATACATTGTACAACCATTACCCCAAACACCTTGAAGGATGGTATTAAATCCTTGAGCATGATAAAAACGCACTCTTTGGCGAATTGTGTCTTCATCAGCGTTGTTCGTAGCTAGATAGCGACTTAAGTATATTCCTCTAATTACTTTTTTCTCCCAAACCCTCCCAAGGGATGTTGTTGTTTGAGGTTGGCTAGGAACAGGATTGGGGGGATGTGGAGCGATGCCCCAAGGGGCGGGCGAAGCCATCGCTAAAGCAGGTATAGATGTGGGAGACGCAGTCTTTATAGGATTGAGGAAGGGAATATTTATTTGCTGATTGTTGGGGAGAAATTTACTAACGTTTAAATTTGCTCTTTGTGTAAATAACCAATAACCACCGCCTAAGATAACTAAGATTAAAGATACAGGAATATTAGCACATCCACACCCACTTGGTTCTTTCTTTTGACGTGACATAGTAGAATAACAGGTTTTATATATTTGTGATATATTAACATAATTTCTAGCTTTAACTAAATTAGCTCGGTTAGCGTATTGCTGTCATTATCCCAAAATATACCTCCTGATAGATGCTTTCGTGATCGTTCAGGGGGTAGAAAAGAAATTGTTTAACTCCAAAAATTGGTGATCTGATTTATTTTGGTTTGATGAACTTAAGAGTCATGCGATCGCTTTCACCAATAGCGAGGAAACGTTGCTTATCCTGTTCTCCTTGACTCAATGTGGGAGGTAACGTCCAAACTCCACCAGGATAGTCCTTGGTATCTTTGGGATTGGCATTAATTTCTGATTTACCCACAAATTTGAAGCCAGCTTTCTCCACAGCAACAATTACCCCATCTTCAGGCATATAACCAGATTTTACACTGTCTTCTAAAGAAATACCTGGTTTAGACCGGTGTTCTTCTATTCCCAGAATACCTCCTGGTTTGAGTGCTTTGTACGCAGCCGTATAAACCTGTTGAGCATAGCCAGCTTTGAACCAGTTATGAATATTACGGAACGTAACCACCATATCTACAGAGTTATCTGGAGCTAAGGTAAGTTCACTTGGGGGATTAATCTGGACAACTTTGATTTTACCAAAAACTTCTGGATTAGCTTGTAGCTTCTTCTGAAAAGCTAAGGGTTGTTTACTGCTATTCGGAGTTAAGTTAGTTACTATGAGTTTTCCCGAAGCCGCTAAAAATGGAGCTAATATCTCCGTATACCACCCATTTCCTGGCCATAGCTCAACTACAGTCATATTGGAGCGCAAACCAAAGAATTCAAGAGTTTCAAGGGGATGACGATACTTGTCTCTATCACGATTTACCTGGGAGCGATAACTGCTATTAAGTATAGTTGAGAGTGTTGTTCTGTCATTGAAAGCTGTGGATTTTCCACTCTCGCTAGCGAGAGTACTGGGTATTACAGATGTCAACAAAAAAAGCACTATAGTTAGAGCTTTTAGTATACTAAGCTGACGCACGCCTTTTTTCATTAAGGTACAATATCCTCGCTATTTACGACTCGATAATTTGTATAATATCAAGACGCGACACATTAGAAGGAAGGTAAGTATGACACAGAAATTTGATGTAATAATCGGTAGCGGTAATGTTTTTGCTGATCTAGGCTTGCCAAACCCAGATGAATTGCTTGCTAATTCTGATTTAGCAAGAAAAACAACTAATACTATTCAAGCACATAAGATGACACAAGCAGAAGCAGCTCAATTATTAGGAATCGATCAACCAAAAGTTTCTGCTTTAATGCGAGGAAGATTAACAGGGTTTTCTCTAGAAAGATTACTTAAATATTTAAATGTTCTCAACAATGATATAGAAGTTGTAGTAAAACCAAAAGCAGAGAAAAAGGCTCGCATAACTGTATCTTGTTAAAACTTTACAATTACATAGTTGAGTCATGAGTAGTTTTTGGAGATGATAATATTAATTGACGACTAACCGCTTTATTATGTCTCGTCCTTCCTTTGTGATTTTCGCCCAAAATTACTTATCTGCTCTACTGAGTAATTTCGGCACTGTTTTCCTTAACGAACCTATGCCTCGTAACCCCAAATTGAGAGTTTATAAACATCCTTCTCGCTCAGGTTGGGAGGGGGAATATCTGAAAAGTATTTTGGGTGACGATAACCGCATCAGGATCAACGCAGAAGTTATTGGAGAAGCAGAACTAGTAGACGTACTATTTGAACCAGATCCCACTAAGTCTAGAGCAAATCTTGGAGTATTGGGTAGTCTCACTTCAGTTCCCTGTATCATTGATACACTCCACTCCCCACCAGAATCGCCAGATTCAATAGAAATACTGTGTCTCATACATAATTGGCTATCTTGGTATGCTGAAGAGTACGGTGGTATCGTTCCTGTAGATGAAGCTCCACCTCATATAGATAAAAAAATCCAGCCACCATTACCAGTTGATAGTAACAAAGCCCAGTTGATTATCTTTCCTACTGTCCAATATGATGATATTATCAACGGCTTTGGTGGTAGACCATCTCCTCTAAATATTCCAGGACTTTATACCTTACCACCTGCTCTGTGTAATACAACTTTTGTTTTTACACAATTGCTGCCTGTGGATACTTCTACTCTCTGGCTGCGACTTTTAGGCAGGGGAGAAACTCAAAGACAGGCAATTATAGAACTTGTCAACTCGGATATTGACAATCCACTTTATGCGTTAGCTCGGCAACAATTACGAGCATGGTATCAAGTTTTACTGGAGGATCGAGCAGATGAAGAATCTCAGGAGCTAATGCAGTCTTTGGCTGTAGTTAATGGGTTTAGCGAATAAAAATGCTTATAAAACCAGTTGTGCAGGGGAGAGAATTTCTCCCTTGCTTAATCATAGAGATGTTAATATAGAAAAATGGAATTTATCATTGTTTTATGGATACCCTAACTGTTACAGATGTTAACGATTTCTTTGTTCATATACTTGTTGAACACACTGATTCAGGTAATTTTATAGCATCAGTACCAGAATTACCTAATTGCCGATCTGAAGCTACAACTCGCTCAGAGGTAATTTCCTCCGTAAAAGAAAAGGTTAAAACTCAATTAGAAAATCTTGAGGTACTAAAACTAGAAGTAACAAATAACCCTTGGATAGAATTTATTGGGATGTTTAAGGATGATGACGATTTTAAAAAGTTAGCTCAGGAAATACGTGACGAAAAATTTGTCCGAGTTTCTAAATTTAAATACGATAAAGAGTCCTAGATTATATTTACTAGGACTCTTCATCTGTATATTATTTACCTAATAATGTGAACCACTTTTACGATGATTAATTGCAGTAACTGCATCTGGTTTAAGTAACTGACCCTCATCAACAGTTGCATATACTACCCAATGATCCCCGCATTCTAAGCGTTGGTTAACTGAGCATTCTAAATAAGCTGAAGCATCACTCAGAACAGTACAACCATTGTCTGCGCGTGATGTTTTGAAATTAGCAAATCTGTCTTCTCCTGGAGCAAAGGATTTGCGAAAATGCTTCATATATTCTGTGTGAACGCCTTCTGGAAGAATATTCAACACAAACTTACCACCAGGATACATGAGAGATTCCACTGCGCGGTCTTTGGAAATCGCTACTGTAATTCCTGGAGGATTAAAGGTGGCTTGAGATACCCAAGCACCGAGCATTCCTGTAGAAACTTCCCCTTGTTTGGCTGTAACTACACACACAGAACCAATAATTCGTCCAATGGCTTGTTCCGCAGGAGTAGCAGTCTGTTGGGGTAACCGGACTTTCTTCGCTTTTTTCAAGCTTTGAGCAAAATCAGTACCTATTTCCTCACACAGTTTGAGGGTCACATCATCAGGCTTAAACTTGACTTTTAAAGTTTCAAAGCCAAAACGATATCCAGCATCCCGTAGTTTAGTTTCTACTAAATCTAGCGCTTCACCACTCCAACCAAAAGAACCAAATACTCCCGCTAATTTGCTGTTGTCGTCATTAGATAAGACTATACCCAAAGCAGTATGAATGGGAGTGGGCGCATGACCACCAATTGTGGGAGTTCCAATAATGAACCCATCGGATTGGTCTAAACTACTCAGAATTTCATTCGGGGATGCAAATTCACAGTTGATCGATTTGACTTCTACACCACCTTTCGTTAATCCTAGAGCGATCGCCTGGGCTAAAATAGCTGTATTTCCATAAGCGGAAGCATAAAGTAGCGCCACAGATATTTCTTTTTCTTTCTGGGATTGACACCAATGAGCATAGGATTTTGTCAGTTCGATCAGACTAGTCCGAACTAAAGGTCCATGACCAACCGCATACATTCTCACCTGTAAATCAGAGATTTTCTCCAAAGCTGCTTCTACATGAGTAGCATGAGGAGCCATTAAGCAGTTAAAGTAATAACGTTGGTCTTCCTTAAAGTCTTCCCATTTTTCGTCAAATATCTCATCACAACAAACGTGTGCGCCAAAAAGTTTATCTGTGTAGAGGATTTGGGTTTGTTTGTCGTAAGTACAAAGTGCTTCTGGCCAGCGAGGACTGGGAATGGGGAAGAACTTCAAAACATGACCTCTACCTAAATCTAAAGTTTCTTTTCCCCGCACGATCATAATGTTGATTTCTTGGTCAGGAAAAGCACCCCGCAAGTGATTTGCACTGAGTAGAGAACAAACAAAAGTCAGTTGGGGAGCTAGTGCTAAAATTGCCTTGATAGTTGGTATACGGTTTGGGCTAAAATGACCAAGAACTACATAATCCAGTTTTTGGATATTGACGTTTTCTTCTAATGCTGTCAGATAAATTTTGGTAAAACTTTCCCCAGGAGGATCGATTAATACTGTTTTATCAGCTGCTATTAAATAGCTATTGGCGGTAGTACCTCGTTCAAGTGCATATTCAATTTCAAATCTGAGACGTGATTTACTCCGGGATCTCAGGACTCTTGTATTTGTAGCAATAGGTAGAATTTGGATGTCGCGTGGTTTGGAGCTATTCATAGATGTTTTTGGTGCGGAGGAAAGTTGGGAAAACTAGTTTTTAAGTGTTGGGGTGCGGAGTGCTATTACCAAACACTCCGCAGATTGTCCTGAATTTGACCCTAGTAATAACTACCTACTTTGCGATGGCGAACTGCTGTCAGTCCGTCTGGTTTAGAGACACAACCATCTTCCACTGTGCAATATAAAATCCAGTGGTCGGAACATTCCATACAGCTAACTACTTCGCATTCTAAGTATGCAAGTGCATCAGTTAAAATAGGTGAACCATTTTTTGCTGTTTGGGTTTTTACCCCAGCAAAGCGATCGCACCCTGGAAGTAGTCGTTTGAGAAAATGCTTTTTCAGTTCTTGGGAGTTCCCTTCTTCTAGGATATTCAGGACAAAGCGATCGCCTACTTGCAATAAATCATCGATCGCTCGGTCTTTAGCTACAGCCATTGTGAATCCTAGAGGTTGGAAACTGGCTTGGGTGATCCAAGAAGCTAACATCGCACCACGAATGTCACCCTTTTGGGTAGTAACGATATACAAGCCATTGCTCAATCGTCCCAAAGCTTTGCCCATATTCACATCAAGGGACTTAATTTGCTTGATGTTGCGATCGCGCATCACCAATTGTCCCAGATCTGTCCCTGCTTCTGTACAAGCATGGTAAATAGCGGGAGTAGGAACTTCTTTAATCCGAATTGCTGGGAAAGCTTCCTTGACTCCCAAATCAATGAATTGTCGTCTGAGGTTGTCGATGGGTTCATCATCACCACCGAAACATTCAAATAATCCGACTACCTGTTTATCTCCCGCCACTGCTAATATAGAACTAATACCAGCTTGAGCCGCACTTAAATTAGAGGGTGGTAATCCAATGGCTATCCCCGCTGCTCTACCCGCTAGTTCTTGGATTTCTTGACTTTCCGCTGTGTTCAAGTCTAAGATGTCCACATGAACACCCGTTTTTTGCATCCCTTCGGAAATTGCATGGGCGATGCGATCGCTATATCCATAATCTGAGACATAGAACAAACCAACGGTAGTTTCGGCTTTAGTTTGTCTAGTACTCCAAGCTTGATAACAATCTCGGAGAATATTCAGGTTGTGATAGAGTAAGGGTCCATGTCCATTAGCAATGATTTTAATCTTACCTAATTCATTCATGCGCTTCATTGCATTCAACAGGGAACGCGCATTAGGACCCATTAAACAATCGTAATAGAATCTGAAGTCAGCTTCAATTGCTTCTAAATCTTCATCAAAAGTGCGATTATCGCAGAAGTGCATCCCGAAAGCATCGCAGGTATAAAGGATTTGAGTTAGGCGATCAAAGCTGAAGATGGTATCTGGCCAGTGGAGGTTTGGCGCACTGACAAACTCGATTTCATGTCCTTTTCCAATGTCGATGCGATCGCCACTTTTGACAATGCGTTTAGAAAAGGGGTCGTGGACTAAGCCTTCCAAAAACTGTAGCGCTACTTTGGAAGCTAACACGGTAGCTCTGGGAGCTAATTGCAAAACATCTTCGACTAAACCACTATGATCTGGTTCTGTATGGCTGACAATTAAGTAGTCTATTGTCTTAGGATTGACAATACTTTTGAGATTATCTAAATACAGTTGACGGAATTTTTGATGGGAAGTGTCAACTAAAACCGTTTGGTCGCCCCTAATTAAATATGAATTATAGGTTGTACCGTTTTGGAGTCCAAATTCGATATCGAAGCGATCGCGATCCCAGTCAAGAGAGCGTATCGCCGTAGTATTAGGAGCAATTTCTACAGTTTGGATAGTTAACCGATTTTGGACGTTCTCTGCGACCGTTACCATGATTCGTCCTCGAGAGCGAATAAATAGAATATCTTTTCTGCTCCCATTCTCGCTTTAAATTATTTTTAAAGTTGTAATCAAGAATATATTTTGCTAAAGTCGATTTGTAGCAATTATGATCTTTTTTCAGCATCTTTCTTAACTCAATAAATTTACCAATCCCTCTGCAATACTATTCAGTGCTGTTGCTTAACTGAAAAGAAATTAAAATATTAGCCGACATCTTGAAGATAGTTTAGTCCCCATTGATAAAGCGATCGCATCAATAACCGATCCAGATCAGGAGGTGTACTAATTTCTTTGAGTACATCCATCATTAAGTCCTTAGCTACTGAACCATGATCACCCCAAATAAACTGAATTTCCGAGAGTGTAACCGATGCGCCTTCATGAATGACTTTATTCCGTTTTGCACGAATTTTGTCTAATAGATTGTACCATTTATTAACTTGATTTAACTTCCGAGATTTACACCAGCCTTGGATTAAATCCAGAAGTCCTGGTTCGTAATTATTGCCTAAATGTTCTTTACCTGGTGGTAGTGTAACAAAACCTTTTGATAACCAATTTTGCGCTCTAAATTGAATATATAGCAGGCGCTCTAAAATTTGGGAAAACTGAATAAATGCAGCAGTATAATTTTCGCGGTAAAGAGGTAATTCTATCAGTAAAGTAGACTCCCAAGCCCGTATTAGCGTATCCTGTCTCATTTGATGTAATTCCTCTCGCCAGGTTTGAATCATTTGAGGAGCGACTAACTTACTAACATCATTAGAGCGAATCCACTCGTCAATAGATTGAAAAGATCTATGGTCGGATTCCCAGTTACTATACTTGAACAATATACCTGCTAATTTGTATAATACCTTATGACGATTTTGATGGATTTTTAACCAAATCTGTGCTTCTGAAAAATCGCCCCTTTCCCAAGCAGACTTAATTCGGAGTTTTTCTAGTGACCAGAAATACTCTCCCATAGGAATTAATTTAAAACTTTGGGAATGATTAGCAGTAACTAAACCATCTGCTAGTGTACTAAAAAATTCATCTGGTTCATCAGGACTAGCATTAAACACTTGACACTGACGTACTAAAGCCGCAGCACAGATTTCTACACAAGATGCAACTGCTGGCGCACAACCCTTATTTTGTATCCACATGACAAATTCTTCATCTTGATTAGGCGTAAAAGCGTCCAAGGCTTCTTTTAAGACTAAAAGCTCTAATTCTTGACGAATAGCGTCACTATCATTAGCACTAATTTTTGGCGTATGAACATCTACCCTGATATGAGGAAATAGGCTTTTAATTTTCCCAGCCATGAGTTCCGCTATCCAAATAGTATCCAGACGACGATAAAACCAAGACACACTTTCTGGTTGGTCAGTTCCCCAAAGAATGATATGTTTTAAGTTTTGTTGAATACCTGCTTCAATGATGGTTCTATCTAGTAGTAATTCAACTCGACTAAAATCACCACCCAACCATTCTTTACAGTACTCATAATAGCGTTGACCTAAATCTCTACCACTCCAAGGATATGTTTTATTTTCTTCTTGATAATTACCCCGTTCTATTCCTAATTCTTGATAAAGTTGGTTAATATGGGCAGGGTAGCCAATATTACCATCTGCACCAAAGGAACGAATTACACCATCTTTACACCGCCAACCTATTTGTCGAGTACCAACAGTGATGATAAGGGTGTTTACATTGGTTGTGTTACTTGCTGTTATTTTCATAAATGGATTTAAATGTTATTTTAATTATTTATTTCAGATTTTCGTATTGCTTCAAAAACTTGTGTGTGAAGTTGAGAAAAAAGACTTGCCTCCGATAGGGTTTTAAAAGACTTTCCAGTTACTAAATTAATGCAATTGATAATCCTTGTTTGCCATTGTTCGGAGTTGGTGATATCCTTACCCCAAGCATGAAAAACCTCTTTTTCTGCTAACCCACCTAAACGATGAGAAAAATAATTCCTTGCTGTCTTTGCTGAATGCCAAAATGCTTTAAAATCATTACTAGTTACTGTTTTAGGAATAGCAGCATTTAATAAATCACATAACAATGTACCATTCAACTTTTGTTCTGTTTTTTTAAAATGAGTGCTTAAAGATGGATATTTTTGCAAGATAGAATTCTTAATTAATGGATAGTTGTTTTCTCTTTCTTTTACATCATTGGGAAAAGAATCAGCAGCCCACCAGTATAAGAGACCTTCAATAGCCCTATAGCTGTGTAGCATTGCTTCTGTAGTATTCATTTGTTTAAGACGAATTACGCCTAAATAGGCTTGTTCGTAAGCCATCCATAGTCTACCTTGTAGATTGTCTATCTTAATAGAAGTTCCAGCGAGGGTGAGAAATTTTTGAAACTCCCCTTGATTCCAAAGTTCTCCAGCTTTTAATAAATTTGGTATTGTTCCAAAATTGGAACTTGATTGCTGAAAATAAGGTTCTAGTAAATTAGAGCTTTCAGCATAATCATAACTTGATAATAATTTCAAGGCTTGTTGTTGAGTTCTATCCCAAAGATAGTTATTACCTAGAAACGGACCATTATAATCTGAAGGAATACCATTATGATTGGCTGATGTATTTTGTTGAACTTCAAAAAATAGAATGCGATCGCCATAAAAACTGAGTCCTGAAACCCTTGCGGATTCAGAAGTTTGACCAACTCCTCCCTTCACACATACCCAAATAGCTTGATGAGACTGAATATCAATTTGATTTCTCCAAGTTCGTCGCCACCAACTAAACATCTGTTCAAAATTAGAGGGATTAGTGCCATCTTGACCGACATAAATAATATTTACATTCTGATCATTCAGATGTTGAAATTTATTGATAATCCATTTTTTAATTATTTGCGTTGCATATAATGTATCTTTTTCTCTCTGTTTGACCTCTTTTTTCTGATCAGTGGCAATTAAATAAACTGTTTCAATTTCCGATGCCCTATCATTGAAAATCTTACCGATAATTGCTGGTTGAATATTATCTATGTAGACTTGAATATTATCTAACAGGTGTTTAGTTAAATCTCGAAACGAAATATTATATAATCCCAATTCGGAAATAACTTCTGCTTGTTCACCAATAATTTCTCCATTTTGCATCCTATCATCGCCAACGTTAAACCATTTACCGGACGTAATTTGAAACATTAAATCTCTAGTGCCAATTGTAGCAATTAAAGCTGATTTCATATCTAATCAAGTGATATTAACTAGTGTTTTCAAAAATTAACCTTCCGATGGAGGCTGGACACCAAATAAATGTACAGCACTATTCATCCTACCTAAATCACAGAGAAAACGTGAACGTACATGTTCGGTATTTGGTGTTTGTCCGCCCATAAATAAACACACAATTTCTTGACAGTCAGTTTCTTCCTGTTGATTAGGAATATTTATTCGTTTAATACTTGCCCAAGAACAATGTGCATTACCACCCCTAGCTGCTACACCACCTAAATCCGGATTACGCTTATAATCTTGTGGGTAATTCTCATGATAAATTAAATGCATTCCCTCACCGCGAGTTGCTTCTGCGTTATCTTCCTCCCATTGTATTGAAGAATTTTCTATGGGATTCGTATTGGGTCCGGGAACTAGATAAATTGCACAAGTCGTAGGCGAAAAAACCTCTGCTCTAATATTATGTTCATTGCTGGATATTCTCTCACCCCAATAATTATGTATTGCTGTCAACCAATCACTATAAGCTTTTGTCCAAGTTGCTGGATCAAGAGATAAATTAAAAAGCTTACTATCCCATTGATTAGTAGTTCTGTGTCTCAATTTGTGAGTTAATATTAAATGCGTTCCCCTAGGAGATGCCTTACCATTGTTCATATAAAATTTATGCAATGGTCTACGCCAACCACGCCCAACACCACCAACCATGACTGCAAAACGAATTATTGGCAAAATAATTGTATTCAGAATTTCTTGTGGTGCGCTAATTTTTAGTTTACCCTTCCATAGATAAAAAAATGGTTCATTATTAGAGCGCTCGCCCCATGTTCGACTTTGAAACATTTGTAGACGCACACAGCCCTTGCGACTATTTCCATCTCCTGCATTTATATCTCCCATAAGTTCAGCTACAGTCAATTTAGCAAAATTTTCTGGCATCACTCCCAAGAAAAAGCGCATTAGCCAAGAGCGTAACCAACCGCGCCAATGAGAAGGGCGTAATTCCATTTTACCAATATTTGGTCCAGCATTACCTTGGCTATATAAGCTAAATTCAAATTGCTTAACTGCTTCCTTAGGGTCAGCAATCAGATTCTGTGAAGAACCAGAAAATTTGCCAACTCCGTATCCAGAAGCAGTTCGACCACCAACACCATATACAGTTAGTGCTTGTTGTACCCATTCCCAAACTTCATTGACTTCTTCATCTGTAGTTCGCCCAGGTATTCCTCTAATTGCTACTAAAACAGGAATTGGATCACTACCATTACCTAAACTGTAAAGAGATAATGGTGTACATTGTTTTTGATGATATATCTGAAATTCTTGCTGGGGATTGACAATATCTAATGTTAATCTAGTTGCTTTTTCTGGCCAAGCATCGAGAAATTCTATTTTCCCAGCATTAATTTTATCTTTTTCTTGATATCCTAACAGATGGTACATTTTTGGTAAGATCTCTGGGCGCTTTTTTGCCCATGCTCTTACCAAGCCTCGGATAGAAGCTGCTGGAATATAGCCATTGAGGGGTAGATCTTTTAATTTATCCCAATTTTCATCAACGTTGCGTTTATCTTCTGCTCGCCCTTCAGTTGGCCGCCATGCACCATAAGGTTCACCAGCAGAAACAATAGTTTCCACATCTGGATGAGGAAATGAACCAACTTTTGCACGCCACTGGATAGTAAAAATACCTTTTTTAAATAAGCCAGATTGCGATCGCTTTTGGTGTTGCTTTTCTAGTAAATTGATTAATTGAATTCCAGTGTACATTAATCCTCCTGATATGCTCTTGCCCAAAAATTCCAGTGATTAGCTAGTAATAAAGAAGTACGCCAAAGCCACATATATTGTTCTGGTTTATTCTTTGTTATATCTACTATTTTTTTCATCAAGTCTGGTTTTTCAAGTGGATTATCCTTATCTATCATTTGACCTATTAAGGATTCCCACACTGGTACAACCCGCTCTCGTATTTCACCACGTTGAGCATTAGATTGATTCAGATAACCAACCGCAGATAATAGACCAAAAACTCTTAAATGTTGAGACAATTTTAAAATGGCATTTAAGTCATTTTTATCCAAATTCTGTTTTTTGGACAGTTTTAGATAGTTTTGTATATGTTCATGAGCAGTTAGACTCATTTGCTCTGGTAAAACTAGAGAAGATTTATCCTCGATCTGAACAATTTCAGACTTGACAGATTCAGGACTTTTTGGAGGTGTTGGATTTTTGTTTGATGTGGGTTTTTGAGAATTATGCCTATGTCGATTATTAGCCATGATTTTATGTTCCTTTAGGATGTAACTTCGTCTTTAACAGTTGGATTTATCCAGCCTTGAACCCAACCTCGTCCTATATTAGCTTGACCACCTACTTGGAATAATTCCTGTAAAATACTAAGTACTAATTTTTTTTGTTGATCGGTTATAGGATTATTTTTGAGCAGACTATAACCCCAAGGATAATAGAAAATAGTATCTCTAGGAATACAAATATCTGTCCAGAAAACTTCAGCAGAACCTTCTTGATTAGCACCCTCAGTTTTTTCTTGAATTTTGTTACGAACTTGTGTCCAAAGTGAATGCTCCATTAATACTTGAAAATCTCCATCGGGTAAAATAATTAGATTACTTTCCCATGTAGGTTTAACAGAATTTTTTAATGAATCTGGCCATCCTGTTAAAGCAATAACTTGTTTTTGCTCTGAAGATAATGATTCAACTTTAACTTGAGCATCAGCGATAGAATAAACTCCCGGACGAATACCTACAGCGTGATTAGGAAATATTACTGCTTTTTGGCGTGAGACTATGGCATGGTCGCGAATTAATGAGTGACAACTAATCCAAGTAAATATGTCTCTATTATTAACTGACATAGTCCGCATAGGAATCCATAGCAATCTGGCATCTCCAAACCAAACTTGATGAACTCCCATTTGACCATTTTCATCTAGTTCTTTACCAAAAAGAGCTTCAGATGCTGTTTTATCTGATATTTCTACTTCATCTCTCAGGCTACCACGTAAAGAAGAACCCGGAATATAAGGGAAATTCGTGTGTACTTCACGAGCAATTTCTAAGATATTACCTAAGTCTCCTTCACCTCCACAATGAATTGGTGCAAGACTGTACATATAACCAACTCTAAAATCAGGCATTTTTCTCCTCAGTTATTTCTTGATATTTGATCCACAACATTTCTGAGTAACCCAGTTGTTTCCAACCATTTACAGAAGATTCAGCATTATCCTGGAATAATTTTTGCGGTTGATTCAAATAATATAAACTTCCTGGTGATGCTGCAAATACTTGGGGTGCGGGAATACTTCTATCATCTTTATCCTTGATTCTGCAACTGATTGGTACTGGTTTATCTGTAGCCATGCTCACAAATTTACCATCTTTTAGTTTCCATTCCCAAGGATAAGGACGACATAATGAAACTTTTTGATTATGCTTATTTGTGTGTGGTCTTTCAAATACTCCAGGGGTAATTAAGTAAGCTATTGATTTACTAGCACTTTTAAAATTACCATCTGAAATTTTTTGTAGTTCTTGCCATTGCTCTCCTAATTCCGGACATTCTTCAACAATTACTCTGTGTCCTTCCCCTCCTAATCTAATTGTAGCAGGTGTTGTGATTTTTTGATTAATTCCTATGGCTAAATTCCAGTTTTGATGTAAACGAATGGCATTTTCCACAAAGTAACCATCGGATTCTTTCACTTGTCGCGTTCCTTCCTCAAGAGTGTTATGAGAACGTGTTTCTATCTCCCAAGGTTTATCTTCATGACTTCCAGCAGTTACTTTCCAGTCGTCTCTGTTGATTTTTCCTGTTTCGAGATATTGCTGAACAACTGAGAAAGGTAAATATTGTCTGAATTTTCCTTCATAATTATTTTCTTCATCTTTGTTTTCTGGTTTATCTTTCTGCTTAGGTTTAACTAAAGGACAAGGTTGACTTTCATCCCATAATGCGCTATTGAGATGGTGAGATGTATCTTCCCATTTTAAAGGTACAAGGGGTGTAGATTGATCAAACCCCAATGGACGGGGAAAATATAAGGTATGTCCTGTATTGTCATAGCAAAGAAATGGACCTATAATCTGAAATTTCTTGTCGCCCAATATTCCTCTAAATGCTCCAGCTATGGTATGACCATTAGGAGGAAAAACACTACCCGCCCAGGCTCTTTCTTGGGGTGAGAATGGTTTAGCATCCCTTAGCATTAATATGTCTAGTGGTGTAAGTTTGTACCAGTGCATTGATTAGCACCTCCTAGTGTGATATCACGGTTACGTTTGACAAATGCGGCAAGTTTTAACCAACTTTGGATTTCGCTATCTAGTTGTTCATGTTTGGTAGTACTAAATAGTTGTGTGATAAAGTCAGCTAGGTTTTGTTGAAACTCTTTTTTGGCGGTTTCGTTGTTTTGGAATTCATCGCGGCGATCGCAGAATACTTTTGTCCAAGGTGCGATCGCCTCTTGGTGTGGTGCTGGGTGCTGACTCCACAGGCTTGCTGCTTGTTCAAAGATGGCGCTTGGTGCTTCATGTGTAATTAATTTTTGCCATTTGTGGAAAACACAGAATTTGGCAGTGGATTTTAAGATATTACCGTTACTATATAATACCCGTACTTGTACAGCATCTTTTGGATCAGAATTAGGAGATTTGTGTTCTTTGGCTTTTTTCTCGGCTTCCCAGAGATTTTCTAAGGCGATCGCTAATGGTACTGAATGATGAGCAATCACAACACCAAAACTAATTGTAGCTTTACAACCCATTGTAAATAGTGGACGTTTCTGGATACCCTCAGGTGGGCGATCGCCTGACCAACTCCAATAATCTCCAGAGCTATTAAAATATTGGCCCTGGTGATCCAACTTAGATTTAAAAGGGTCTTCTGCGCCTTTAAAACATTGTCGAATATCCCATAACCAGTCATCCCATTCCCAGAGATTCATGTAGGCTAAAACATCATCACCACCACTATAAATCAGTTTACCAGCATAACGAGTTTGAGTCAGATAAGGTACAAGTTGATTAGAAAAATCTAGTAAAGCACGACTTAAAGCACTATGGGTACTTGGTCCCATTCTTTTTCTCATGTCCAAGAAGCCTGAAAATTTTGTCAGGTTTTTTATAACTTTTTCTTCAAAACCATCAGGAATATAAACCCGATATGGTTCCATTTTTGCGCCCTTTAGCCATTCACTCATACCATCACCATCGCCAGCAGCTAATATATACCAGCTAGAGGGGTTATTCTTGGGATAATAATGGTTAATAATGCGATTTACTTCTTTAGTATATTCCTCCTTTAGCTCATCACCCTTTTGTAAATCTTCCAGCATCCAACCAACGTTAAGTAACCGTGGATGGTATTTTTTAGGGTAATTATTCTGAATATCCATCCAAGGAACACCCCATTTTTCCCGTACTTTCTCAATAGCAGATTTTGTTTCTGGAAATTTAGCAATTATCTCTTGACAAAGATTTTCAAAATTGTGCTTATGTTCCCCATTTGTTTGATTAACTTTTAAGTATCCAGCAACACCAGAAGTTAAATCTGGATAAGATATGGATAAATCATTTTCATCTATTTCTAATAATTGTGGTAAAATCTCATGTAAACTACGTTTGACCACTTCTGTAGCATTTAACTGTTCTGTACCATCAAAAAAACCTGCGTGATCTTTCCACAATTCTTTAGTATCTGCTTCTGTCATCCAATCTTTTCCGGCTTTACCAGGATTAACAACTGGACCAATTCCAGAAATAGTAGAACGTGGTGCAAAGGCTGTGGGTACTTCCCAATTACGGACGTTCTTTACACATGCTAAACTCTGACGAGTAGCATCAAATATATATCCCCACCATGAACCAACATTAGCACTAAAACCTCTTTTTTGATTATCCCAACGTTGTTTATATGCTTCTCTTAATAACTCAGATTCTTTTTCTTGAAAGAGTTGATTTTCCTGGAATGTTAAATTGTATGCTTTATTTTGTTCATCTGACCATTTTGCAAATTCCCCATGATTATTTTCGTCAGCAGAACATTTAAAATCTTCTCCTAGTTTACCAATAGATAGGGCTGTCCAATAAAATTGCCACTGAGAATTTAACCATCCTTCCCAAGTAGTATTATTAAGCGTTAAAGCTCCCATCCAATGACGTTGATCATGTAATTCGTGGAATACTAACTTACTAATCTTGAGCCATTCTTCTAATAAAGTTTGCTTGGCTGTTTGCATGGCAGCTTTCACCTTATTTTCCGGTAATATCAACACTATGACATTAGGGAATCCTGCGGTTAATAAGGAATTGGAAGGTGGTGCTTCTATCCAAGTTTTAAATTCTGGATATTTTTGTAACAGCCAATGATCGATTAATGGTTGCTGATAAAGACTAGGATAAAGCAATGCGTCCGGTCCATATTGATTTGCTAAGACCCAACAAACTTTAGCAGAGAGATAATGGAGTAACCAAGAACCTGCCCAAAAATCTCGCATTTTGCGACTAGCCTTAATTAATTCTTGTACTGGGCTAAAGGTAAATACTGCTAAATATGGATGAGAAACTTCTTTTCCTTTTGGCCATTTTTTTACTTCGTCTAATGTTAAATCGTATCCTGCTAATCCACCCGCTAATGCTGCGGTCATGCTAACATGACTCCAAATAGAAGCATCAGGAATACGAGTTTCAGCAGGCATTAACATTAATGTATGATCATCAAATAAATCACAAGTTGCTTGTGGTAAACAACGCCACAACCACCAATATAGATGTTTAATTTTTTTAATATCAGTTTTAATATCGTCTTGTTGTAATTCTGGAGGTATTGCTGCTAATAATTTATTTTCCTGATCTTCTAAATATTTTTGACGTTGAGACTTTATAAGCTGATCATGCAGTTTGATCTTAAAATCTTGTTTTTTACCGGATAGTAAATGAGTAATCTGTAATCCTTTAATACGGTTATCTGATGGAGCATAATTAACAGAATTTGTAGTTATACCTATAGCTGCTCTGTCACTTGCTGATGCTATATGATCTGCTAATAGTATATTTGCTAACGCTTTGCCAGAGGATTCATCAGGAGTTTTTCCAGTTTCAACCCAAGGTTCCATGACTGTTAACTTTTCATAGAAACTATTTTTACCCCGTCCGCTATTATCATGTAAAGCTTTTAATATAGGGTCGTGGAGTAAGCCCCAGATTTTAGCTCGCCAATATTCTTCTGACACTAGTAACTTCCTTTGTAGTTGACATACACATTCTAGTGTTCTAATTAAGTATTTGTCTAGCAATATAAAATATTTTAATATTTCCATAAATAGTTTCTACAATGCTTTATTTATAAGCTTCTCTTGTATATCAGAATTTTCATTACGAATATTTTCTTGTGCTTGACATCGATTTCTATTTATGTTGATACAAAGCAATAATTTGCTATAAATTAAGTTTTTAAGCTTAAATATATTATAATAAGTACTGTTAATACTATTTTTTAAGTATTGAAATAAGTATAAGCTTCTTAGAGGCAATAACTATTAATGCTGTCTTTATTGAGATCAAGCGGACAAAATAATTGTGTTCTTCCCAACTTTTGGTGATATCGTGTAGCGATCGTCTATAGCACCACTCTTTTTTTCGCCAAAGATTGACAAGAACCCAATTATTGCTTTTGCTGAATACTTAATTATAGTTTAAACATGAGTTTCGATTCAATTAATATCCCTAGCGAGTAGGAATTTTATTATTAAAAACTTGAGCGGCGATAGAGAAATCAGAGTTGGTTTCCATTCAATTAATATCCCTAGCAAGTAGGAATTTCCTCGAAAATTGGCGGGTTAGTGATATTTTCTTGTCCGGGAAAGTCTCCATTCAATTAATACTCCTAGCGAGTAGGAATGAGTGATCGCAATGGCAATTATTGACTCCTCGCTCAGCCGTGAGTTTCCATTCAATTAATATCCCTAGCGAGTAGGAATGTAAGGAAGTGGCAGGTAGTACTAGGGTTTGACTGAGAGTTTCTATTCAATTAATATCCCTAGCGAGTAGGAATGGAATATATGTCTACGGTTTCAAGGGGACTTCCCCTGGTGTTTCCATTCAATTAATATCCCTAGCGAGTAGGAATACTAATGTAGCTGTAGCACTAGATCCAGCACTTAAGTTTCCATTCAATTAATATCCCTAGCGAGTAGGAATTTCAATAACTTGACTAATACTTGGCAAGTCACTGACATCGTTTCCATTCAATTAATATCCCTAGCGAGTAGGAATGCACTTGCTGTGAACAAATCTATGAAAATATAGATAAAGTTTCCATTCAATTAATATCCCTAGCGAGTAGGAATTCAAGTCTTCTAATGTAGCCGAGGCATCCTTTACAATTTGGTTATGTTTCCATTCAATTAATATCCCTAGCGAGTAGGAATTGACCTGGATGATGCCATAGCTAATCATGGAGTTGCTGAAGTGATAGTTTCCATTCAATTAATATCCCTAGCGAGTAGGAATAGAGTACATTGACATAAAGAAATGGAGTGCGGAAAATGTTTCCATTCAATTAATATCCCTAGCGAGTAGGAATGGGCGATCGCTGAAAAGTACCAACGAGATTATGTTTGCTGTTTCCATTCAATTAATATCCCTAGCGAGTAGGAATACGGTTTAGAAGCTGCTCTGAAAGATGAGCGCGGTAAAGTGCAGTTTCCATTCAATTAATATCCCTAGCGAGTAGGAATCGTACATGGGCTGCTACCGCTTTATTTGCTGCAAGTTTCCATTCAATTAATATCCCTAGCGAGTAGGAATTGTCCCAATTACGTACTCATCCAAAAATCTTCCAACAGTTTCCATTCAATTAATATCCCTAGCGAGTAGGAATAGACCTAAGCTTAGACCAGAAGATGGTCATGTTAGACGGAGAGTTTCCATTCAATTAATATCCCTAGCGAGTAGGAATCTCATGATTCAGTTCAAGGTACATATGATATGAATTTTCCGTTTCCATTCAATTAATATCCCTAGCGAGTAGGAATGTTAGAAAAATATTAAATTAAATAACATTAAATTAAATAATATTAGTTTCCATTCAATTAATATCCCTAGCGAGTAGGAATTTTCTAACACTGTTTCCAACAACTATTACATTGTTATCTGTTAACTTTGCAGTTTCCATTCAATTAATATCCCTAGCGAGTAGGAATTAATTATAGTTCACAGATTAATCTAGGAGCAGGATTAGCATGTTTCCATTCAATTAATATCCCTAGCGAGTAGGAATTTAAACACGTATCCAAGGAACAAAAAATGATTACATTCAACGTGTTTCCATTCAATTAATATCCCTAGCGAGTAGGAATCGCTACAGTACAACGAGGCTCTCCAAAAGAGAGAGTACGTAAGTTTCCATTCAATTAATATCCCTAGCGAGTAGGAATCCTATAAATAAATTACCTGTTGATTGCCTTAGTTCTAAGTTTCCATTCAATTAATATCCCTAGCGAGTAGGAATTTCCCAGACTTCTATCCTATCTGGGAATACCCTATACTCCTGTTTCCATTCAATTAATATCCCTAGCGAGTAGGAATATTCTTGTGTTGTATCAACACCACCCAATACAAGGTTTCCATTCAATTAATATCCCTAGCGAGTAGGAATGATACAGTTGTACCGTCGTGGTATGAGCGGTACAGTGTTTGTAGCGTTTCCATTCAATTAATATCCCTAGCGAGTAGGAATTGCAGGCTGAAATAATCTGGAACTTCCAGCAGTGGGAAGTTTCCATTCAATTAATATCCCTAGCGAGTAGGAATGCTTGAAACAACTAACAAAGCACTTCCCTTTAACGAAAGTGTTTCCATTCAATTAATATCCCTAGCGAGTAGGAATTTACTTCCTTCAGTCTAGGTAAATCCTCTAAGTTAATCTGTTTCCATTCAATTAATATCCCTAGCGAGTAGGAATCATAAACAATCCGGCTCGCCGCATTTTATACAGCATTGAGTTTCCATTCAATTAATATCCCTAGCGAGTAGGAATATTACATGGGAAGAGTTGGAGCTGGACTCTTCTGAATACTTAAGAGGTTTCCATTCAATTAATATCCCTAGCGAGTAGGAATACATATGACTTTTCAAAGTTTGATTAACTTCTGTGTTATCCCGTTTCCATTCAATTAATATCCCTAGCGAGTAGGAATGTAACTTCATTGTTTTTGCAAGTAGGGAAGTTTATACCAGAAATGTTTCCATTCAATTAATATCCCTAGCGAGTAGGAATGCGTCGCCAGTTTTTTTGAAAGAATCGCCAATATTAAGTTTCCATTCAATTAATATCCCTAGCGAGTAGGAATGCATCTCGAAAGTCATGTGTTGCTAGTTCGACGTTGTAGGTTTCCATTCAATTAATATCCCTAGCGAGTAGGAATTCAGTACGCAAACTTAAACGAAGTAGCACCAATGTGTTTCCATTCAATTAATATCCCTAGCGAGTAGGAATTTAAAGCTAAGTATACGGTCGAAGGGCTAAAGATTCCAGTTTCCATTCAATTAATATCCCTAGCGAGTAGGAATTGGCTTATTGCCGGGGTTGCAGCTTCCTTCTTCTTTTTAGCTCGTTTCCATTCAATTAATATCCCTAGCGAGTAGGAATATACAAGTTCCATATTCTCTCCCCTTTAGATAGAGAGATTCAGTTTCCATTCAATTAATATCCCTAGCGAGTAGGAATAATACAATATCTTGTAAATAACTTGTAGTAGTTAAGTTTCCATTCAATTAATATCCCTAGCGAGTAGGAATTGAAATAGCAGCAATGAATGCTTGTAATAAACTAGGAGTAGTGTTTCCATTCAATTAATATCCCTAGCGAGTAGGAATTTTTTCATGAGTGTATCCTGCTTGATCTAATTGTTGTTTCCATTCAATTAATATCCCTAGCGAGTAGGAATTCCACAACATTCAAGCCCACGCGGAATTTTATAGCTCTGTAGGCAATGATGGTTTCCATTCAATTAATATCCCTAGCGAGTAGGAATTGGGAAGGGGAGGTAGGGAGTTTTTAGCAGATGGGAGGTTGTTTCCATTCAATTAATATCCCTAGCGAGTAGGAATGTTTCAAAAGGAGAAATGGTCATGTTTGGATTAAAGTCTTGTTTCCATTCAATTAATATCCCTAGCGAGTAGGAATTCCAAGAAACTACTGCGTGTCGGTTTTCTAAGTCCACTTCTAAGTTTCCATTCAATTAATATCCCTAGCGAGTAGGAATTTGGAAACCTTGGATGGAGGGACAATCCTCCATCCAAGGTTTCCATTCAATTAATATCCCTAGCGAGTAGGAATTTAGTAGCCACAGGTATGCTGTGGCTACTGAAGAGAGGTGAACCATATGGTTTCCATTCAATTAATATCCCTAGCGAGTAGGAATTGTAGATACTTATAAATATTTAATATCAGATGATTTTAAGTTTCCATTCAATTAATATCCCTAGCGAGTAGGAATAGTTTCCCTATTGTTAACTGGGAGAGAGGTCTCCTGCTCATGTGGGTTTCCATTCAATTAATATCCCTAGCGAGTAGGAATCAAAGATTTTGTAGGCAAGAAAAAACAAGTCAAAATCTCGTTTCCATTCAATTAATATCCCTAGCGAGTAGGAATCCTTAATCTTGGATTCAGCGATCGCTAGAATATTAGGTTTCCATTCAATTAATATCCCTAGCGAGTAGGAATTTTGGACAAAATAGATAACTACACTTTCAAAGTCATTGATTGTTTCCATTCAATTAATATCCCTAGCGAGTAGGAATTTGCTGCAAGATTAAACAGCCAAGTGGCTGTTTTCAAATTTGTTTCCATTCAATTAATATCCCTAGCGAGTAGGAATTACCAAAGTTTCACCACCAAAGGCTTTGGGCGCTTTGTGAAGCCCAGAACGTTTCCATTCAATTAATATCCCTAGCGAGTAGGAATTTACCAGCAGCAATCATGTCTGTAACTGTTATTTCAAGTTTCCATTCAATTAATATCCCTAGCGAGTAGGAATGAGTGAGGTTGACGGTAAAGAATACTTGTTTAGTTTCCAGTTTCCATTCAATTAATATCCCTAGCGAGTAGGAATTTTAATTTCTTTGATATATCACTTTCTTGATTTATATTACTGTTTCCATTCAATTAATATCCCTAGCGAGTAGGAATGACCTGAACTGGTCGAGGCAATTACACACCACCTGAAATATGGTTTCCATTCAATTAATATCCCTAGCGAGTAGGAATGAGATAAAAACTCTGTTTGGCAGGGTGGAAAATACAGCCGAGTTTCCATTCAATTAATATCCCTAGCGAGTAGGAATTTTTCCCCACGAGTCGTCGAGAACGCAGTACTCGGGTTTCCATTCAATTAATATCCCTAGCGAGTAGGAATCTACGAGGGCGTGTATACGAAAGAGTTTGCCGGTCTACTAGACCGTTTCCATTCAATTAATATCCCTAGCGAGTAGGAATAACCGATATGGCTGTTTTGAATGATGCTTGAATGAAACAGTTTCCATTCAATTAATATCCCTAGCGAGTAGGAATTCAAGAAGGGTAGAAACAATAAACCCGATCAAGTTGGTTTCCATTCAATTAATATCCCTAGCGAGTAGGAATCACCATGAATGAACAGAACACGCGACTGGATGCCGCGCAAAAAAGTTTCCATTCAATTAATATCCCTAGCGAGTAGGAATTATTGATAGAAAAAAAAGTCATTGTGATGTGGCAGTAATTTCAACGTTTCCATTCAATTAATATCCCTAGCGAGTAGGAATTAACAGGAAATTTATTACCTAATTCAGGTACAGATGCTATAGAGGTTTCCATTCAATTAATATCCCTAGCGAGTAGGAATCTCGGCAGCCATCAACGGTTGGGGTTTAGGACTAGCTTGTTTCCATTCAATTAATATCCCTAGCGAGTAGGAATCTAAACACATAAACAGCCATTCCTTATTCACGTATTTAGTTTCCATTCAATTAATATCCCTAGCGAGTAGGAATCCCCCAGCATACAGTGGCTGGACCAGGGGGAGCTACCATACCGTTTCCATTCAATTAATATCCCTAGCGAGTAGGAATTTTGAACTCCACGATAGCATTCAGGGTCATTATGCTTGTTTCCATTCAATTAATATCCCTAGCGAGTAGGAATCTCCATCCAACATCCAACAGTCATCAATACTTGGGAGTTTCCATTCAATTAATATCCCTAGCGAGTAGGAATTTCTCGCGAAGAAGCTGTTCAAGAGCTTTTCTTGATTGATGTAGTTTCCATTCAATTAATATCCCTAGCGAGTAGGAATCTGCTACCGGATGACTCCCCAAGTGCATTTCTATAGTTTCCATTCAATTAATATCCCTAGCGAGTAGGAATATTAATACTATTACAGGTATACCAGACAAGAAGGGAAGTTTCCATTCAATTAATATCCCTAGCGAGTAGGAATTTGGCGCTAGGAAATCTGTTGACAAAAATATTTGAATGTTTCCATTCAATTAATATCCCTAGCGAGTAGGAATCCGCACTTGATCCTGGCGAAAAGTCAACTGTTTTTAAAGAGTTTCCATTCAATTAATATCCCTAGCGAGTAGGAATCACACCTGAAATCCAGAGGCTTAATGTATTCTCTAGTTTCCATTCAATTAATATCCCTAGCGAGTAGGAATTTGATTTAGTAGTTCAGCGCATCTCTCGATGTGGAACGTTTCCATTCAATTAATATCCCTAGCGAGTAGGAATAACGATTTTGAAACAACTGAAGTAGCGGCGAGATATCAACGTTTCCATTCAATTAATATCCCTAGCGAGTAGGAATTTGACTATTTGGGTGCATCGTTAGCTGCTCTGACACTTCAGTTTCCATTCAATTAATATCCCTAGCGAGTAGGAATTAGGGAAAGACTCTTCGTTGTGGGTTATCACAGCAGAGTTTCCATTCAATTAATATCCCTAGCGAGTAGGAATCTAATCCGCCAGATATAGCCAAAGATGAAATAGCTGTTTCCATTCAATTAATATCCCTAGCGAGTAGGAATCCGGGCTACTACCACGACTCGGATGGTGATTACATTCGGTTTCCATTCAATTAATATCCCTAGCGAGTAGGAATTCCAGGGGTGGGTTATAATTTTCCATTTTTCCTTTTAGGTTTCCATTCAATTAATATCCCTAGCGAGTAGGAATATAAGATTCTAATCCCGATTTTTGTTGATCTAGTTGAGTTTCCATTCAATTAATATCCCTAGCGAGTAGGAATGTGAAATTCAAACAGTCCCAAACTTTTACCCGTTGTTTGTAGTTTCCATTCAATTAATATCCCTAGCGAGTAGGAATATCAGTGGTATCTGAAAGAATTTGTACAAATTTAAGTTTCCATTCAATTAATATCCCTAGCGAGTAGGAATCTTATGGGAAAAGTAGTTTGCAGTAAAAATCTGACTAAGTTTCCATTCAATTAATATCCCTAGCGAGTAGGAATGGTAAGGGTGACTCCTTACCCTAATGGGAGATTAAAAGCAGTTTCCATTCAATTAATATCCCTAGCGAGTAGGAATTGTAGCCCCCGCGCCTGTCATAGCTTCTGCTGTTTTACCTCGTTTCCATTCAATTAATATCCCTAGCGAGTAGGAATACTCGGTACTTCTTGAGCCAAGACCTTTTGGGCAGGATTGTTTCCATTCAATTAATATCCCTAGCGAGTAGGAATTTTACTGGCTCTGTGGGCAACTCTATAAGCGAGCTTTAGGTTTCCATTCAATTAATATCCCTAGCGAGTAGGAATGTAATCTTTCCAGATGGATTTGCTCATGAACCCTTCAAAGTTTCCATTCAATTAATATCCCTAGCGAGTAGGAATGATGATTAGGTATAGACTATTTAGATTAATATAAAAGTATCGTTTCCATTCAATTAATATCCCTAGCGAGTAGGAATCCAAATCGCATTACATATTCAAAGCAAAGATATGAACGGGAAAGGTTTCCATTCAATTAATATCCCTAGCGAGTAGGAATAAAAGCCCAGATGGCGCAAAAATCCGCGCCAATGCTGATTGTTTCCATTCAATTAATATCCCTAGCGAGTAGGAATCGGTTTTGCTTAAGGTCGTGCCATCATTCAGAATATCTTTGTTTCCATTCAATTAATATCCCTAGCGAGTAGGAATACAGCCTATCCCACCATCAGATTTTTCTTTCTTGTTTCCATTCAATTAATATCCCTAGCGAGTAGGAATTTACTTGTCGTTTTTGTTGTTTTCTTGTTGTTGTTTATCAGGTTTCCATTCAATTAATATCCCTAGCGAGTAGGAATTAGAATCTGAGAAAATAAAGCATCAAGAAAAATTTAAGTTTCCATTCAATTAATATCCCTAGCGAGTAGGAATTTAAAGATGAATTATCATCAGATGATGTAAAGGAAAGTTTCCATTCAATTAATATCCCTAGCGAGTAGGAATCTAGAATCCCTTAAGAGAAGTTACTTTAAGGTTACTAGGAAGGTTTCCATTCAATTAATATCCCTAGCGAGTAGGAATTTAATACTAATTTCAGTATACACAGTATGTATATTCTTATGTTTCCATTCAATTAATATCCCTAGCGAGTAGGAATTTCTGGCACCCTCTCCATTAAGTCACCCCAGAAGTCTCTTTGAGTTTCCATTCAATTAATATCCCTAGCGAGTAGGAATCAGGTAGAACAGGAATGGAAACTCCTTCAGGAAGCTAAAGTGGAAGTTTCCATTCAATTAATATCCCTAGCGAGTAGGAAT
>Ga0116228_10000349_pt1 | contig 34211 bp, 25 predicted proteins | sample S1TSphfallax_2_FD_89694 | JGI IMG/M metagenome (GOLD analysis project Ga0116228, IMG submission 89694) | Host-associated microbial communities from peat moss isolated from Minnesota, USA - S1T2_Fc - Sphagnum fallax MG | ecosystem: Host-associated > Plants > Peat moss > Unclassified | place... | reverse complement strand
GATATTGAGCGCTTAACCGAAAGATTCAATCAATTCCTAGAAAATGCAGCAATTGATAGAAATACTTTTATTGATGCAATCTCGGAAAATTCTGAAGATATTGAGCGCTTAACCGAAAGATTCGAGCAATTCCTAGAAAATGCAGCACAAGATAGACAACAAGCTGCTATTGATAGACAACAAGCTGCTATTGATAGACAACAACAAGCAGAATTGAATCAGCAGTTTCAATCTGAAATTAGAAGAATATGGGAATATCTCTTCACACAAAGTGGTAATGGTCATAATCCTATATCATAAGTCTAGAGCAGGGAACAGTCTTTGGCGGAATAGGAAGAAAAACCTGCCCGAATTTTGGTCTAAAGCCCCTAAATTTAGTTATGAAAAGAAACAAAAACATTTTTTTGGAGATGCGCAGCACAAGAAAAAATACGTCCTTATCCAAATCCCCTAATTTTAATTATGGGGATTTTGCTGTTAGAGAGTTCCCCATTCCCCGTTCCCTCTTAATAAATTTTTGATGCTTTATAGATGAAATCGTAATACTCTCCCCTACCAGTGCGTGAAAGTCAACAGCCAGAAGATTGATTTTATCTATAGAACAAGTGTGACAATAGCATTAGGTGATAATGCCATTTTCGAGAGCGGAGCTGGAGAAGCCCCGCAAGGGAGGGTACAATTAAGAGGTGACAACGACTTCAGATTGAGGAATGGATATCTGTAAATAACGATGAAGGCGATTAACAGCATTTATGTAAGCATATGCTGAAGCAACTATGATATCCGTATCTGAGGATTGTCCTGAAAAAATTCGCTCCCCATGTCCTAACCGAACTGTAACCGTTCCCAGTGCATCAATACCAGCAGTTACAGATTGTACGGAGAACTCGATTAAATGATTAGGAATCTGTACCAGATGATTGATGGCTTGATATACTGCATCCACTGGACCAGTACCCACAGCAGCACCCGTAATAATCTTACCTTCTGGTGTAACAATCGTGATGGTTGCAGTCGGACAAGTACAATCTCCACAGATGACTTGCACATGTTCGAGTTGAAAACCTCTTTCCATCTTGATTTGCGTTTCGTCTCGGACGATCACCTCCAAATCCCAATCAGAAATTTCCTTCTTCTTATCCGCTACCTCTTTAAACCGGTTAAAAGCTTGATTCAATTCATCATCGCTCAACTCAAACCCCAATTCTTTCAATCTTGTGCGGAAAGCATTTCTTCCCGAATGCTTACCCAGCACAATCCGATTTTCTGGTAAGCCAATCGTCGTAGCTTCCATAATCTCATAAGTTTGGCGATGTTTAATCATCCCATCTTGATGAATTCCCGATTCATGGGCGAAGGCGTTAGCTCCTACAATAGCTTTATTGGGTTGGATTAACATCCCGGTGAGTTGAGAAACTAAAGATGAAGTTTTATAAATTTCTTGAGTTTTGATTTGGGTTAAAGGTAATTCAGAATCAGTTGGACGACCAAAAAACGGATTAAAATACTGTTTGCGTACTTGTAGAGCCATAACTATTTCTTCTAGCGCCGCATTACCAGCTCTTTCGCCAATCCCGTTAATTGTGCATTCTACTTGACGGACACCATTCTCGATCGCCGCTAAAGCATTTGCTGTAGCTAACCCCAAATCATTTTGGGTATGTACAGATAGAACAACTTGCTCAATTCCAGCAACATTTTGGCGAATACCTTGAATCAAACTTCCCATTTCTGGAGGTGTGAAGTAGCCCACCGTATCAGGAATATTAATCGTCGTTGCGCCATTAGCGATCGCCCTCTCAATGACTTGATAAAGAAACTCCCGATCTGAACGACTCGCATCCATCGGCGAAAACTCTACATCCTCAACAAAGGATTTTGCATAAGCAACCATTTCACCCACAATCCCTAGAATCTGACTGCGGGATTTGTTTAATTGATATTTGAGATGAATGTCCGAGGTAGAAATCATGGTGTGGATTCTCGGTTGGGTTGCGAGACTGAGCGCTTCCGCCGCAGATTGGATATCTTGGCGTACAGCTCTAGCCAAACTGCAAATAATTGGACCACCTTTTCCACCAACTTGCTCGGCGATTGTTTTAACTGCTTGAAAGTCTCCCGGACTAGCTTGAGCAAATCCCGCCTCGATTACATCTACACCTAGAAGAGCGAGTTGGCGAGCAATGGCTAACTTTTCTTCCACGTTTAGGGTTGCTCCTGGTGATTGTTCCCCGTCTCGTAATGTGGTGTCAAAGATGATGATTCGGTCTGTGGGAGAGCCAATGCGCATAACTTACTCCTCGGTTGTGGGATTACTTGAGATGGATAGTTGTGAATTGATAACTATGGATATTGTATACAATTTTTTGGATATTGTATACAATATAAAATATGGAATTAAATCAGCTAGCAGCAAACATGCTGCAAAAACAACGTAGTACTCCTGATTTAATCGCTGACGCATTACGGGAAGCGATTTTTCAGGGAATTTTCCCCGCAGGACAATCTCTCAGACAAGATGAAATTGCTACACAATTTGGTGTCAGTCGGATTCCTGTCCGCGAAGCTCTGAAACAATTGGAAGCGGAGGGGTTGGTGGTTTTGCACCTGAATCGGGGTGCTGTGGTTGCGCCTTTAACGCCTACGCAGGTAGAAGAGATTTTTGAAATTCGCAGTGCTTTGGAGGTAAAAGCAATGCAGTTGGCGATCGCTAAGTTCCAAACATCCGATTTAGACAAAGCTGGAAGAATCTTGGCGTTGAGCGATACCAGTGAGGATGGTGGGAGTTTAGCAAAACTGAATTGGGAATTTCATCAGACGTTGTATTCTGTAGGAGAGCGTCCGCTGTTGCTGGGGATGATTAAGACTTTACATTTGAATTGCGATCGCTATATCCGCCTACAAATGGAAAATTCAGATTATCGGCAAAATTCTCAAAAGGAACATTATCTAATTCTCCAAGCTTGTCAACAGGGAGATAGCAAGACAGCTATTAAGTTGGTTAAAAAGCATATTGAACTTGCTGGAGAACAGTTGGTTAGTTACTTACAAAGAGTCTAGAAATTGCTATTTTAGGAAATGGTAACTGGGAGTTTAACGAAAATGACGACACCTGATTTTACCCAAATGACTCGTAAGGAATTGAAAAAGTATATCTTGTCTCATCCTAAAGATGATCAAGCAATCCGAGAATTGTTTGTGCATCGGAGAAATCCTAATGTCCTCGTATTCTCCTATTCTGAAAATATGTCTTATGAGGAAATTGAGACGATTTTGAGATCTAAATTAAATCTAGAGTAGTTATAGCTACTGACAATCCCCTGTGTTTAGGGATGTATTGCGCTGAAGCGCAACTACAAACCAAGGAGTATATTTTGTGATCTTAACTTATCGGAAGTTTTGTGTAAAAGAAATCCACATTTAAAGGAATAATTTTGTTAAGCTTGTTATTTAGTATCTCAGTTAATTAGCGCCTATATGGTGCATGTCAAGCGCGTTGAACTTACCAATTTTAAATCCTTCGGCGGTACTACTTCAGTTCCTTTGCTACCGGGGTTCACAGTCATATCGGGTCCTAATGGTTCCGGTAAATCGAATATTTTGGATGCTTTGTTATTTTGCTTGGGACTAGCAAGTTCTAAAGGAATGCGGGCTGACCGTTTACCAGATTTGGTGAACAATGCGCAAAAGCCAAAAGGACGTGGTGCTGTAGAGGCTATTGTTACGGTGACGTTTGATTTGGCAGATGAAGCTGTTGCTGATCAAGTTGTAGAAGTAGTTAGCGAAGAACAAGACGAAGCAAAGCCTCCATCTAATCCTAGCGAATGGAGTGTAACTCGTAAACTGCGCGTTACCCATCAAGGGTCTTACACATCGAGTTATTATATCAATGGTGTTTCCTGTACCCTGACAGATTTGCATGAGGAACTGGAAACGCTGCGGATTTATCCTGAAGGTTATAATGTCGTACTTCAAGGGGATGTCACTAGCATTATTTCCATGAATCCGCGTGAGCGTCGGGAAATTATTGATGAGTTAGCTGGTGTTGCTGGTTTTGACCGCAAAATTCATCAGGCGAAGGGAACGTTGGATGAGGTGAAGGAAAAAGAAGATAGTTGTCGCATTATTGAAAATGAGTTGACTGTCCAGCGCGATCGCCTGTCTCTTGACCGAACAAAAGCGGAAAAATATCAAAAGCTGCGGATAGAATATCAATCTAAGCAATCTTGGGAGGCGGTTTTATCTTGGCGCGGACTCCAAACGCAGCAGGAACAATTAGTCACGGAAATCCAAAATAGCGATCGCTTGTTAACGGAGTTTTCTACAGAATTAACCAAGATCAAAACTGAGATTGACCAACAAAACGCATTATTGGAACAATTGAATATTCGTGTCAAAGCATTGGGAGAGGAAGAACTGTTGAGTTTACAAGCTACTCTGGCTACTCAAGAAGCAGAGCGCAAACAAGTTCAGCACCAACAACAAGAATTAGCTACAAGTTTGCAAGAAGGTACAAAACGGCTTTTACAAGTCCAGCAAGATATCGAAAAACATCAGATTTCTTTGGACCAAGCTGTACAGGAACAAATTTTGGTAAATTCCCAAGTTGCTATTTTGAGACAGGAAAGGGATACATTACAAGAAATATTAGACCAGTCTCGTCAAGAAGCATCAGAAATCGCCTCAGCTTCTGAAGTATGGGTACAAGAACAGAGTGCGTTAACTAAACAAATTGAATCTCTACTGCAAATCTTGGAACCCCAACGCACTGAACAAGCCCAACTTCAAGAAAGAACTGATCAATTAGCCCAACTTATTCAGGAACAGTCCCAATTAGTTGCTAATTTACAACCTGAATTAATGGCTAAACAGGCTGATTATGCGCAATTAGCAGCAGAGTTTGCGACTTTAGACCAGCCAATTCAGAATTTAGCGACCAATTTATCGGCGACGGACCAAGAACTACAAATCCAGCAAGAGACACAAAAACGTCTTTTACAAGAACAACGGGAAAAACAACGTCAGTTAGATAAATTGGAGGCGATGTCTTCCGCGCAGCAAGAGGTACAGGGAACTCAAGCTAGTAAGGTGATTTTACAATCGGGAATGCCTGGTTTATGCGGTTTGGTGGTGCAATTAGGTCGGGTAGAGCCTCAATATCAGCTGGCTTTGGAAATTTCTGCTGGTGGTCGTTTGGGTCATATTGTGGTTGAGGATGATAGTGTTGCGGCGATCGGGATTGAGTTACTCAAGCAGAAACGGGCTGGGAGAGCAACTTTTCTTCCTTTGAATAAGATCCGCGCTCCTAAGTTGACTCTAGATGCAACATTGCGTTTTGTGGATGGGTTTGTGGATTATGCGGTGAATTTAGTGGAGTGTGATCGCCGTTATCAAGAGGTGTTCGATTATGTATTTGGTAACACTGTTGTTTTTGCTACTCTCGCCCAGGCGCGGAAAAATTTGGGTTTATATCGGATCGTGACTTTAGAGGGGGAATTATTGGAAACCAGCGGCGCAATGACTGGTGGTAGCAATTCCCAACGTTCGGGATTGCGGTTTGGTACGCCAGAAGCGGGAGAGTCGGAGGAAGTAATTGGTTTAAAAAGTCGTTTACAAGATATTGAACGGATTTTAGAACGTTGTATGGAATTGATTAGTACTTTGACGATTAATAGTAGAAGGCTGACGCAAGAACTTACAGATGGGCGACAAATGCGTCGAGAAAAGCAATTACATTTGGAGCAGTTACAAAAAGAGATTAAAAGTTTAGCAGAACAATTATCTGCGACAAGTACCCAACTCGCCCAAAATCAGGAAAAATCCCTGAAGGCGCGATCGCGTCTGCAAATTCTAGAGCAAGAATTACCAGCGCGGGAAGCAGAATTGCACAATTTGCGTCAAAGTTTAGCTGAGTTAGAAGCTGACCAAACTCCTAGCGAATGGCAAAAAATTCAAGCTGCGATCAAAGACCAGGAGCAGCAATTACAGAGCAAAAATACTGCGTTTCGGGAAGCTGAACAGAAAATGCAAAGTTGGGAAAATCAGCAGCAACGTTTACAAGAACGAATTCAGTCAGAAGGTCTCCGGGTGGGTGAATATCAGCAAGAGCAGAAAACGCAACAATCTCAATTAGATCAAGTTACGGTACATCTGGAAACGCTGATTTCTGAAATTGCTAAAACTCAAACTAAATTACAGGAAGTTTCCCAGCATTTGGGTGAGGAGAAACAAAAACGGGATACGACGGAGGCTCAAGTGCGATCGCTCTTACTCCGACAGCAGCAGTTACAATGGGAAATTGAGAAATTGGCTGAAGTCCAAGAAAAACGTCGGGAAAATTTATTGGCTCTCCAAACTCAATTACAGGCTCTGGGGGCTGAATTACCCAATCCTCTCCCAGAAGTTCCGCCTCAGGTCGATTTGGCGGAATTACAAAAAGAACTGCGATCGCTAGCCAAACGGTTACAAGCAATGGAACCAGTCAACATGCTGGCGCTGGAAGAGTACGAAAAAGTACAAAATCGTTTACAAGAATTAACGCAAAAATTGGCGACCCTAGCCGGAGAAAGGACAGAACTATTGTTAAGAATTGAAAATTTTACCACTTTGCGACAAATAGCCTTTAAAGAAGCATTTGACGCGGTAAACACGAATTTTCAAGGAATTTTCGCCACCCTTTCCGATGGAGACGGTTATTTACAGCTTGACCAACCAGAAGACCCATTTAACAGTGGTTTAAACCTAGTCGCCCATCCCAAAGGTAAGCCAATACAGCGTTTAGCCTCCATGTCTGGAGGTGAAAAATCCCTCACAGCTTTGAGCTTTATTTTTTCCTTACAACGTTATCGCCCATCACCATTTTACGCTTTTGACGAAGTTGATATGTTTTTAGATGGAGCAAATGTCGAACGATTAGCTAGAATGATTAAACAGCAGGCACAACTAGCACAATTTATTGTTGTAAGCTTGCGCCGCCCGATGATAGAATCAGCCGAGCGTACCATAGGCGTAACTCAAGCCAGGGGAGCCTATACCCAAGTATTGGGGATTAAATTAAAAACTAATTGAAAACTTCCAGTACATAAGGCTTGAGTTTCTGTTAAAAATAATAATGTTATGTAACCCGGATTCGAGATCAGGACTCCGTATATAATGACCTCTGAACAAATAATTAGGCGTTCCGACATACTAAACACCCAAGTGATCACCCGTGACAACGGTAAACGGCTCGGTATAGTGAGCCAACTTTGGGTTGATATTGACCAACGAGAGGTTGTGGCTCTGAGTTTGCGAGACAGCCTGATCTCTGTATCTGGTCTTCCTCGCTATATGTTTCTGAGCCGCATCAACCAAATTGGTGATGTAGTTCTCGTAGACAACGAAGATGCGATCGAGGATATCGAAATAGAATCCTTGAGCAATTTGATTAATTGGGAAGTAATCACTGAAACAGGTGAAGTTCTCGGAAAAGTCCGAGGGTTTAGATTCAATGGAGAAACAGGAAAAATTCACTCCATTGTGATTGCTTCCTTGGGATTTCCCCAAATTCCCGATCGGGTTTTAAGTACTTACGAATTCTCCGTTGATGAAATTGTCAGCACTGGACCTAGCCGATTAATTGTGTTTGAAGGTTCTGAGGAACGAGTTAACCAATTAACAGTAGGTGTTTTGGAACGTCTGGGAATTGGTAAAGCACCTTGGGAACGTGATACAGAAGAAGAATATGGCTATTCGTTGCCTCGTGCTGCTGCGCCCAGCAACCAGTTACCCAGTGGAGTTCCATTACAACCACCAAAACAAAAAGTCCGCACTCCACAGCCAGCCGTTGTAGAGCAAGAAGAATGGGAGGAGGACTATATAGAGGAAGAAAGACCGCAGCGCCGGGTAATGAAAGCTCGCTCTTATGAACCGATTCAATACGAAGCAGAGCAGGAAGAAGATAATTGGAGCGAACCACCAGCTAGGACTAAAGAACCAGCACCCACCAAGTATGAGTCTCAAAAAATTAAACAGCCATATGTTGAAAACTATAGCAACTATGACGATGATGACGATTTGGAAGGTGATGCTTGGGAAGATAAACCACAACCTGTGAATATTCCCAAAAAAGTTAAGGAAAAACAGCCGGAGTACGAAGAAGAAGGCGGTTATTAGCATGGAAGGGCGTATTAAATACGCCCTTTTGCGTATTGAGCTAATTTTCCGCCATCAGCTATCAAGTTATATTTTTTACCTATTCTTAGTTTACCAAATCAGGTCTATGTAGTAAGTTACTTTATGATGATGATGTTATAATTACAGTTGATGGGGGTCGAGGATCAGGATGAGTCAATACGACGATGTATTTAACTCAGAGGAAATTCTGGAAGAATCACTGAGTCCAGAAGAGGCGGTAGCAGCGATCGCTGTGATTACTGCAATCATTGATTCTGAAACAGAAGATATAGATACAGAGACTTTAGCCAAAATCCTCTGGGATTTTAAGGTATTCGATTCCTTCTCGGAAGGAGAAATTGAAGAAACGATTGAGTATCTAAAAGAACTAGCCAAGGATAAAGGACTAGGACCTTTATTCAATACAGCCAATGCTAGTCTTTCAGATGATGTTGTCCTAGATAGTTTTGCTGCTGGCGTAGTTTTGCTTTTAGATGATCAAGACCTGAGTATTCCCAAGCAAAAACAAGTTTATCTGAAAAAACTACAAGTAGCCTTAGAAATTGAGGATGAAATAGCAGCAGAGATTATTCAAGATATCAAAGTTTCTATTCAAGCAGAGGAATACGATCAAGAAGAGGAATACGAAACAATATCTTTAGGAGATTCAGGTCAACAGTTTTATGAGTCCCTCTTAGGTAATTTTATCGTTCCCGTACCAGTAGATCTGCAACAGGGTGGTAGCGTTCACAGTCAAAAAGGATTAGTCAGTTTTTCTGATGATTTAGGTACATTGCTGAGAATTGATTATTATCAACTAACTACAGAATATTTTGCGGATATAGCTACTCAAGGACAGGAAAAATATCTCCAAACAATTCTTTTGGAGAAATATATACCTCAGGTTATTCTGGCGAATATACCGGGATCTGAAATAAGATTCATCTCTTATTTAGCAGACACTTTGAATGGTGCTTATTACGCATTAATTGAAACACCAAAGGGTTCCACTATATCAAAACAAGAAACTAATGGTCATGCAATTCGACTAGACGCATATCGAGGATTGATTGTTTTTATTCACAGTGATTACTTATATGTTGTCAGTAGCCAGCGCAGTTTCTTTCATGGACAAATTCCTGACCCAATCCCCCAAGAAGCTGAGAGAATTAAGCAGATGATTTTAGACTTTGTGAAAACAATTGAGTTTAGTTAGTCGAGAAAGTATCTATATAGAGTATCTATATAACAATATCTTGATACTTTCTCCCTAGTTCCAACTAAATCAATTTTGATTAAATATGATATGCGATCAACTAGATATGCAGGATTAACCTAGCCGTATAGAGATAGATTAATATTCCTATTACATCTACAATAGTTGCGCTTAATGGTGCTGCCATAAGAGCCGGATCTGAGCCGATCGCCTGAAAAAAGAAGGGTAACAACGCACCACACAGAGCAGCTAAAACAGAAATCACAAATAGACTTAACCCAACTACAAATGCTACAGCGGAATTATTTTGCCAGAGTAGGACTTCAAAAATAACTAAAGTTCCCAAAATTATCCCCAGAATACTACCAGCGATAAATTCTCGCAGTAAAATTTTACCCAGAAATGTTTTGAGATGGAATTCCTGCGAATGTAGCGCACGGACTACTACGGTAGCTGTTTGTGTACTGACATTTCCCCCATAAGCAATGAGTAATGGGATAAAACTAGCTAACACAACGACATGTTGCAAAATATGTTCCTGACTTTTAATCACAGCTGTAGTACCTGTACTAGCCAGGAGCAGCAGGAATAACCAACCACATCTTTGCTGGACAGCTACAAAAGGACTGCTGATGAAATCTGGCTGATTTTCTATCTCTGTTGACTGTACATCTTGGTTATTTTGCGGATTGTACAGTAATTCAAACAGTTGCACTTTTTCTTGAGGTGATAAGTCTTTTGCAATCTCTATATCATGGCTTTTTGGGAAACTTTCAACTAGTTGATGCTGGATACTTGAATTGAGCAATTGATAAACAGCGATCGCCTGATGTCTAGGTAATTTATAAAACGCTGAAACTTGCCAGCAAGTAGGTAATGCCATAATCTTGGTGGCAATTTTATCAGGCAGATCATCAGTAAATAAGTCTTTGATGTCTGGAAGTTTCACTAGCTCTTGGGAAGCCTTAGCTGAGATCGACTGCGGCTCAGGTTCTGCTGCTTCAGCAGAAACTGTAGATAAATTCATAAAAATTGGACGAATATCCATTTATTAACTTAAATAATTATAACATTTCTCTACTAATCAGATTTTACTACTATAGGAATAGATTAATTGGGATAAATAATGAGATTTTTGCTCAAAACAACTGTATTTCTATTTAGGAAACAAGTATTAAGGAGGCAGGAGGCAGGAGGCAGGAGGCAGGAGGTAGGGGGCAGGAGGCAGGGGGCAGGAGGTATCCCCATAAATAAATTTAGGGGATTTAACAAGGACGCAGTATTTCTTGTACTACGTGTCTCGAAATACATGTTTTTTTGTTTTGCATAAATAAATTTAGGGGCTTCAGACCCTGTGGCAGAGGGCAAAAAATATACTTTCTACCTCCAGCATAGGTGCCTCCTGCCCTCTGCCTCTCTTCGGTGAGTAAATTAGCAATTGGTATAAAATATTACAGCTTCTTATTAAGAAACTAAATCAATAAAGTGCTATAAATACTTGCAAGTTTTTATCAATAGTATGATACAGTTTATTTAGATTAGCGCAGTTTTTGTAACCAGGTTGGTGCTAGGGCTATTTTGTCCTCATCTTGCCAACAGATACAAGATATGCCAAATTCATCTATTCTGCGTATAGAAGCGTCATGAAAAAAAATAGTGTTCTTAGTTTACAGAATTCAGCTTTCTTGCTCTTTGCTTGTTTGTTGTTACTTGGTGGTTGTGCGCAAAATTCTCCACAATCAAATAATCCAGGAGGGATTGAGGGAAATAGTCCTAGTCCCGCATCTATACCTGAGAGTAGCTCACTTAATCAAGCAGCGAAGATCGATATCAATTCCGCACCAATCGCTGAACTGGATAAACTAGAACTTCCTGGAACAAAGCCTTCTCTATCTGAGCGAATTCAAGGTGGTAGACCCTATAAAACTGCCAAAGATTTAGTCACCAAAAAAGTAATTTCTCAGTCAGAGTTCAAACTAATTGCGAACTTGATTACAGTCAAAAATACAAAGTAGCAATAATGGATTTTAGTGCAGCCATTCCAACTTTTATTATTACTCTGAGGGAAGGAGTAGAAGCAACGCTGGTTGTGGGGATAGTCCTGGCAATTTTAGCTAAATCTCAGCAGCAGCAGTTAGCTAAATGGGTTTATTTAGGCGCGATCGCCGGGGTATTTTTAAGTTCTATTTTTGGAGCGATCGCCCAAGCTTTGATAGGTGGTTTTAGCGGACAGATTTATTATCTGACGAAAGGCGTTTTTTCCCTAGCAGCGATCGCGATGCTTTCTTGGATGCTTTTCTGGATGACTCAACATGCAAAAATGCTGAAAAAAGATATTGAGATTACAGTTAGTCATGCTCTGAATAAAAGAGAAAATGCTGGCTGGGCAATCTTAGGCATGATTATGGTTGCTGTATTACGGGAAGGAGCAGAAATTGTCTTATTCATTGCTGGTGCTTTTACTCCCGATGCCACTCAAATAGGAATAGATAAATACGCTCCAGCCTTGGGTGCTATTTTGGGTATCCTCAGTTCAATAATTGTTGGTATAGCAATTTTCAAACTGGGTGTTAAAATCAACATTAAACTCTTCTTCCAAGTTTTGGGTAGTATACTGCTGTTGATTGTTTCAGGATTAGTGATTAGCTCTCTAGCAGCTTTTGATTTAGCTAATACGATCGATAAAGTTTTGAATCCAGCTACCGGTGCTTATGAATTTCTCAATCCCCCTCGTCATATAGTTTCTTGGTTCACATTAGGTCCTCAAGTTACTGATATGACAAGTATTTTACCCCAAAGCAAGTTCCCCGGAATTTTGTTAGCGACAATGTTTGGATATACTGACAAGCTTTATGCGGTGCAATTGGTAGCATATTTAGCGTTTCTTTTTTGTGCTGGAACCATTTATTTTCGTACTTTAGCAGGAAGGCCAATTACCCTTTTTCGCAAAACGGAGACTCATTAAACCCAGTATTGTATTGTCATCTTGTTTTATAACCACTTACCATCTAAATCTTTAAAGAGCAAAGAGCAATGAACCAGAAATTAGGATTTAGCCTATCTTTACTACCCTTAATAGCCACTTTTGGGTTTGACGGTTTAGCATACGCTCAGTTAAGCACTAGCGAAAAATCATTAAAAACTCAAACCCAACAGAACGCAGAATCAACACCTTTAGAGCATAATACTGTCGCAGCAAATACTCCTTCTGTACCAGTACAATCTGCCAAGACGGAAAGGGTTGCGGTACCAATACCAGGTACAGTCGAGATATCTGCTGATAAATTAGAGCCTAGTTCGCCAACTTCAGACTCACCAGTCTCTCCAACACCTGCAACTGTGCCGAATGCAACCCCGACTCCAGCAAAAAAACCGAAATACAGGTTTAGCTATTTGGGCGTAGGGGCGAACTTTGGAGCAGCTGGTCAGACTACTGCTTTAGGCGGAACTAGCTTTGCAGCATTTAGCAAATTTGCCATTAGTCCTTATTTGTCCTTCCGACCGGCTCTGTTTGTCAACGAACATACGACAGTTGCTTTCCCCCTCACCTATGACTTTCCCATAGACGGACCAGGACATATTGCTCCCTATTTTGGTTTCGGAATGCAGTCATCATCACCGTTTTCCGCAGCCACCACCAAGAGTGATTTGTTGCTCACAGCCGGGATCGACTATCCGATTAATTCTCAAATCGCCCTCACAGCCGGAGTAAATGCGGGAACATTTAACCATTCTGGTGTGGGTGGTTTGCTGGGACTTGCCTATATTTTCAACACTGCACCTAGTCCAGAATCAAGTACCACTTCTACTCCAGAATCTGGTGCTACAACGGGTCAAGCAGAAAAGGAACAACACATCACGGAAAACTGGAATGACCACTATCAGGGGACCTTTATCTACCAAGATAAGCCAGGATTTCATGCGGCTTATTCAGGAGGAAATAGCTTACCAAGTAATCTCGAAAACTTTACCTATAGCTACACTTTCACTGGCTTTTTTGGGGTGCGTCTGTGGAAGAGCGGTGAGTTTTATTTAAACCCAGAAGTATCCTCGGGGTTAACACCAAGTCCTAATTTGATCGGGTTGGGATCTTATTCAGATGGTGAGGATCAAAAATCTGCATCAATACCGCCTTTACTGTATATCGCCAGAGCCTTTTTACGTCAAACCTGGAATTTGGGAGGAACCAAGACGTTTGTCGATTCCGGGCAAAATCAACTGGCTGAAGATGTGAATAGCCGAAGATTGGTCTTGACGATAGGGAAACTAGGAGAAACTGATTTGTTCGGTCCCAATCGATATTCCGGTAGCCCGCGCACACAATTTTTCAACTATGCCTTTCTTAACTATGAGGCATTTGACTATGGGGCTAATGCTCGTGGCTATACTGTTGGAGCCGCTTTAGAGTATTTCCGGGATAATTGGACGTTTAGGCTGGGGCGGTTTGCTCTGACGACTACATCCAATGGACCGGTCTTGGATTGGGACTTGTTGAAGCATTACAACGAGGCCATTGAGATCGAACGTTCTTACACCCTAGCTGGAGAGCCAGGCAAGCTGCGTGTCATGGGTTTTCACGATCGCAACGTTATGGCTTCATTTCAGGATGCTTTGAATCAGTGGGAAGCGGGTGGAGAGGTTGGCGTACCGAATATTGCCAATGTGAGGAATAACGAACAAGACCAGTATGGCTTCGGTGTTGGGGTAGAACAAAGTCTTGGCAGGGATGTAGGATTTTTTGCATTCGGCAGTTGGAACGATGGTCGGACTGAAAATTACGACTATACAGATGTTGAAAGCTCATTTGCTACAGGCTTGAGTATTCAAGGTACTGGCTGGAAGCGACCACGGGATACCCTTGGTTTGGGGTATGCAATAGATGGTATCGGTTCATCATTTCGTCAGTATCTAGCAGCTGGGGGACTTGGCACCTTCGTTGGTGATGGAAACCTGAACTATCACCCAGAGAATGTCTTTGAGACTTATTACAATTTGAGTCTGACAAAAACCACCACACTGGGCTTAGACTTTCAGTACCTCCTTAACCCAGGTTATAATTCTGATCGTGGTCCCGTATTTTTCCTAGGCGGACGGTTACACTTTGAGATATAATTGAGAATCTATAATCTATCTTGAAAAACCTAGTATGTTGGTTTCGTGGTAGCGAAACCAATATATAAATGTTGTTTTTTTAGTCCCAACCAAACAGTATTGGAAAAGCTCCAGTTTTCAAGATGGATAAGGTATAGCAAAAAAGTACAAAATTCTCTAGTATAGATAGAATAGAGACTTTAGCGAGACTCCCTTGGGTATTTCTGCTAAAAAGTTCCCTAATATACTGAGGCAAGTAGAATGAATACTGTAGTTAACAAAGACTCAATCATTGAAGTAGTTAATGGAATTGAATCTTTCAGGAAAGGACAATTAACTTTAGAAACTCAGCTAATTTCTATACAATCTAAGCTAAACAACCTTTTACAGAATAATCCATTAAATGCTCAATCTACAGATGATTTAAGAGAAATCCAGTGTATTGTTGATGCTATAAGAAGAGTTGATATTAGTATTAACGTGAATTTGCATAGTGAAATTCAAACTATTGTTGAAAAAGTAGACCAAGTAATTTCCAAAATTAAAAGTTTTCAAGAACAGTATTCATATCAGCAAATAATACCTGCTCAAATATATTCTGATATACAAGCAGTTATTGAGATTTGCAGAAGTCAATTAAAATCATTTGAATCATTTCAAGAAATTTTGAACTTTATTTCAAAATCTGGAGAACCAATAAAATCTATAAGCGTGAGTTTAGAAAAAGATAGCAATAAAGATGCTTTTAGAATTTGGGCAGAAGCAATGGAGCCATTAGCTGAAGGAATAGAAGAATTAGTTAATTTATGCCATTCAGATCAATTAGTAATATTTGAAAATGTAGCCACACAATTATTAGTAATTACTGTAAGATCTAGCTTTATTACAAATAAAAAGGAAGAATATAGGAGAAAAATTAGATACGCAGCAACATTTATACTTGATGTTGTTAAAGCTAAAAAGCTTGATGTCTTAAATCAGAAAAGTGCAGAAGATAAAGCTATAGAAAGATTAGAAAATCCTGGAGAAATTTCATGGGTATCCGTCTTAGAGGAAGGACAAGATATTAATATAGATAAAATCCATTATCGGTTGAAACAACGTGGTTATAAAATCAAACTTTCGTGTCAAGACTGACAGCAGGGTTATAAAAGAAGACTTGCCTTATTTACCTAATGAAATGCAAACAGATTTCAATGAGATTTTTGTACCTTTATTGGGCGAAGATCCATACACATGTTAAAATCTGTTTCCAAATCATGATTTAGAGGGAATTTTAAAAGGATGGAAAGCGCTTGAAATTGATATTGAAGAAAATGGTTATCCAGTATATTACCGATTGGTTTATAAAATTACTGATAAAGATAGAGTAAAAAATGTTGAAATTATTAGTTTCGGTTTGCACAATCCTGCTTATGATCGAGCGAATGAGAGGATAGCAAACAGGATAGGATAAACTTTCTTGAACTAAACCCCGTCTATTTTGAAAACAGTAGTATAGTAAGTAGCCATCATGAACTGCGTACAGCAAAACCCATGAAAATAGCTGTTCCCTTGCCCGCACACCAATATCGTGAATGGTGCTGGGTACGATTCGTGGGCATCAAAACTGCTCGCCGCTAAACCAGTTTTAGATATGATTGGCAATTTATACAGTACTTTTTCGATTTGTTCCCCAATTGTGTGTTAAGATGAAAATTAACATCGGTTCTGATGGGGATCAGCCATCAGACGGAAGGGGGAAAGCCTGGTGTAAATCCGGCACTGTCCCGCAGCTGTAATGAGGTATACGCCTCAAAGTCAGAATGCCCGCCGAAACTAACAAACAAACCTATACACATCTGCGAGGTACGGATGAATATTGCCATAAATATTTCCACGATATATCAATTTCCCAATCTCATAGTATCAGAGCTACACTACAGACCATTAATGTCCGTAAAATTACAGGTAATTTATTGACAATCTTTAATTATGCTTTGATGTAACTGTCATTAAGACTAATTTCTTTCTGGCTGGAAAGTTTTACCATGCCTTTTTTGGGCAAAATCTCTCATGGCTATGTTGCAATTGCGTAGTTGCATCTGTTTATTTCAACGTATCTATAAGCAAAATAAGGATTATCTACATGCAGTCAAAGATTTTACGCGTTTTTAACGATAGTTCCAAAAACGTGAGACGGAAAGTGATCAACATTTACGCGTTTTTGATTAGCGTGAATATTTTGATCTGGATAATTGCTCTGATTACATTTCATCCCTATCCTGTGCTGTTGGGTACATGTGTGTTAGCTTATACTTTTGGTCTACGTCATGCTGTAGATGCCGACCACATTGCAGCTATTGATAATGTCACCCGCAAATTGATGCAGGAGAACAAACGTCCTGTTTCTGTGGGATTCTTTTTCTCTCTGGGTCATTCTACGGTTGTTATTGCTGCTTCTATAGCGATCGCCTTAACCACAACCTCCATCCAGAAAAACTTTCCTAGTTTGGAAAAGGTAGGAGGGTTAATTGGTACTACTGTTTCTGCACTTTTCTTACTAGCGATCGCCGGGATCAATATGGTTGTCCTGTGGGATGTTTATAAAACATTTCAGAACGTTAAACAAGGAGGAATCTACGATGAGCAATCCTTGGATGAATTTTTGAACCAACGAGGGCTAATAAATCGCTTCTTGCGTCCTTTGTTTCGGTTAATACATAGTAGCTGGCAAATGTATCCTTTAGGATTTCTGTTTGGTTTAGGTTTTGACACAGCCACAGAAGTCGCACTGCTAGGGATTTCTGCGACTCAAGCTGCTAAAGGGATGCCCATATGGTCAATCTTAATATTCCCAGCTTTGTTTACAGCAGGTATGTCACTGATTGACACCACAGATGGTATTTTAATGCTAGGTGCTTATGGCTGGGCTTATGTTAAGCCAATCCGCAAGCTTTACTACAACATGACAATCACCCTTGTTTCTGTAATAGTTGCTGTAGTGATTGGTGGAATTGAAGCACTGAATATCATTGGCGATCAGTTACAACTAAAAAGTCCCTTTTGGGATTTTATTGGTAAACTAGGTGATAACTTTGGCACAATAGGTTATTTAATTATCGCCATTTTTGTCTTCAGTTGGTTACTTTCAACCATTATTTACAAAGTGAATAAATATGATGAGTTAGAAGTTAGAACAGAAACAGAGAGCAGGAAGAATTAACCAGGTTCAATACTGTAAAATCAACAATGAATGAACAACATGTATTATTTGTTTGCCAAACTTGTAGCAGCACCTGGCACAACGGCAAGCGGGTTGGTGAAAGTAAAGGTGAACAATTACTACAGCAGCTACAACAACTTAGACAAGATTGGGAATTACAAAATCAATTCATCATTCAGGGAGTTGGATGTATGAGTGCTTGTAATCGTTCTTGTGTTATTGCATTTGCTGCTGAAGGTAAACTCACCTATCTCTTTGGTGACTTACCAGTCGATAGTAGTGCATCTACCATTTTACAATGTGCTAGTCAATATTATGCTAAACCGGATGGTTCACTATCTTGGTCAGAACGACCTGAGCTTTTAAAAAATGGCATTTTAGCCAAGATTCCACCACTAAATAAGTGGGCTAAGTAGTCAAAATTAAACATAGATTGCAACTGGGTAAAATAATTTCCCAGTTCCCAGTTCCTAGTACTTAAACCGGTTTGCACCAATTGTAATGTATAGAGCTTTAATGGTAAAATTTATAATTACCTTTGGATACTTGTTGAGGAAATTGTTAAGTTTTAATTTTTATGCTAGCGACTATGCTAGAAAATGTTATAATTTGGCAACCCGATAGTATATTTTGGAGAAAATAGTGAAAAAACTACCTCTGATCTTATTCGCCAGCTCAACATTCACTAGTTTGCTGTTCATTAATTTATTCTTAGAAAAATCTGCCAAAGCTGCTAATCCCAAACTGGAAAAGTCACCTGAGAATGTTTCGACAAACAATGCTCATGTAGCCACTTTGAATTGCGATCGCCAAAACTGTAGTGGAAATGCCCATTTGGCAACTTTTAATCGCCTATTTGTTGCCGAAGCCGATCCTCAAAAAGTCATAGAATTGAATATGACAGACGAGGAAAGTGATACTGCGATCGCTAAATTTGGCTGTGACTGTCCTAAAGCTGTCAATGCGCTACGCCAGATGCGAGGAATCACCGTGGGAGTTGCAGGTGAGGATCTTACACAAACAAAAATCACACCTTGTACAGATAAAAACAAGCAAAATGCTTCTCAATGAAATAATTTTCAATAGTAAAATCCTAATTTAGTCGGTGCTTCTAGATTAATTTATGAGACTTTTTTCCACTCATTAGAAATGAGTGGAAGAAGTTTATACTGACTTATATCAAACAAAATCGATAGTTTATTATATTAGTTTTTATTTACTCCCTAAAATCCTTGACATTTAGATATTTATTTGCTTATAATCCTTAAGAATTATCTATTTCTAAAAATCTCTGCAAGTAAATTCAAGATACCTTATGAAATTACGCTGGTTCTTATTGAGCTTAATCAGTATTGTGCTGTTTTCTTCTCCCGTAAGAGCAACTCGATTAGAATCCTGGCACTTTGACCCTATTCAAAATCAACTTGACCTAAATACTGACTCAGGTATTCAACCTAGAGTCTTTTTAATTTATAACCCTCAAAGGCTCGTCATTGACTTGTCGGGAACTACTTTTATCCATCCTACAAGCAAACAGAAGTTTAACTCAAAGATTCGGGAAATTAGGGTAGCACAGCTTGATCCCCAAACCACCAGACTCGTAATTGAATTAGCACCTGGTTACACTGTCTCTCCCCAAAGTGTAATAGTGAGAGGAGATTCTGACTCTCATTGGTTAATCAAACTCTCATCAATTGAAAAAATATCCGTAGCAGAAACGGAAAAATTGGCAATACAGGATGGGGATCAATCCTCCCAAATACCGATTCCTATTACCCCTAATCTCCCACAAGAGCGCCAAGCTCTATTATTACAAACTAAAACGCCTTTCCCAGATCTTAAAACTATTAATCAGCTAAGTCCACCAAATGGATTAACTAACCCAATCAATGGTTCCATGTTGGCTGGAGTAGTTGCTTTAAATAGCGAAATACCACAGCTAAAATCTCAAATTAACACATTGATAAATCGCTACAAGTTTCTTAATCCCGGAATGTTTTTTGTGGATTTAGAGACAGGTAACTATTTGAATATTGGTGGTAACAAAGTATTTCCCGCAGCAAGTACAATTAAGTTCCCAATTTTGATTGCTTTATTTGAGCAAGTAGACGCAGGTAATATCAAACTAAATGACATTCTGACAATGCGGCGAGACCTGGTTGCGAGTGGTTCTGGAGACTTGCAATATAGACGTGTGGGAATCAAGTTAACTGTACTGCAAACCATCAATAAAATGATTACTATCAGTGATAATACAGCCACAAATATGATCATTGACCGTTTGGGTGGTAGTAAAAAATTAAATGCCAGGTTTCGCAGTTGGGGATTAGAAAATACTGTAATTCGTCATTTGCTGGGAGATTTCAAGGGAACTAATACCACTAGCCCTGCTGACTTGGTAAAATTGTCAGCACTGCTTCAGTATCATAAGTTAATTTCAGATGGGAGTCGCTCCCTAGCTTTAGATATTTTAGATCATTGTCATAATAGAAAGTTGCTCGCAGCTGGTTTGGGTTCGGGAGCAGTAATTGCTCATAAAACAGGGGATATTGGTTTTGTCATTGGGGATGCGGGTATTATTGAAATGCCCAATGGTAAACGTTACTTAGCAGGGATTTTTGTGAGAAGACCTTATAATGACACCAGAGGAAGGGATTTTATTCGCCAGGTTTCTCATTTAGTATATATGTATTTAGAGCAACCTAAATTAAGCTAGTTACCCTTTTCCCCATAAGATTGTGGTGGGCGTAGATAGGAGCTGCCTTTTCCTACGCCCAGTATATCCTTGAATCAATATATAAAAAATCTAGCAGAAATGAAAGATAAAAACATACCTATCCTGGATATACATTACTGGATAACAATTCTCGTTGCAAGCGTTTTAGGCACAACATTTGGTGACTTTATCTCCAATGATCTAAAACTCGGTTTTGTAGGTGGTTTATTGGTTTTGAGTGTAGTCATCGCAATCATTTTCATTGCCGAATCCAAAGTTAAGTGGAATAGTGTAGTTTGGTATTGGGCAGCCATTGTGATCGCTCGGACTGCTGCAACAAATCTCGCGGATTTTTTGACCCACACATTGAAGTTTCACAATGGCTTGGTCGCACTACTGTTGGCTGGACTGCTGATCGCTTTCTTATTAATTCCCAGCCATTCATATCAAGCAACTTCACTCAATTTAGCTACTAACAATTTACCCAAGCTCTTACCTAAAACTAACACTCGCTACTGGATAGCAATCCTGATAGTGAGTACTTTGGGCACTGCATTAGGAGACTTCATATCTACCGATCTGAGATTAGGAGTCAAACTGGGTACACTTATTCTGGTCACTATACTGGCAGTAGTCCTAGTTTTTGAAATCTCTACTCGGACTACAAACAAAGCCCGCTATTGGACACTTTTAGCTATTGTGCGCACAACTGGCACAGTCTTGGGAGATTATCTGACAAGCGAGGAAGGTCTTCATTTGGGCTTTGCAGCAGGGGCTTGCTTGTCCAGTTTCCTGCTAGTAATACTGCTCTTTTTACCTCTAAAAAAAAGAGTAATTTAATCGATATTAAATTATTTAATTCGCCACGACTTTACCCCTGGAAAAAAGCCAAGCTCTCTCCCCCCAGACCCGCACGGGCCCAAAGGGAGAGAGTATGCATCCAGCAACCTGCCCCCTCTTGGTTGGATAGCAACTGGAAGGGGAAAGATGATTGGAAGATACTTCTAATAGTAATTCCAGCCTTGAGTAATTTCCCTCCTTCTAAGGATAGAGATTATAATCGGAGTTTTGTCAAAAAGGAATAGATGATTATGTAAGTGTTAATATGCAAAACACGTATTTTTATTTTATGGTACTGCAGTACTATAGAATTTCCTTTTCTTCACCGATTCCCATCCACACGTCTATGAATTTTTGGCGGAGCGATATGTTTGCTCTAGCCGTCAAGCATGAATGCAATATGTTAGTATTCAGATAAATCTCGGCTGGGGAACAGCTGCTAGAGAAACCGGGGAAAGTCCAGTGTCAATCGAGCAGGGTAAACGATTAATTTCTAGTATAATTTGTGTCTTAAAATGTCAAATTTATTGTATTTTGTCATTGGTTTTCTTCTACTTTTACTAATTGTCATTGCGGCTTATTTCCTAACTGCTCGTAAGTATCAATCCTCATCCACAGTCGCCAATTCATACGATGAATGGACACTTGATGGTATAGTAGAGTTTTATTGGGGGGAACACATTCACCTCGGTCACTACGGTTCACCACCACGAAGTAAGGATTTTTTGGCTGCTAAAACTGACTTTGTACATGAAATGGTTAAATGGGGTGGTTTAGATAAATTACCTCCTGGTACTACCGTCTTAGATGTTGGGTGTGGAATTGGGGGTAGCAGCCGGATTTTAGCGCGAGATTATGGGTTTGCTGTCATAGGGATTACTATCAGCCCACAGCAGGTTAACCGCGCCCAAGAATTAACACCCCTTGGGGTAAACGCCCAATTTGCGGTTGATGATGCGATGGCATTATCGTTTCCAGATGCTAGCTTTGATGTGGTTTGGTCGATTGAAGCAGGACCACATATGCCAGATAAAACCGTTTTTGCTAGAGAATTAATGCGGGTGTTAAAGCCTGGTGGAGTATTGGTTGTAGCTGACTGGAATCAGCGGGATGATCGTCAAAAGCCGCTAAATTTTTGGGAGAAACCAGTAATGCGGCAACTTCTCGATCAGTGGTCTCATCCAGCTTTTTCCAGCATTGAAGGCTTTTCTGAGCTTTTAGCAGAGACGAACTTAGTCGCAGGGGAGGTAATTACGGCAGACTGGACTCAAGAAACCCTTCCTTCATGGTTCGATTCGATTTGGCAAGGCGTAGCTCGACCAGAAGGATTAGTGCGTTTTGGGCTGTCTGGTTTTATCAAGTCTGTGCGCGAAGTGCCTACACTTTTATTGATGCGTTTGGCGTTTGGTACAGGGCTGTGTCGATTTGGCATGTTTCGGGCTGTACGGGCAAACTCATCCACATAATTGATGGACAGAAACTTGACCAACCAATTTTGACGTGTGTTACTGTTTCAACGTGCGATCGCTGATGAGTTAGAAAAACTAGGGGTAGAGTCAGCCACTATTCCTTCTGTGCAGCATATAATTAAAACTTATAATCCTCAATTTTATTCATAGGACTGTTTTTTACATGAGTGATCTGATTAAAAAATCCGACTTTGTTCTGACTCCATACATGTCAAGCAATGACTTACGGGCAACTTTTCAGATTCTGAATACTGTTGTTCCCTATGTACTTTTATGGTTTTTAGCAGTTAAATCGGCTGCGATTTCTCTCTGGTTGCTTCCACCTATCATTGTTCTGATGATACTATTTTCATTGCGTTGTTTTTCTTTAATGCATGATTGTGGTCACTATTCACTCTTTAGTTCCAAAAAGGTTAATAGGTGTGTTGGCTTCGTTTTAGGTATTATCAACGCTATCCCTCAATATGGGTGGTCAAGAGATCATGCCTATCACCATAAAACCAATGGTGACTGGGAACGATATCGGGCTATTGGTGATTTTCTGTCCACTGAAGAGTTTTCTCAGCTGAATGCATCTGACCAAAGGCTGTATGAATTACTGCGGCATCCACTGATGATTTTTCCTGGAGGTTTTTTCTACCTCGCTATTAAGCCAAGACTGATTCTCATCTTAGGAATTGCTGATTTTATCAGTTATCTATTGACTTCTTTGCAAGAGCGTTCCGGCTTAGGTTTATCGACAATTATCTCTGCTCATAAATCTAAACATTGGGAAACAGCGACGGAATTTTGGGATTTACTCTTCAATAATATTTGCGTAGTTAGTAGTTGGATCTTGTTGAGCTATCTACTTGGCGTGGGTTTCTTCTGGAGCGTTTACTCAAGTGTTTTGACCTTGTCTGCGGCAGTTTTTATCTGTGTATTCTTCGTACAGCATAATTTTCCAGGCTCTTACGCCCATAAAACAGAAGGTTGGGACTACGTGACTGGAGCTATTGAGGGCAGCAGTTACCTGGAATTACCCGCAATTCTCAATTGGTTTACTGCAGATATTGGCTACCACAATATTCATCACCTTTCTGAAAGAATTCCTAATTACAACCTCAAAGCTTGTCATAACAAAAATAGGCATCTTTTATCAAAAGTAACAACCCTGCGGATTGGCGATATGCCTGCCTGTTCAAAGTTGATTTTGTGGGATTCTGACTCGAATAGCCTGGTGTCCATTGCATCATTTCGTCAAGCTGCCCAAAAAGTCGGTCTAGATATACCGAATAGTTCACAAATCTTGAGAACGTGAAAACTATTATACTTTTTGGGATTAAAATGTGATTAAATTGATAAGTAAAATCATGCGTCACCCAAAAAAACCGCTTCTGTCAACGGCAGTTTTAGTTGCTTCCCTCATTCCAAGTACATCTGCTTATGCCTTAAGTAGTGCTACTTCTCCAGTTACTGATGTACTTTATGATGGAACTTTGGGAACAGATCCTGGTAGCCAGTCATGGTTATATTGTGAGAATACAACTCCAGTAAGTGGTAGTTGTCGTAGTGATGCTCCAACTTCTAGCAATACAGCTCAAGAAAGTCTCTATAATGCTAGTGGGAATAAAGGTATTACTTTTGACACTACTGCTACCAACAATATTTCTGCAGGTTTTAGTAACTACGGTTTTAGTAGTACTGGAGTAGCGACACTTAAAAATTCCCAATTTCCTGTATTAGATGAGAATAAAGGTATTGTACTTAACTTCACGTCCCAATTAGTCTCTGAGTCTGATACTAGTTCTGGTACGTCCGGTACAAATCTTCGTGCAGGATTTAGTGTCATTGTAGTCACGAATGATTTACAAGCTATTGAAATTGGCTTCCAAAACAACGGGACTATTTTTGCTCAGGGAGAAAATTTTAATTCCCCTGCTCAGTCAAGTACTACTTATAACAGTTCTCAACTAACTAATTACAGCTTAGTTATTGCAGGAAATTCCTTTCAATTAACAGGGCAGCCAAATGGTGGAGGAACAGTAACTTCACTGCTCACCGGCTCTTTGATACCATATTATCAAAGTACAAGCTTGTCTGCAGTTGCCAAAATACCTTACAGTACACCCGACTTCGTTTTTTTTGGAGATGATACCACAGAAGGTCAAGCAGAAGTTAATCTCACAAATATTACCTTGACTGCTAATTCTACTGTACCTTGGGAAATGCCAGAGGGAGCAGCTATACCTATAGCTAGTTTAGCAATTCTAGGTTTAATGAGAAATTGGCGGCAGAAAATTTAAATCTATCAGTTACATCTATTCAGGTATATACTATGCATAAGATTCCAGTAACTGTGGTAACAGGCTTTTTGGGAGCCGGGAAAACAACGCTCCTGCGTCATATTTTACAGAACAATCAAGGACGACGTATTGCGGTGTTAGTGAATGAATTTGGTGAGGTGGGAATTGATGGTGAGTTGCTACGGTCTTGTCAAGTTTGTGATGACGATGAAACTCCTAACAGCAATATTATTGAACTCACCAATGGATGTTTGTGTTGTACAGTACAAGAAGAGTTTTTACCTACGATGCAGGAGTTGCTGAAACGGCGCGATCGCCTCGACTGCATCCTCATAGAAACCTCCGGTTTAGCACTCCCCAAGCCTTTAGTACAAGCCTTTCGCTGGCCTGATATTCGCACAGGTGCAACCGTAGATGGAGTTGTCACTGTGGTAGACTGTGAGGCATTAGCCAGTGGACAATTTGTGAGCGATTTAGATGCCCTGAAAGCCCAACAGCAAGCTGATGAAAGTCTGGAGCATGAAACCCCACTTGCAGAGTTGTTTGCAGATCAATTGGCGTGTGCCGATATGGTATTGCTCACCAAGGTTGATCGGGTTGATCTGGAGACACAAAATAGAATTGAACAGTGGTTACAACAATCACTACCCAGTAGTGTGAAAGTTGTACCTTGTAAGCAGGGAGAAATTAGCCCATATGTGTTATTAGGATTTAATGCAGCGGTTGAAGACAATCTTGATCGCCGCCCCAGTCATCATGATACAGAAGAAGACCATGAGCATGACGACGACATTACCTCACTTCATGTCGTATTAGACCAAGCCTTTGAACCAACTGAGTTGATCAGCCGCCTAAAATCAATGGTTCAGTCACATGAAATTTATCGAATCAAGGGTTTTGCCGCAGTTCCAAATAAAGCAATGCGATTGGTTGTACAAGGAGTGGGCAATCGGTTTGACACCTTTTATGATCGCCCTTGGCAACCCTCAGAAGTTCACCAAACGAGTTTGGTATTCATTGGACGATTCGGCAATGGGAATGCTAGGCGCTCACTCGATACGGAAATTATTCAAGCAATCATGCTTAAACACTAAAAGATTATTTTTTGACTTTCCTTGTGGAACCAATTTTTCAATGACGACCCCGATGAAATCTCAACCTTTGACGTGGGATAGTCCTATAATAATGAGTCCCACCAGGCTGATTAATATGGGGTTTGCCCATAAGGGGTGGAGTTATCGGAGGTTCGTTTTGGAAATTCACATTTTTAGCATTTGCTAAGTTAGCACCCGTGAAGTCAGTACCTGCTAACTTAGCACCTGTGAAGTTGGCTCCTTGGAGATTGGCTCCTTTAAAGTCTGATATTGTCAGGTCAGTTTTTGTGAGATTAGCTCCTTGGAGATTGGCTTTTTCAATAATGCTTCCTCCCAGGTTAGCACCTTGGAGATTAGCACCTTGGAGATTAGCACCTGTGAGACGAGATCCCAAGAGATTAGCACCTTGAAGGTTAGCACCTTGAAGGTCAGCTTTTTCGATGTTGACTCCAACAAGATTAGCTTTTGTGAGATCGCAATTATTGCATTTATTATCAGTCAAAAGTTGATCTAAATCAATCTGTTTGAAGGCATAGCTGGGACTGCTAACTAGACCCTCAGAAGAAATGAAAACAAGTAATAAAGTTAAATTCCAAGAGAACAGACGACTCATAATTCTTAAATAACAAAAAAACACTCAGATAATTATATTAAATATTATTCTAATTGTAGCAAACCAAATTACTGATAAGTTTAGGTATCTTATCAAAGGGAGCAACTCCCTTAAGAAGGCAGGAGGCAGGAGGCAGGAGGCAGGAGGCAGGAGGTATCCCCATAAATAAATTTAGGGGCTTCATACCCCTATAGCAGAGGGCAAAAAAATATACTTTCTACCTTCTGCCTTCTGCCTTCTGCCCTCTGCCTCTCTTCCCTCATGAGTTTAGCTCCCATTGTTCCTCTAGTTAATCTTCAAAGCCGCTCCTGATAATGCTAAAGTCCCCTGAGAAACAACATCTTCACCAGGTTTGAGACCCTTAACCACCTGCACAAACTCTCCGTTCTCCATTCCCACTTCTACCCGGCGTTCTTCGTATTGATGTGCTCGTACTTTGACATAAGCAAAATTGTAATCACCTTTACGCTGGATAGCGTTTTTAGGTATAGACAGAAAACTTCTAGTATCTACCACCATTTTTAGGTGTGCAAACATCTCTGGTTTGAGAATCAAATCAGAATTGGGGATAGTGGCTCGAATTGTCAGAGTCCTAGTTTGAGGGTCGAGAGCATTAGCGATATAATTAATCTGTCCAGAGAAAATCTGGTTTGGTAGGCTGTCAAAAGTCAATTTAACAGATTGACCAATATGTACTTTTTGAATATCTTGTTCGTAGGTATCTCCCAGCAACCAGACTCGACTAAGATCTGCTAAAGTAAAAAGCTCTTTACTAGGGTCTACTAGCTCGCCATTATTAATACTGCGACTAATCACAATACCATCATGGTCAGCACTAACTATAACATAAGGGTAAATTTGCTTTGTTCTGACAACCCGGTCAGCTACTCCTCTGGCTACTCCTGCTAGAGATAAGCGCCCTTCAGCAACTGCAATTGTTGCTTGGTACTTAGTGTATAGATCTTTTAAGTTAGCTTTATCTTTTTCGTATTGGGTACGGGCTGCTTCTAAATCAGCTTTGGCTGAAATTCTATCATGAAATAGTTTCTCTTCCCGTCTATAAGCAGCACGGGAAAATACTAATTCTACTTTCGCTTGCTCGATATCGGATTCATTTTGGATAGTCGCCTGTAATAGGTCTGATTCAGTTTGACCAACTGCATCAGATTTAATTAATGCTAGCGTTTGTCCGCGCTTAACATGCTGGCCTAATTGAGCAAAGATAGTAACTGCTGTTCCGGGAACAACAGGAAAAATATGATCAGTTAAATCATCAGCAGCTTCAACTCTTCCGGTCAATCGAATAGCAGTTGAGAAAGGTTTGAATTCCAAAGCCTGTACTTGTAACCCTATTTGCTGTTCCTGTTCAGGAGTTAGAGTAATGTTGGTCGAGGTTGGTAATGGTTGATGAGCCTGTGCTGGAATATCAGGAATTTTGACATCATCTGCTGACATTTGTTGCACTTTGGCCCGTGTATTTTTTGCGGCTGACAACAAAAAATCGGGAGTTTTGAAATTCTGACCACAACCAGTGAGTAGAGTCAGAGCAAATAGATTAAATAAAGCAAGATGTCGTGAATGTATCATAATCATTCAAATATTCTCAAGAACTCTGGACTGATCGCTGAAACTTAGGTTTGATAACCAAAAACTATTGAGTAAAAAATTATTTGCCCACTAACGATAGTGGCGCACCAAGGGCTTTTTCTAGATCAGCATAGGCATTTTGGTAATCTGTCACCGCATCTACATAAGCCGAGCGATTTTGTTGATCTGACTGTTCGACTGTCACCACGCTAACTAAATCAGTTTTGCCAACTTGGTAACTTTCCTGAGCTAAAGCCAATACTTCTCTAGAGTCAGATAATAGTCTTGATTGATACTTACGGATTTTATCACGAGCAACGATTAATGCCTCGTAGGCAGTACGTACATCAACAGCAATTTGGGCTCGCACCACATTCTCCTGCTGTACAGACTGGTCAAGTGTTGATTTTGCTTGGGCTATTTCCCCCTTTTGCTGATAGAATAAAGGCCAGTTAACCGCCGCACCAACATAGTAACCACTATTGTTGGGGTTAGGAGCGTCAGCGGTAGTGAACAGATAACCACCACTTAGCTGTAAATCAGGGACACGCATTACTTGAGCCAGTTTTAGTTGCTTTTTCGCTATGTCCGTCTGTTGTTTAGTACTTTGGAAATCTAAACGCTGCTCATTTGCTTTGGCGATTAAAGTATCAATAGATGGAAGTTCCTGATTGGGTAAGGGGACTAATTCTGTATTTTTAGCTCCGACATTAAATACTCCTGGGTCGGTAATTTCAATCTTTTGTGTTGGGCTATCTCCCATCAGCGCATTTAGCTGAACAATTGCTTGAGCAATACGTCCTTTAGATTGCTCAAGTATAGGTTCAGTTTGGTTGAGTATTAGTCTAGCTTGTAAAACATCTGCCTCAGGCGCAGCCCCAGCCTCAAAACGTTTGCGGGCTATGTATAACAATTTTTGCAGTAGTTGTACCTGTTCTTTTTGGGAGCGATCGCTCGCTTGAGCAGCAGCTAATTCAGCGTAGGCTCGACGTACTTGATCGCGGAGATCAAGACGAGCAGCATTATACTGTAAAATTGATAGTTGGTACTGAGATCTAGCTACAGACAACCGTTTAGAACGCTTACCGCCCAACTCAACAGTTTGGTCAAGACCTAACTGTTGGGGGTTACCAGCATCGCTATAGATCGGTCCAAAGCCATATTGGAAATTTATTTGAGGATTAGGTCTTGCTCCGGCGATCGTAATACCAGCTTCACTAATTTTGATATTTTGCTGGGCTGCTAATAGTTGTGGGTTTTTAGCATCTGCTCTAGCAAAAGCCTCCTTCAGACTCAAGTAGAGGGTATTATTAGATGCTCTTGAGAGGAGCAATGCTGCGGAATTGCTGGGAGATAATGAGATTTGGTTACTAAGTAGGTTTTTTGCCTGGGGTTGTTGTGTTTGGAGTAGATTTGCGTTTGGCTCAGATAATGAAACTACCTCTGGTGACTGCACGATCAATGGGGAAGATTTCTGATCTGGATCATCTTTGTCCTTTTCGGGTTGGAGTAAAAAATCATTGGGAGGAGTTAATTGAGAGCTTGCTGTAGGAGAAGCAAGATTTGGCCAATTCTTCTGGGCATTTTCTGGAGATTGACTCTCCTTACTTGGCTGGATAGATGGATAAGCCAGAGGAACTTGAGGATTTTGGGAATCCAGTGGTTTATTCACTGGTAATTGGCTCCCTAATTGCTTTCCTACATTTGGTTGACTAGATGTAGGAAAACCAAAAGTTGGCAATCCCAATATATTTTTTGGTAGTTGATTTCCTTTATCGTTAGGTAAAACCGCAGCATTAGTAGCCGTCTTTTTTTGCTGAAACCAGCCAAACAAAAGACTGAGAATCAGCAAATTAAATATCCAAAAGTGGTAAGGCTGTATTTTCATAATCAAAACCGTCACAAAAAAATAAATAACCAAAGTCTCATGTTTAGACGCTAACTGACGGAAGCCAAAGTTAATTCATCCACAGGATCGTCTGTTTCTTCCTGGCGTGGTTTAAGATGTTTATTCGTATTTTTTTCCACTAGGTTATAGAGGGCTGGTAAAACTAAAAGTGTCAAAAAAGTAGCTGAAATCAATCCACTAATGATGACTATGGCAAAAGGTTTCTGAGTTTGGGAACCAATACCATTGGAAGTTGCTACAGGTAATAGACCTAAAATAGCCACAGTTGCAGTCATGAGTACTGGACGCATCCGCGACAGCGCTCCCTTATAAGTTGCCTGGGTAATTAAGTAAGGTATTAATTCCTGCTTTGTGTACAGCAGCTTAGTATATTTAATCCTCTTGAGGCTATAATCCTGCACTGCCATTTTAATCAAAGTGGTGTAGACAACTTGAGAATTGATGCTAGGAGAAATAGCGACATCAGAGATATCTGATAACTGAGATAACTGAGATAATTGATTAATATAACGTTGTAATAATTGGTCAATAAAGCTGACCATGATCACACCATTTTGTACAGCTACCCCCGTCAGAGCAATAAATCCTATACCTGCCGAAATACTAAAATAAGTATGGGTGACAAATAAACCCACCACTCCACCAATAGCTGCTAGTGGTATTGCTACCAGAATTAACAGAGCATGGCTGATTGAGCCGAAAGCCAAAAGTAAAATGAAAAATATTAGCCCCAGGGTAATAAACACAACTACTACCAGTCGTTGATTTGATTCTTGCTGATACTCATATTGTCCACCCCAATTAATTTCATATTCTTCAGGTAGGTGTACCTGTTGAGCAATTTTCTGCTGTGCTTCTACGACTGCTGAACCGAGATCGCGCCCCCGGACATTTGCCTTGACAATCATCAGGCGTTTATTTTCTTCACGATTAATGATTAAGGCTCCTGATTCAGCCTGAGTATGAGCTACCAGGGAAATGGGTATTGTACCTATGGGACCAGGTGGATTAATTAACAGGTTATCTATTGCCTCTTTAGTATCACGGTAGGGCTTACTTAATCGAACCAATACATCAAATCTTCTTTCTCCTTCCACCAGTTGCGTAGCGACCTTACCTCCCACTGATTCAGCAATTAGATTTTGTACATCTGAAACATTCAGACCATAGCGGCTAGCAGCTTCCCGGTCTACAATCACTTGATATTGTGGTTGACCTACAAGATGATCATCGGCGACATCTACCATACCAGGAACTTGGGTGACAATATTAGTTATTTGGTCGCCTAACCTTTGCAATACATTAATATCAGGACCAAATATCTTAATACCGAGATTTCCCTTGGCTCCAGAAATAGCTTCATCGACGTTGTCTTGGATGTACTGAGAGAAGTTGTAATCTACATTGGGAATTGTTGAGAGATCTTTGTTCATCGCACTAATTAGCTCCTCTTTGTGCCGATGGAACTGTGTACGCCACTGTTCAGGTGGTTTGAGATCTACGAGAAATTCAATATTACTGAACAAATTTGGATCAGTAGCATCATCAGGACTACCTGTTTGGCTAGTAACATTTTTCAACTCTGGGTATTGAAGAAGAATCTCCCGGATGCGATGTGCAACTACAACTCCCTCTTCCAGAGAAATTGAAGGAGGTAGCACTGTTGCTCTTAACCAGATATTCCCCTCCTCTAGAGCAGGTAAAAACTCTGAGCCAGTATGTAGGAAAAGTACAACTGCACAGGCTAATGCTGCTAATGCTGCTGCAATTACAGGTAATGGGTGAGCTATTGTCCAACGCAAAATCGGTCTATATATTGCCCGAACTAAGATGACCACTGGGCTTTCACGCTCAGTTATCGGCTTGTGGGTCATAAAAAATGAGATCAGTACAGGAATGAAAGTCAAGGCAATCAGCACTGCTCCCAAAAGCTGAAAATTCATAGTGAAAGCCAAAGGGCGAAATAGCTTACCTGCTACCCCATTAAAAGCAAAGAGGACTAAGAAGCAACAACAAATAATACTTGTGGCAAATAAAATTGGTCGTCCCACCTGCTGAACGGCTTCTAAAACCAAGCGATTGCGACTCTTGCGATCCTTTAAATGATGACTTGCTTCACTCAGACGGCTAAAAGCATTTTCTACCATCACTACTGCTCCATCCACAATGATCCCAAAATCGATCGCTCCCAAACTGAGCAAATTTGCAGGAATGTGAAACAGGTTAAGACAGATAAAAGAAAACAGCAAAGCCAATGGGATCACGGTAGCAGCAATTAAACCACTAGTGAAGTCAAATAAAAACACGATGAGTACGATCACTACTAAAGTAATTCCCTCTCCCAAGTTGTGGAAGACAGTATGAAGAGTTTCCCTGACCAACTGGAGGCGATCATACAGTGGTACAAGTTTTACTCCTCTAGGCAAAGAATTCTGAATTTCGGGAAATTTTTTATACAGGCGCTCGACTACACGAGAAGGATTCTCTCCCCGCAATAACATGACAATACCCATAACATCATCATCATCCCGATTCTTGCCATATTGACCCAAACGGATACCAGAGCCAATATCAACAGTTGCTACATCTTCCACACGGATAGGAGTTCCATTAGCAGTAGATGTAACCACTACGTGATTAATATCACTAACATTTTTGAGTAGCCCCAAACTACGAACGACAAAAGCTTGACCACTCTTCTCAATATAATTAGCACCTGTAGTGGCATTAGCGTTCGACAAAGCTTGATATACTTGGTCAATGCTCAAACCCAAGGCTTTCAATCGCACAGGATCGACATTGACTTGGTAAGTCTTGATTGGACCACCCCAACTAGTTACATCAATCACACCGGGAATTTGGCGAAATGCCTTCTCTAGATCCCAATCCTCAATAGATTTCCGTTCCATTGCTGAATAGTACTTCGATTCGACTGTGTAGCGATAAATTTCACCTACACTACTAGAATCCGAATCAAGTTGGGGTTTCGCATCACCAGGAATATCTGCTTGATTAATCCGCTCTAGTACTTCCTGACGAGTTACTTGGCTGGGTAGACCATCCTCAAAAGTAACGATTATTACAGATAAATTGATAAAAGAGGTGGAACGCAAACTAATTTCACCAGGAATACCATTTAGTTCCTTTTCTAAGGGTATTGTTACTAAGCGTTCCATTTCCTCTGCGGCTTTTCCAGGCAGAATAGTAATTACTCTTACCTGGGGGTTAGTGAAATCTGGGTAAGCTTCAATTTCTAGAGCACGGAAGGCACCGTAGCCAACTACCAAGAGCAAGAAAATAATTGCTAAGGTAATATAGCGGTTGCGGAAGGCGGTGGAGATCAGTTTGTCGATCAGGTTATTCACACTATAGGTTTCCTTATATATGAGAATTTATATCATTAAGTTATACAGAGCATACATCATATATGAGAATTTATATCATTAAAATTGCATCCATCTTGGCATATTAGCAGTATCTATGTAATTTTGCTATTTAAGCCATGTTATTCATAGCAGGAAAATATGACTACAGTAAGATTAACTCTGACAAAAATATGACTATTGTATACTTGGTAGGGAAAATCTAAAGGTCGAGCCTTTGCCTAGCTCGCTTTCTACTTCAATTTTTCCATTGTGTAGTTCCACTAATCTTTTGGTAATTGCCAATCCGATACCAAATCCTCCTGTTCTGGCATCTCGTGACTGGTCTGCCCGCCAAAAGCGCTCAAAGACTTTAGGTAAATCTGCTTTGGCAATTCCAATACCCGTGTCTGTAACAGCAATCCACAGGCATTGCCTGCGACCGACGTAGCGATCCCTACCAGACCAAGTGCGAATAGTAATGGTTCCGTCATGAGTATAATAAATGGCATTGCTAATCAGGTTAATCAGAATTTGCCTGATGCGATCGCGGTCAGCATATGCAGGTGGTAGATTATTGGCTAACTGCAATTGCAATTCGCAGTTTTTGTTTAAGCTAACTGCGGTAAGTTCTGTGACTATCTCCTGGATGAGGGGTGCTAAGTGTACT
>Ga0116228_10000348_pt1 | contig 34296 bp, 28 predicted proteins | sample S1TSphfallax_2_FD_89694 | JGI IMG/M metagenome (GOLD analysis project Ga0116228, IMG submission 89694) | Host-associated microbial communities from peat moss isolated from Minnesota, USA - S1T2_Fc - Sphagnum fallax MG | ecosystem: Host-associated > Plants > Peat moss > Unclassified | place... | reverse complement strand
CGTGGATTTCCTGAGCGCAGATTCGCTGCCGTGGCTGGCCGAACCCCGGCAGCGGTTGCGCGATGCGTCGCTCGTCGGCCGCCTGCCGCATTCGACTCTGGTGCTGAGCGCGCCCGGGCTGGGGGCCGAGCAGCTCGGCGCCTGGATGGCCGCTCTGGCGTTGTGCGACACATCGGCGCCGACAGGACCCTGTGGTGCGTGCGCGTCCTGTGCCTTGTTGCACTCCGCCAGTCACCCTGATTTCCATCTCGTCCAATTGGAGGAGGATGCAAAGCAGATCAAGGTCGACCAGGTCCGGGACTTGATCGGCGCCCTCGCGCTGAAGAGCTATCGGGGCGGCAACAAGGTCGGCATCATCGAGGGGGCAGAAACGCTGAATGCGAATGGCGCCAATGCCTTCCTGAAGACGTTGGAGGAGCCGGCGGCGAATACTCATCTGTTGTTGATCGCCCGACCGACTCATCGGTTGCCGGCGACCATCGCCAGTCGCTGCCTACGCTTGGTCCTCAAGCCGCCGCCGGAGCCGATGGCACTGGCCTGGCTCAAGGAGCATGGCCCGTCGACCGACCATGACTGGGGCCCTGCTTTGGCTCTCGCCGGTGGGGCACCCTTACTGGCCTTGCAGTATCACGAAGAGGGCATGGCCTCGCTCGACAGCCAGATGCGGGAAGGGGTCCAGGCGATGACTGCGGGATCCGCCGACGTCACCCTCCTGGCCGAGCAGTGGGTCAGGAGCCACCTTGGCCTGCGCCTCGCCTGGCTTGAGAGCTGGATCACACAAGAGGTCCACAACGCCTTGGCGGCGACGGGTTCTGCGCAAAGTGCGGAACGGGTCCGCTTGCCTGGTTCTTTACTTAAGCCCAAGATACGGGCCTTGTTTGCGCTTTTGGACAGCGCTCGGGATCTGCGCCGCTTGGGCTCGACCGGCTTGAACCAGCAGCTGGCCGTGGAAGCCTTGTTGCTGGGCGGCAGGACCGCTTTCGCCTCATGAGCGTAGTATTTTTTCACGGTTAGGAACGAGAGACATTGCGAAGTCCGAGCAACAAACCCGGGTTACTGACCCTCACGATCAAAGACAAGAGCGCGTTGTACCTGGCGTACATGCCTTTCGTGCGCAACGGTGGGCTGTTCATTCCGACGAACAGTAATTACCGATTGGGTGATGAAGTGTTCATGTTGCTCAATTTAATGGGGGAAGAGGAGAAGTTACCGGTCGCGGGGCGGGTGATTTGGATGACCCCCAAGGGCGCCCAGGGCAAGCGTACCGCCGGCATCGGCGTGCAGTTCAGCGACCAAGATCGTGGCAACACCCAGAAAAAAATCGAAAATTACCTCGCCGGCGCGCTTGGCGGAGATAAACCCACCCACACTATGTAGGGTCGGCGCGGCGGGCGCCCTAGCCCTACCAGCGAGGGGCTAATTCCCCGGTGGCCGCACGGCTTCCGTGGCGGCCAGGCCGCCACGGAGCACATAGGCCTCGAAACCCCGCTCGCTCAGGATATAGGCCGCCGCGGAGCTGCGCCGTCCCGTGTCGCAGCACACGACGTACGGAATTTTCTTATCCAGGGCATTCAATTTGAGGCGGATGAAATACAGGGGAATGTTTACCGCTTCGTCGATGCGAAAATTCTGAAATTCGCTCGGCAGCCGCACATCCAGCCATTTGCCGCCTTTGGCGACCATCTGCCGCGCTGCATCATAATCCATCCATTGCAGCAGGGGCTCGTTTAGAAGAGTCTGAAAATCCGACTTGCCGAGGCGCATCAACGTGCCGTCGGTGGCCATGGTGACCGTGGCATTGCGTTTCGCCTCGGCGATCAACGACTCCTCGCCGAAGCTGTCGCCGGGCCCAAGCTCGGCGAGTTTGATGCCTTCCTTGTTCAACGGCGTCTCACGCGTCACGATGCATTTGCCGGCGACTACAACATAGAAGTAGTCGCCCTCCGTACCCTGTTTGATGACAATGTCACGAGCCCGATAGTTGATGCGCTGCATGCGCATGAAAATGGCCTGGATATTCGCCGGTGGAATACGATGAAATGCCTTCGTCTGCAACAGTGTCGTCATCCAATCGCCCGACACGTCGTCACCGTCACCGCGCAACTCCGCAACCTCGTACTGGCCGGTTTGGTCCCAGGTCAACAGCACATCGAGAAGATCGCTGTCGATCATGATGTACTCGAGATTGCTGGCCGCACGGGCCGTAAATTTCCGCGGCAGGCCGGGGGCAAGCGCCGCACGGGCTTCCGGACTACCAGCCTTGACCACCCCGATCAGACGATCGTCCGCCCGCAGTTCAACCTGGCCGGCGACCAAATAGAAGGTGCGCTTGTCGGTCTCGCCTTGTTTGAACAGGAGTCGGCCTGCGGCAAGCTCGAGAATCTGGGTCTTCCTGGCCAGCGCATGAAGATTCTCCGCCTTCAGTCCGTCGAGAGGCGAGAAGGTCTTGAGTATGGCGAGATCGAGTGGTCTGTCTTCCATCGAGAAACTGCCGGCGCCTTCAGGTACAACCCGATGATTTTACCAGTGAATGCTAGCACAGGCCGCTTGGAGGCTGACCTGTAATAGGTCACATTGACGGACCTCTGGAGGTCTAACCACTCGGCAGTTCACGCCGCCTGCCGGGCTGTGTCGTGAATGGTGAAATCGCATACCAACGGTAGGTGATCCGAATATTGGACAGCTGGAATTTCGAAACGGTTCACTTCGATACGTGAGCTATGCAGGATGAAATCGAGTTCCTTGCGAGGGCTGCTGCTCGGGTAGGAGGGCAATCCTGCGGCGTTCGCATTGCTCAAACCCGCCGCCTGCATGAAGAGATAAAGTTCATGATCGCCCCAGTATGTATTGAAATCCCCCGCGACGATCACCGGCTTGGTGGTCTTACGCAGAAGATCATAAAGATGTCGTAACTGATACTGGCGATGACGAAATTTCAAGGATAGGTGGACGAGAAAAATCGCTATGTCGTCCAATTCCAACTCGATGATGAGCCGCTTGATGCCGGTATCGAAATAATGGAAGCGTTCGCCCCGAACACGCGGTGCGGCGAGGAAGGCATTGGCCTGCTTGCGGACGATGGGTACCAATTGATTGACGGATGCGACCCCATACTTGCATTCGAATGTCGAATAGTGGCCGAGGGAGCGGGCGATGAAATCGGCTTGGTTCACCATGCCGGTGCGAATGCTGCCGGTATCGACTTCGATCAGCCCCACCACGTCCGGATCCTGCTGCTTGATGAAATCCGTGATCTGGCTCAGTACCTGGCGGCTGGAGCGCAGGTATCCCGCGCCTGGTACGGGAAGGTGGAACGCAGGGCCCGTTCCGGTGGCATATCGGATGTTATAGATCAAGAGTCGCACGGGCTGGGATTGTATCGACGCGCAATGCTTCGCGCATGACCATCGTCGAGTTACAATACGGAATGGCCAGTCCGTCGAATCCCATTCGTCTGTTCGTGACCCATGTCTGGGTCGATACTGACGATTACAACCGTGTCTTCGAGTACCTCGAGGCGTCCGGCAACTTTTACTACAAGAACACCAGCCTCCCGCAGGGAAAGCGGCCGATCGACAAGGAAAGCCAGCGCGAGGAGCTGCGGCGCCAGATCGCGCCCTGCGAAGTGGTGGTGGTGGTGCCCGGCGCGTATGCGGTTGCACCGGAACTGGTGCTATTTCAGATGAATTTTGCGAAGGCTGCGGACCGACCAATCGTGGTGATGGAGAATTTTGCCTCGGCGGTCTCGCTGCCCAAGACCTTGACCGAGCTTGCGGACGAAATCAGCGCCTGGAATGAGCGTAATTTGATCGACGCTCTGCGCCGTCAAGCGAGACACCAGGAAACCACCCGATGGGACACCATCGAATTCAAACTCGACTGAGACGTTGACTCGCTAGCGGGCGGCGATCAGTGCGGGAATGTCGAAGTCGGCTGATTTGCGGGAGCTTGCCGGATCGAGTTCCAGGCCGTGCAGCTGGACTATCGCCGCGCTGGCGCGTGCCGCATTCAGCAACACGCGGCAGGTGATGCCGGAGATCTCGACGATCAGCGCGGCACAGTCGTCTGCTTCTTGATTCGACATTTTTCGCACAGATGCCGTGACGGCGTCCTCACCGCGTTGCGGCGGCACCCCGTTCAATGATCGGATCATCCTTCCGTAGAGTTCGCGGACTTCAACCGGAAGTTGCTCCTCCTGCAAATCCGCCAAGTGTCGTCGATACGCACTAATCAGTCGTTGCTTGATCGGCGTCGAACGTACCAATTCTTGTGTCGCGAACTGCAAGCTTTCCAAAGCGCTAATCATGCGGGCCCCGTGTATTGCAATACTGAAACCTTAAAGTGGTTTCGAGGTTTACACCTCCCCGGAGAGCCTTGTTAAATCAAGACTCTGCACCTGGAATATACAAGACAATCGACAAAACGCAACGCGCAATTGTGTGCTTCACGTCAGGCAATTCGCGCAGTCAATCGACTGTGTGGGTTACGTCGCTTTACTCGATCTCAATTCATCTTAAGCGGGTAAGTACTTAATTTTTATGTGACTGCCATGATTATGTCTCCAGCGCAGGCTGTGGCTTCGGGTCCGTTGCCGGCGAATGGTCGGCTCCTACCATCAAGTACACACCCGGGACCACGAAGAGTGTGAACAGCGTGCCGATCGACAGCCCGGTCGAGATCACGAGGCCGATGGCAAAGCGCGAAGCGGCGCCGGCCCCGCTGGCGAACACCAGCGGTATGACGCCCAAGACCATCGCCGCCGTGGTCATCAAGATGGGGCGAAGCCGCACTCCCGCCGCAGTGACGATGGCAGCGTACTTACTCTTGCCGGCAGCCCGCTCCATGTTGGCGACTTCAACGATGAGAATGCCATGTTTGCTGATGAGGCCCATCAGAGTGACCAATCCCACTTCGGTATAGATGTTGATGCTGGCGCCGCCGACCCCGATGGTGATGAACAACAATGCACCGGCGATCGACAGCGGCACCGAGATGAGGATCACCAACGGATCCCTGAAGCTCTCGAATAGTGCCGCGAGCGCCAGGAAGACGATGATGATGGCCAACGCGAACGTCGCCATGATACCGCCGGATTCCTGAACGAACTGACGACCCTGGCCGCCATAGTCGACCGAATAGCCCGCCGGGAGGGTGCGCGCCGCAAGTTTCTGCAGGTAGGACAGGGCATCGTCCAGAGACACACCGGGGTACATCACACCGGACATGGTGGCCGAGTTCAATTGCTGGAAATGGTTCAACGTCTCCGGCACGGTAACATTGCGAATGGTGGCGATACTCGACAGGGGAACGGGTGTGCCATTGATGTTGGCCACCGGATAGTTGCGCAATTGATCGACGTTCAGGCGGTAAGCGCGCTCGACTTGCGGGATCACCTTGTAGGAGCGGGTGTCCATACTGAAGTAGTTGGTGTAGTTGCCGCCCAGCAGCGAGCCCAAGGCATTACCCACCTGGTTCATGTTCAAACCGAGCTGCGCGGCCTTGTCGCGGTCGATCACCACCACCGACTGAGGCAGATCGTATTTCAAATCGGTATCGATGAAGATGAACCTACCGCTTTTCTGGGCCTCGGCGAGAAACTCCTGGGATACGGTGTTGAGCCGTGAAGCAGGTTCCGTGGTGGTGATGGCGAACTGGATCGGCAGCCCAAAGGCCCCGGGCAATGATGGGGGCTGGAATACGGCAATCTTCTGCCCGGCGATCGCTGAGAAACGCTGTGACAGTTCGTTTTGCAGTTGCGTGGCGTTTTCCTTGCGTTTATCTGCAGGTGCCAAGTTCAATCCCATGATGGTCTGACTGGGGCTGTCGATTTGAAAGACGTGATCCGGGTGGGCCACCGAGGAGGCAATATTGAAGGCTTGCCGGTCGTAGAGGGTCTTACCGCCCAGCGTCGCGTTGGGTGCCGACGTGCCCTGCATCAGCACGAAACCCTGGTCCTCCTGCGGCGCGAGCTCGCTCTTCGCCGAAGAATACATGTAGTAGATGCCGCCAAGGATCAAGACCACGAACGCGGCTGTCACCGGGGTATAGCGCAGGCTGCGCTCGAGCTTACGCTGGTACCAGTTGAGCAGTTTCTCGAAACGCACGTCGATCGCCCGTACCAGGCGGGCCTCCCAACCCCGGTCGCCCGGCTGATGCGGTTTCAAGAGCCGCGAGCACATCATCGGTGACAGCGTCAGGGCGATTACGGCAGAGACGGTGACCGCTGCCGCCAGCGTGAAGGCGAATTCGACGAACAAGGCGCCGGTAAGGCCGCCCTGGAAGCCGATCGGGGTGAATACCGCGAGCAGCACGACGGTCATCGCGATGATCGGTCCACCGAGTTCCCGTGCGGCGAGGGTTGCGGCCGCCAGCGGCGACATGCCGGCCTCGAGGTGTCGATTGACGTTTTCGACCACGATGATGGCGTCATCGACGACCAGTCCGATGGCGAGCACGAGGGCAAGCAAGGTGAGCAGGTTGATGGAGAAGCCCATGGCCAGCATCAGGGCGAGGGTGCCGACCAGCGATAGCGGAATCGCCACCACGGGGATCAATACGGAGCGCGGCGAACCGAGGAACGCAAAGATGACCACCATGACGATGACCAGGGCCTCGATGAGCGTCGTCGCCACCTCGTGAATGGAGCTGTTCACGAAGTCGGTGGAGTCGTAGACAATCTGGCCGTTCAACCCTTGAGGAAGCTCTGCCTTGATCTGCGGGAACACCGCCTTCACGCCGTTGATCACCGTCAGCAGGTTGGCGCTCGGCGCCACCTGGATCCCGACGAACACGCCCGGTTTGCCATCGAAGGCGACGAGTGCTTCATACGAGTCGGCGCCGAGATCCACCGTCGCCACGTCACTCAAGCGAATGTTGGCGCCGTTGACTTGCTTGACCACGAGATTTTTGAACTCTGACAGGGTGTGCAGGCTCGTGGTCGACGTCAACGTCACCTGGACCATCTGGCCCTTGGTGTTGCCGATCGCAGAGATGAAATCGTTGGCTTGCAGCACGTTCGACACGTCGGCGGCGGTCACGCCGTAGGCGGAGAGTTTTTGCGGGTCGAGCCACGCCCGCAGCGAGAAATACTGGCCGCCGAGAATTTCCGCGGTCTGCACGCCGGGCACAGCCTGCAACTTCGGCTGGACCACTCGTTGAATGTAGTCGGTAACTTCATTTCGTTCCAGGGTCGGACTGGCGAATCCCATGTACATCGCATCCGTGGTCTGTCCCACCTTCACCGTGATAGCCGGTTGCTGCGAACCGGTGGGCAGCTGGTTCAATACCGACTGAACCTTGATGTTGATTTCGGCGGCGGCCTTCGAGGTATCGTAGTTTTGCCGCAGATACACGGTGATCGTGCTGGTGCCGCTCTGGCTGGTCGAGGTCATGTAGTCGATGCCATTCGCCTGAGCCACCGCGGATTCAATGGGGGTGGTGATGAAGCCGGCAATCGCATCGGGATCGGCGCCCGGAAATTGCGTCGTGATCGTGACGAGGCCATTCTCGGTTTTGGGATAGGCGAGCACCTGCAAGGAACTGAACGAGCGCAGGCCCACCACCAGAATCAACAGACTGACGACGCTGGCGAGAACCGGGCGGCGGATGAAAATATCGGTGAAGTTCATGTGTGTGCGCCGCTCACTCGTTGGGAAGAGTTGGATTCGCGGAGTCGGCGGGTTGGACCGTATTGTTGACAGTCACATGGACCCCGCTGCGTAGCTTCATCTGGCCCGCCGTCACCACCACATCGCCCTTTGCTACGCCTGAGAGCACGGCGACCTGGTCGCCACGGGTATCACCCAACTTGATGAAACGCTGTTGCACGGTCGCATCGGGTTGCACCACGAAAACCGTGTCTCCGTAAGGGTTATAGGTGATGGCCGATTGCGGCAGCGTGATGAAGTCGTTCGCCGGCCCGTTGGCGACGCTGACGTTGGCGTACATCCCGGGCACCAGTCGCCGGTCCTTGTTATCAAAGGAGGCGCGCACTTGGACGTTGCGGCTGGTCGCATCGACCTTCGAGTTGATCGAGGTGATCACCCCGGTGAATTTGACGCCGGGATAGGCGTCGATGCCGGCGGTCACCGACGAATGGGCCTTCAATTGACTCAAGCTCTGCTGTGGCACGTAGAAGTCGACGAAAATCGGATCGAGCGCCTGGAGGGTCACGACCGTGGTGCCGGCGGCGAGATACTGGCCTTCGTCGACCTGGCGTATGCCGAGGGTTCCGCTGAATGGCGCGCGCACCGTCTTCTCCGCAATCAACGCCTCTTGCGCCGCCACCTGGGCGCGATCGGACTTCAGGGTTGCCTCGTCGGCATCGACCGTGGCCTGGCTGATCGCCTCCGCCGCCAACTGGTCGCGATCGCGCTTCAAGGTGATGGCGGCGAGTTCAGCCTGCGCCTGCAGCTGCGCCAGCTTCGCCGGATCGTCATTCGGCTTCAAGGTGAGCAACACCGTGCCGGCGCTCACATCCGTGCCCGAATCCATGTGCAGCGTATCGACAACCCCGGAGGCTTGCGGGGCAAGGTCCGCACCGCGTACCGCGCGCACGGTGCCGAGCGCCTCGATATGCGCCTGCCACGACGTTTCGGCGGCGACCGTGGTCGACACCGTCTGCGGCGCCGTGGCCATGCCGCTCATTGCCTTGCCGATCATTTTGCCGATGAAAAGGTGCCAGCCGAAGATCAGCCCAAGCACCAGCGCGACGATGACGATCACGATGATCATCGGCTTTATCATGGCCCGCGGAGGCGCCATCTTCGCGCCGTCGTACCCACTCTCGATTGCGTTCACAGTGTATCCCTTCGATTAATGAGACGTATTGTCGGCAAGATCGGTGCGATTCCACCATCCGCCACCCAGTGATTGAAAGAGCGCCGCGGTATCGGCGTACCGTTGCGCACGGGCCTTGACCAGTGCGATCTTCGCGTTTTGGAAACTCTGCTCCGCGGTCAACACCTGAAGATGGCTGGCGGCGCCGCTCTTGAACTGCACCTCGGTCAGCCGCAGGCTCTCCGCCGCCGTGGCTTCCGCCTTGGTTTGCGCAGCCAGCACCTCGGCATCCGCTTGCAGCGCGTACAGCGAGTCGGAGACATTTTGAAACGCCGTGATGACGGTGCTCCGATAGTTCGCCGCCGCCGCCTCGGCAGCCGCGACCGCGGCGCGCCGCTGGTGCCTCAACTGACCGCCCTTGAAGAGGGGCTGGGTCACGCCGCCCAACAAGCTCCAGACGTTCGATGCCGGCGAGAATAGGTCGCCGAAGCTCGTCGCTTCGCCGCCGAAGCTGCCGGAGAGGGTGATCTGCGGCAACATATTCGCGGTCGCGACGCCGATTTGTGCCGTCGCCTGGTGCAGCAAATCGGCGTACTCACGCACATCCGGTCGTTGCTCGACCAGCCTGGACGGCAGGCTCACCGGCAGTTCGGTGGGCAGCTGCAATGCATCGAGATCGATGGCGCTCGTGGTGAATTCAGCCGGCATGGCCCCGACATAGGCGGCGAGCTGATTGCGTTCCTGGGCCAATTGACCGCGCAGGTCGGGCAGGGTCGCGAGCGTGCTCTGCAGGGTGGATTGCTGTTGCAGCACATCGGAGCGGGAGGCGCCGCCTGCGGTCAGCCGCCGCCGGGCGATGCCGAGTTCTGCCTCCTCGGAACGGACGATTTCCTCGGTGGCGGCGATTTGTGCGCGCAAGCTAGCCTCCGTGATCGCTGCCGTGACGATATTGGCGGTGAGGCTCAGGTAACTCGCCTCCAGGGCGAATCGCTCATAGTCCGCCTGGGCGGCAAGCCCTTCGACCTGCCGCCGGATGCCGCCGAACGCGTCGATGGTGTACGACACGTTCACCGAAGCGCTGTTGAGCGTGGAATAGAACGATCCCAGCTGGGGCAGGCCAAAGGCGGCGCCCGATGCCTTCTCCCGCTCGGGCTGGTAGGTGCCGCTGAGGCTCGGCAGCAGAGCGCTCTTCTCTGCCGCGGTGTTTTCGTTCGCCTGTCGCAGCGTGGCCTGCGCCGCTTCGAGGGTCGGACTGTTGGCGATCCCGCGCTCGATGAGCGCGTTCAAGGCAGGCGACTTGAACAGCGTCCACCACTGGCCGGGAATGTCGAGTCCGTCGACGAAGTGCTGGGCTTCGCCGCCCGCGCCCGGTGCCGAAACGGTCGTACCGGGCAGGTCACCCGGGGGAGAGTAGCCGGCAGTTTTCGGCGCGTCCGGCGGGCGATAATTCGGGCCCACCGCACAGCCGGTCAAGGTCAAGATGAAGGCGATGATGAGATTTTTCATGGATTGAAGATCGGTCCGTGATGTCATGTGTTAGTCGCGAGAACCCTCGGGCTCAGCGATTTGTGGGCCCGCGCGGCAACGTGCCGCGCAAGAAGATGTCGATGACGAGCCGCAGGTGCGAGTCGCAATCCAAATTGACGGTTTCCTCGGTGGAGCCGAATAAAATGCACTCGTGAACGCGTGCGTAGACCATCTGCACGAACAGCGGCGCGGCGCGCTCCGCATCGCTGATGACGAGCACTCCCCGCGCCGCTTGGCCGCGGAAATACTCGGCAATGGGCGCTTCGATTTGTGTCTGAATGCCGGTGCGCATCAGCGCCGCGAGCGCAGGAAAACGTTGTGACTCGGTGACGACGATGCGGAACAACGCCATGGCGTCGAAATCGCGCGCCCGACCGGTGAGCACGCGGCCGATCGTCATGAGCGCATCCCGTGGATCCAACCGGTCGAGATCGTCGGTGGCGAAAGCCTGCGCCATGTCGCGCTCGACCAGGCGGGAGATGACCGCGCCCAGCAGATCGGCCTTATTCTTGAAGCGCTCATAGATGGTTCGTGTCGATACACCCGCCTCGTGAGCCACCTTGTCGATGCTCGCGGCCCCATAGCCATCCCGCAGGAATACGTGGGTCGCTGCCGCGAACAGGGCATCGCTACGGGCGGATTCGGTGCCGCGGCGGGGGCGCCCCAGGCGCTTTGACGCCGGCATCGAGGTTCCTTCTTTCCCTTCCATTTCCAATTAAAATGACACGTGTCGTTTTTTTTATCAAGAAATTTTTTAACGTAACCTAACCCAATTCGCCGGATGACCACCAAGCAGGCGGTGAGGCGGTTCGCAATTGAGGAGTGGCGCACGTCATGGCACGGACGCGCTGGCGCCTGGCGCAATTTTACTTCTAGTATGCGGGATGAACGAGTCCAACTCTCCTTATATAGTCGCGATCGGCGGTACCTTGCGGCCCGGCTCATCGACCGAAAAGGCCATGAGCCACGTCCTACGCGCCGCCGAACGGGCTGGGGCACGCACCCGATTATTGAGCGGACCGGCGCTGCAGCTGCCGATGTATCAGCCGGAGAATGCCGAGCGCACCGATGGGGCCCGGGACTTGGTTGCGCAGTTGGCCAAGGCGGACGGGATCATTTTGGGCTCCCCCGGCTATCACGGCAGCATTTCCGGCCTCGTCAAGAACGCCCTCGATTATGCAGAGGACCTGCGCAACGACCGGCGACCCTACTTCAGCGGGCGCGCGGTCGGTTGCATTGCGACCGCGGGTGGCTGGCCGGGTGCAGTGAACACCCTGAGTGCGCTACGCGACATCGTCCACGCATTGCGCGGGTGGCCAACGCCGTTGGGTGCCGCGATCAATTCCGGCGAGCGCGTATTCGACGAGCACGGCGTCTGTCTGTCACCGCGCGTCGCCGAGATGCTCGACATCATCGCCGTCGAGGTGGTCGAGTTCTGCGGGCGCGACCGCTCGAGCTGACTTTGCCGAAGATTTCGAGCGCCTTCTGCAACCGCTTGGATTGACCAGCGCGCGCCCGGTGGATAAACATACCGGATGCGCGATGTGAGCCCGGTGGACGCGGAGTGCCCGCGGCCGGCCGTTGGCGTACCGACCTATTCCGTGGCGGTGCGCACCCTGTGTGAGTTCACCGCCCGGACCGGCGATATCACCTCGCGATTCACGCCCGGTCCCACCGCCCAGCAGGGCATGGCGGGCCACTCGATCGTGGCCGGTCGGCGGGGCGCGGGATATGAACGGGAAGTCTTCCTGTCGGAGCGTTACGAGCCGTCGCAGCGGCACGAGCCGTCGCAGCGGCAGGAGGCCCTCCTGGTGCGCGGTCGCGCGGATGGCTACGACCCGCGGAGCAATCGTCTCGAAGAATTCAAGACGCACCGTGGCGACCTTGCGCGCCTGCCGGCGAATCAACGGCTGCTGCACTGGGCGCAGCTCAAGATGTACGGCGCCATGTTCTGCCGGCGTCGAGCCCTTGCCGAGCTCGAATTGGCGCTGGTGTATTTCGACATCGACACGGGTCAGGAAACGCTGCTGCCGCAGCGCTATACGGCCGCACTGCTCGATGAGTTCTTCGCCGCCCAATGCGCGCGCTTCCTTCGCTGGGCCGCCCGGGAATTACAGCACGTGGCTGACCGCGACCGCTTCCTCGACACCGCCGTCTTCCCCCATGCCGAACTGCACGGTGGGCAGCGGCAAATGGCCGAAGCGGTGTATCGCGCCGGGCGACGCGGTGAGCAGTTGATGGTTGAGGCGCCGACGGGCATCGGCAAGACCATCGGCAGCATTTTCCCGATGCTGAAGACGCTGCCGGCCGGGCTGATGGACAAGATTTTCTTCCTGGTGGCGAAGACCTCCGGTCGGGAAACTGCATTGGACGCATTGCGGGCGCTCTCCATCCCGGGCAATCCGGCGGCGCTGCGGGTGCTTGAACTGGCCTCGAAGGAAAGCGCATGTCGATACCCGGGGCGCGCCTGCGATGCGGCGGAATGCCCGCTGGCGGCGGGATTCTACGATCGATTGCCGCAAGCCCGTGAAGCGGCGCTGGCGATTCCGGTGGCGGATCAGCGCAGCGTGCGCGAAGTTGCCGCCGCAGCCGATGTATGCCCGTATTTTCTCACCCAGGAACTGGCTCGTTGGTGCGACGTCATCGTCGGCGATTTCAATTATTTCTTCGCTACCAGCGCCATGCTTCATGCGCTCTCGCTGCAGAACCAATGGCGGGTGGCGTTGTTGGTGGATGAAGCGCACAACCTGCTGCCGCGGGCCCGCGCCATGTATTCCGCGACGCTCGATCCTGCGGTGTTTTCGGCCGCCAGGTCCGCAGCCGGCGCGAGCCCCTCGGTACGCGCCGCACTCGGACGACTCGACAACATTTGGCGCGCTTTGCAAAGGCAGCAAAGCGCAGCTTATTCGTGTGAGTCAACCGTGCCGACGCTGCTCATCGATGCGCTGCGGCTGATGCTCGGCGCAATCGGCGACGAGGTGGTGGCGGCGGGCAGCATCGACGCCGCGGTGTTGCGGTGCTACTTCGAGGCGTTGCATTTTTGTCGATTGGCGGAGGAATTCGGTAGCCACTCGCTGTTCGATGTGACCCGCTCTGACGAGGATGCGCGTGTGTGCATCAGAAACGTGAGCCCGGCGTCCTTTTTGGCGCCGCGTTTTGCCTGTGCCAAAGCGGTGGTGCTTTTCTCGGCGACATTGAGTCCGGCGCCGTTCTATCGCCGTTTGCTGGGCCTCACGGAGGCGGCGCGGTCGATCAAAGTGGATTCACCGTTCCAGCCGGAGCAACTCGACGTCCGCATCGAGAGGCGGATTTCGACCCGTTACCACGATCGGGCCGGCTCGTTGCGGCCGATCGCCCTGTTGCTGGCGCGTCAGTTCGCGTCGCAGCCCGGCAATTATTTGGCTTTCTTCAGCAGCTTCGATTATCTCGCGGCGGTCATGGAGGAGTTTCAACGGCGTTTTCCGGAGGTGCCGATCTGGCGGCAGACGCGGGGCATGGAGCCGGCCGAGCGGTCGGCATTTCTTGCGCGATTCACGGCGGGGACCCAGGGCATCGGCTTTGCGGTACTGGGCGGAGTGTTCGGCGAGGGAGTCGATTTGCCGGGCGACCGGCTGATCGGCGCGTTCATCGTCACGTTGGGTCTGCCGCAGATGAATGAAGTCAACGCTGAAATCGAGCGCCGGATGCAAACCCTGTTCGCCGCCGGTTATGAGTACACGTACCTGTACCCCGGTCTGCAAAAGGTCGTGCAAGCGGCAGGACGCGTGATTCGCAGTGTTGCCGATCGCGGTTGCATCGTCTTGGTCGATGATCGCTACATGACGGCACGGGTGCGCAACCTCCTGCCGGCTTGGTGGCGGGTGCGCTGTGAGGAGGGTGCGTAGACTCGGCGCGCGGACTCGGCGCGCGGACTCTTCAGGGCATCTTCAGAGTGTCTTCGGGAGTGCGACCGGCTGGGCGAGCGCATCGAGATCGAGACCTCGATCGCGGAGCAGGGCCTCCAACGCCGGTTGCAAAGCGCCGAACCGCTCCTCGATGGCATCGCGAATGGTGTCGACGAATACCTGCGTCTGGCGTTCGATTTCGATATTGATGGCATCGCCGACGGCCTTGACGGCGAACGTCGTCATCCGCAGCGTCTCGGGAATAAGCCAAACCTCGAACCAGCCCGAGCCGTCGCGTTCCCGCTGGGCCGTGGCGACCGTGAGGCTCACGCCATTCAAGGCAATGTAACCCTTGGCGAACACGTAGCGCATCCAGGGCGCGGGCATCTCGAGGCGCAGCACATGATTGTTTTCGGGACGACGGATGTCGGCCAGCGTCGCCAGACAATCAACGTGGCCCGACAGCGGATGTCCGCCGATTTCAGCACCGTCGCGTGCGGCGCGTTCGACATTGACGGTTCCACCTTCGGCCAATGCCGGCAGCGTCGTGACGTTGAGTGACTGCAACATCACGTCGAAATCCGCCGTATCGGCGGATCGCATGCCGGTCACGGTCAGACACACGCCATCGACGGAGACGCTGGCACCCACCAGCAGGCCGGCAGTGAAGCCCGGAGGAAAGCGCAGCGTGAAGGTTCTCAAACCCGGCTTCTCGACCAGGTTTTGGACGCTGGCGATGCCTTGGACGATGCCGGTGAACATAGACAAGAGCTTAGCAGGCAACCTCACCGAAGTCAGTTGCCGTGCCGGCTTGACACGTCGATGGGGGGTCAATAGGCTCTTTCGCATCTCGTGAACGCCGGCACGCCCCAGGACCTCATCTACTCCCTGAACGAGCGGCCGCCGCTGCCGTTGACGTTGTTCGTCGCCCTGCAGCACGTCATGGCGGTATTCGTCGGCATAATCACTCCGCCACTCATCATCTCGCGAAGCATGGGATTGCCGATCGCTGATGGAATTTTTCTTGTCAGCATGGCCCTCATGATGTCCGGATTTGGGACCATCATTCAGACTCGGCGGGTGGGCCCTTTGGGTTCGGGACTGCTGAGCATTCAGGGTACGAGCTTCGTTTTCCTTGGACCGATCCTTTCCTTGGCGGGATCGATCACGGCGACCGGCGGATCGCAGCACGATGCCCTGGGCGTGGTGTTCGGAGTCTGCGCCCTGGCCTCCCTGGTGCCGATTGTGCTCTCCCCCTTCATTGAATTTGCCAGCCGGATCATCACTCCCTTGGTGACCGGCATCGTCGTCACCCTCATAGGTCTGACGTTGGTGGAAGTGGGGATCACCAGCGTCGGCGGTGGCTTTGAAGCGAAGCACGATGGCACTTTCGGATCCGCCGCCAACTTAGGATTGGCGCTGCTCGTAGTCGCGCTGATCGTCTGGGCGAACAGCAGCAGGCATAACGGGTTGCGCATGATGTCCGTGGTGCTGGGCCTCGCCGGTGGCTACGGTGTCGCCTTGTTGGGCGGAAAGATCGCGCTTGCGGACTTTCAAGGTCTGCCGGCGATCGCATTACCCGCTCCGTTTCGCTTTGGGTGGGGATTTCATGTCACGGCCATCATTCCCTTCGCATTCCTCTACCTGATTACCGCCATCGAATCCATCGGCGATTTGACGGCGACTTGCATTTTGACCAGCGAGCCGATCACCGGCCCCTCTTATTTCAAACGACTGCGCGGTGGCGTCATGGCCGATGGCGTGACTTCACTGCTGGCCGCCGCCTTCAATTCATTTCCAAGCACCACCTTTGCCCAAAACAACGGGATCATCCAATTGACCGGCGTCGGCAGCCGGTATGTGGGCACCATCGTCGGGGTGTTGCTGGTTATTCTTGGACTCTTCCCGGTGGTGGGCGGCGTGGTTCAGGCAATGCCGGCAGCGGTGCTGGGCGGAGCGACACTCATCATGTTCGGCATGGTCGCGGTGGCCGGCATCAAGATACTCGCCGGCGTGCGCATGGATCGGCGGGCCTCCGGGATCACGGCATTGTCGTTGGGTTTGGGCTTGGGCGTCACTTTCGTGCCTGAAGTAATCGGCGCGCTGCCGCCTTTGCTCAAGGATATGCTGTCATCGGGCATCGCCACGGGTGGACTGTGTGCGTTGCTGCTCAACTGCGTGCTGCCCGACACGCGAGCGTGACGCGGAACCGACACGCATGACTCGAACGCTGCTCGTCAAGAACATCCACACCCTGGTGACGATGGATGAGGAGCGTCGCGAAATCCGCAATGCGTCGATTGTCGCTCGGGGTCCGGCAATCACCCACGTGGGTCCCACCGCGCTATTGCCCGATCAGGCCGACGAGGTGCTCGATCTCAAGGGCAGGTTCATCGTCTTCCCCGGGCTCGTCAACACGCATCATCATTTCTATCAAACCTTGACCCGCGCCGTGCCCGGCGCGCAGAGCTGTGAGCTGTTCGGCTGGCTCCGCAAGCTTTATCCGCTCTGGGCGCATCTCGATTCTCGCGGGGTTTACGTCAGCGCGCAAATGGCAGCCGCGGAATTGATGCTCTCGGGTTGCACGACCTCGAGCGACCATCTCTATCTGTTTCCCAACGATTGCACGCTGGACGACGAGATCCGCGCCATGCAGGACATCGGCATGCGCTTTCATGCCAGCCGCGGCAGCATGAGCGTCGGCGAGAGTCAGGGAGGGCTGCCGCCGGATGCCTTGGTGGAAACCGAGCAGCAGATACTCGCGGACAGTCAGCGTCTCATCGAGCGATATCACGACAATGCGCGCCACTCGATGCTGCGGATGACCCTCGCGCCATGCTCGCCGTTCTCGGTATCCACGGATCTGATGCGCGAGTCGGCCCGCCTCGCCCGTGCCTACCGCGGAGTTCGCCTGCACACTCACCTTGCCGAGAACGCCAGCGACCTGGCCTACAGCCGGGAGCGCTTTGGCATGACGCCCGGCGAGTATGCGGAGTCGTTGGGCTGGGTCGGTGACGATGTGTGGCATGCGCACTGCGTGCACTTGGACGAAGCCGCCACGCGCTCTTTCGCAGCGACCCGCACTGGAATCGCGCATTGTCCCAGCAGCAACATGCGGTTGGGGTCAGGCATCGCGCCGATCCGTCGGTTGCTGCAGGCGGGGGTGCGCGTCGGTTTGGGCGTCGATGGAGCGGCGTCGAACGACGGCTGCAACCTGTTGCATGAGGCGCGAATGGCCTGTCTCCTGGCGCGAGTCGGCGCATGCGATCCGACGGCGATGGATCCGCGCACCGCGCTCGAATTGGCAACCCGGGGCGGCGCAGAGGTTCTGGGACGTGATGATATCGGCCGCTTGATCCCGGGAAGCTCGGCCGATTTCGTGGCGATCAACATCGACCAGCCGCAGTTTGCCGGCGCCGGCTGGGATCCCGTCGCGGCGCTCGTTCTCGCGCAACCCGATGCGGTGGATTACAGTTTCATCAATGGCAAGCGGGTCGTCGATCAAGGCCGGCTCGTGACCGTGGACTTGAGGGTGCTGGTCGAGCGCACGCAGGCGGCGGCCGAGGCGATGGCTCACCAGGCGTGACGCGAGGCGCGTTGCATTGGCGCAAGAAATCGTCAATCATGCGGCCAGCTTGGAAACCAGCACGAAACCCGTCGAAGCGAAGGACCCCCTCGTTCAAGTGCATCCCTCGGCCGTCGTTGAGGACGGTGTTCGTATTGGCGCGGGTTGCGTCATCCATGCGCATGCGTTCATCAGGCGATACAGCGAATTGGGCGAGAATGTGGTCGTGCATCCCTTCGCCGTGGTGGGAGGAGACCCGCAGGATCTGCGTTTCGACGCTGCCGTGGTTTCCGGAGTGCGCGTGGGCGGCGGTACCGTGATCCGCGAGCATGCGACCATCAACCGCGCCACCAAGGCCGGCACGTTCACGGAGGTGGGTGCGAATTGCTTTCTCATGTCGGCCGCCCACGTGGCCCATGACTGCCGCGTCGGCAACCGCGTCGTGATGGCCAATGCGGTGCTGCTCGGGGGGCATGTGCAGGTCGGCGATCGGGCCTTCTTGGGCGGTTCGGCCGTGGTGCACCAGTTCTGCCGCATCGGTGAGGATGTCATGCTGGGCGGGGGAGCGCGCCTGTCGCAGGACGTGCCGCCCTACTGCCTCGTCTCGGAGCGCAATGCCCTCATCGGACTGAATCTGGTCGGCCTGCGGCGACGGGGCTTGGAGCGCGCGGTATTACGCGAGATCAAGCAGGTTTTTCGCCTCATCAACTTTGCAGGGGGCAATCCGCGCAAGGAGGCGGCGGAGATCTTGCAGAGCGCGGAGTTCACCAGCGTCGAGGCGCGGCGATTTCTGGAGTTCTACGCGGGCGGCCGTCGTAGCGTCGTGCGCACGCGGCGTGGCACGGCCGCGCAGCCCGACTTGGCGGAGTGAAGCGCCCGTAACCCGCACATCCGTGCCGTTGGCGAGGATTCGCCGTCAAGCCTGGTAAGTCACCGCACGCTGCATGTCGAGGGCGACGGTCTTGCTGGCGCGGTAGGCGTGCCAGACGGCCCAAAAACCCGTGGGTGCGAGCCAGAGGAGGGCGCGCCGCAACGACGCTGCATCGGCGCCGTGGCCGCCGGCGAACCAATCGCTGAGGCTGCCAATGAACTGTGGTGCGATGATGAGGTTGAAGATGTTGCCAACCAATAGCGACCAGGCGATGAACATCGAGCGCATGTGGTTGGGTGCGAGATTCTGCAGCAAGCCCATACAGGGTCCGATGTAAAAGTAGATGGCCGGAATGAAAATCCAAAACATGCACTTGGCGATCCACAGTGTGTGGGTCCAATAGGCAACGAAGCTGGGAATGGTGGCGCAGCCGACCCCGATGATGAGCATCCAGAGCACGCGCCGCGGATCCTGCATGCTGCGTTGGGCCAGGAGCCAGGCGGTACCCAGCGAGGCCGCAATGCCGCCGATCAGGTGAATGGGGCCGGTCACGGCGCCCGCCTCTCCCACATCCAGGCCGTACTGGCGCATGAGGTAGGTTGGGGTCCACCAAATCAATCCCCAGCCCCACAGCGAGCACACACCGGTGGTCATGAGTACGTTGACGGCCGCGCGCTGACCCCAGAGGAAACGCAGGGAGTCGAGCATGGAAGGTTGAGATGCATGGTTGGCCGCGTCGAGTCGACCCCTGACAGGCTCGCGAATCGTCAGGAACACGAGGATGGCGACGATCAATCCCGGCAGCCCCAGGGCGACGAATGCGGCGCGCCAGCCGTAGGCGTTCGCCACGGCGCCTGCCATATCGGCGCCCAGCCAGGCGCCGATGGGCGCGCCCAGCGCCAACACCGTGAAGGCCATGGGCCGTCGTTGCGCCGGGAAGCAATCGGAGAGTATCGCGGAGGAGGGCGGCAGCCCGCCGGCCTCGCCGACGCCCACCCCGATCCGGCCGAGCAGGAACTGCCAATACGTCTGCGACCGGCCGCAGAAGACCGTAAACGCCGACCAGAGCATGAGGCTTACGGCGAGAATGTTACGACGATTGGACCGATCGGCCAGCCACGAAATCGGCAAGCCGAACGTGACATAAAACAGCGCGAGCGGAATCCCGGTCAGAAAAGCGACGCCGGCATCCGTCAAGTGCAAGTCGAGACGGATGGGTTCGAGCACCGTCGACACCACGTAGCGATCGGCAATGTTGATGGCATAGATCGCGCAGGTCATGCCGAGGACGTACCAGCGCTCGACGGAGGAGGGAGCCTGAGATCGCGCCAGGCCGATGGCTGAACTATGCAAACGAGGCTCCGCTCGAGGGGTCGTCGGCGTCACGATACAGGGTCCGGGCGGATTTCGCGACGGCGCCCGCGGTCAGCGCTCAGGCAGCAACGCGGTCAGCGGTTCAGGCAGCGGCCTGCATCGATCCGCTTTTTGGTTGGGCCGCCTGCGCACCCGCCGACGCCGTTTCGCCCGCGGCGAGGCTGCCCGCGGGCGATGTCAATCGCGCACACACTTCCCACAATGTCGTGGCGAGTGCGACATCATCCTGCGATTCGTCAGCGCGCACGAGCCGGCAATCGGTCCAGTGCCCACCGCTGATGCCGGCGACCGTGGGACTTGCCGCCAGCAACGTCTGGGTGGCGGCGGCGCGCTGTGCGCTACGCATGAATAGCCGCCGAATCGCCCGCAGGCCGAGGCCCTGGACATGGCGGTCAATGCGGGTGCCACGGGTTGGCCCCGGGTCCACGGTGTTGACGGCGACGCCGCGGTTCGACCAGCGACGGGACCATTCCCGGGCGAGAATCGCGAGCGCCAGCTTCGAGCGAACATGAAATGCGGCCGGGTCATACCCTAAGGCGCCGTCGAGATTGTCGAATGCTATTGCGCTGGTCGAGGTCGGCGCGCCCGCCGCACCCGCCGCGCCAGTGACGATCACGACCCGACCGCCGTCGCGAACGGCGCCGGCCAGACCGTTGATGAGGGCGAAATGGCCCAAGCAGTTGACCATGAATTGCAGCTCAACGCCGTGACGCGTCTGCAGGTCGGGAAGTCGCGCGATGGCTGCATTGGCGATGATGCCGTCCAACGGCACCTTCACGTCGATGAGAGCTGCGATGGCGGCGTTGATCGACGCCAAATCGGCGAGATCGCAGGCGATGGGCGCGCATGTGGGACCGGCGCGACGGCAGGCCGCCTCGGCAACTTCCAGCGATCGCCCGAGCCCGAACACGCGAGCGCCGTTGGCCGCCAGTGAGTTCATGGTCTCGAACCCTATGCCCGACGTACAGCCGGTGACGACGTATTGTTTTCCGCTGAGATCCACCCCGGCGATGACCTGGTCAGCCGTGCTGCGGGCTCCATAAACAATCGGATCAGCCAATGATTACTCCTCCGGCTCCACCATGATCGATAGCGGTGCGCAAAACATCCGCACCGCCGCCGTGATTCCGACATTAAATTCTTGTCGCGACGTGCATGACTGTTTCAATCCCCGCGCTGTGGCATGTAACGCCCTCGCGGCGTCCATGGGCGACAAGTCCAACCTCGTGCAGAAATTCATCAGTGGTGAAGTCTCGATCGCCTTCGCCAACGCCTGTTCGAACTGCGCGTGGTAATACGCGACGGTGGCGCCGGCCAGCGACGTGCTGGCGCACATGAGATCGGCAGCGTCTCCGCCGAACAGTCCCACCGACCGGCCGCACCACTCATCGCACGCCGCGATCAGCCGCGCATCGAGCGGGATGCCTGGAGCCGCGAGCGCCGACATGGCGCTGCGCAGGAGTTGCGCCAACTTGAAATTCACCGCCTTGCGAAACAGCGCTTCCTTGTCCGCGAACAATAAGTAAAGCCCCTGACGAGAAACTCCTGCCGCCCGGGCGACCTCATCCATTGACGCCTTTCGATAGCCGTAGCGGGCGAATACGCCAACCGCAGCCGCAAGCAGGGCCTCCTGCTTAGGTTCAACCACCGGCGGGGGAGGGGGATAATCGATTTCCATAGATCAAGATAGACAACTTAGGCCTAGGTTGTCAAGTGTGCCCGTGGTCCAAATCCGGGGTCGGCTTGGGCGGAGCGCCGACCCTCGCTCGTCGGCATTTCCTACAGGCCGATTTTGGCTCCGATGGGATAGTGCTCGACAGCTGAAGCGTGCAGACGCCAGCCGCGTTGGTCGGCCGCCTATGCCGGCTCGTAAAAGAAGGATGCAGCGAATGAGTATCAATAAAGATCAGGTGGAAGGTCGGGTCAAGGAAGCCGGGGGCAAGCTGCAAGAGGCTGCCGGCAAGGTCACGGGCAACGGTACTCAGCGAGCGAAAGGCTTGGCCAATCAAGCCGCCGGAGCTGTGCAATCGACCTATGGCGACGCGAAGGAGAACCTCAAGGACGCCGCGAAGGAAGCTGATCGCGAGTGATTTGCGGAATCTGATTTGCGGAATCTGATTTGCGGAATCATGGAGGGCGGAGGAGCCGGCGGTGACGCCGGCCCCTCACCGTCGGACGGCGAGGATGCCGTCACCGACGCGTTCTGCGGCGAAACCGACGGCATGCAATCGACCCAGCACCTCGCGGCCAAGGTTGCGCCCGCTGGTCAGCTTGTTGGGACTGCCGGTGTAATGAAAAAGCCGACCGCCGGGTTTCAAGACCCGGGCCATTTGCAAGTAGAAATCCCGCGAATAGAGTTCACCGGCGATGCCGAACCGAGGTGGGTCGTGCAATATGGCATCGACCGAACGGGCCGCGAGACCGGGCAGAACCGCGGTGACGTCGGCTTGCCGTAAGGTCAACGTGCTGCATTCGATCGGCGACCAAGGATTCAAGCCGCGCAGCCAGAGAACGTCCGGATTTTTTTCATACGACAAGATCTGCGCGGCACCACCGGTGATGCACCACGCGGCGAAATAACCCAGGCCGCCGCAGGTATCGACAATCACCTTGCCACGGGGCTCGATGAGGGCGACTTTGAGCTTCGCGTCCTCGTAAGGCGAGAGTCGCGAGGTCGGCAACATTTTGATCCCATCGATTTCAAACGTCGGCGCCCCCCATTCCGTGGGCACGAGTTTGATGAGCGAGTTGCTGAAGCGGGCAGCCGGGAGAAAAGCGCCACCGTCCCAAAAATAAATGGTGCGAGCTCTGCAGTTCGCGAGATAGGGATAGCGGACGCCAGCCAACGTCCACCCTTCGGCATGGATTTCCACGTGGACCACGGATCGACCGAGGTTCAACGAACAACGTGCCGCGACGGCGCCGGCATCGCGGGCGGCAAGCAGAGTCGAGTGTTCGGCGAGGGTCAGCAGCGGGGCCAATGTGGATTGCATGCCCTGCAGGATACCTGTCGTCGTTTCGTTGGTGGCGGACAGCGCGTGATAAACTGAAGGCCTGGTTTCAAGACTCAAGTTCGAGGTGACTGGTCCCATGACGAAGCCTTCTTCTCGATGGCGTAATGAGGGCGTGAGAATCGTGCGCGCGGCTGATCTTGACCCGAACACGCCCCAGACCGCCGGCATGCAGCGGCGCGCGGCCGTGACGACACAGATGACCGGCGCCGCGCAGCTATGGGCGGGGACGGTGACGATCGATGCCAACGCCAAGACCGGCGCGCATCATCATGGGGCGCTGGAGAGCGTCATCTACGTGGTCCATGGCGTCGCGCGGCTTCGCTGGGGCGATGCATTGGAATTCGTTGCAGAGGCGGAGGCCGGCGACTTCATCTATGTGCCGCCCTATGTCCCGCATCAGGAGATCAACGCCAGCGACGAGAAGAGTCTGCATTGCGTTCTGGCGCGTAGCGGTCAACAGGGACTGGTGGTGAATTTGGATATCACGCCCGTTGAAATGCCCGAGGTGGTTCGCTGGATCGACGACCTGCATCGTTAAGTGTCGCGCGAGGCCTGCAACAGGAGTCGGATCTGCCGCTCGACGTCCTCGACAGAGTAGGGCTTCATCATGAAGCGCGGGTGCGCGTCACCGCCCGCGGCGGGGCACAGCGACCCGGATGTCAGGATTACGGGAAGTCCCGGACGGTTGTGTGTCAGCCAGGCGACGAGTGTCCGCCCATCCATCGCGCCGGGCATGTTGTGATCCGTGAACACCAGATCCACCGGAGTGTTTGAGGCGATGACGTCGATGGCCTCGCGTGCATTGGTCGATTCGATCACGTGGAATCCCTGGTCGCGCAAATGTTCCGCGATCAACGAACGGAGCAGTATTTCATCCTCGACGATCAAGATCGTGGGAGACGAACCGGTGCGATCCGGCGCCGAGGCAGTGGCGGTTTCACTCATCGATGGTGCTCAAGTGAGCCCGGAGGAGTTGCGCCGATCTCGCAGCAGCTTGATGCGGCGGACGACCTGCTCGTGATCGTAGGGCTTCACCATCAAGCCGTCATCGCAGAGTTCGGCGGCCTTCTCCGAAGCGTTGGCAATCCCCGAGGTCAAAATGACGTCGATGTTCGGATACGACTCTCTGATCGTCCGCGCTAGCCAGAACCCGTCGCGGCTTCCCAGACCGTGCACTTCGGCGAAGACGACGTGCAACTCGACGTCGCTACCCAGAACGGCGCCGGCCTCGTCGGCGGTCCCTGCTTCAATCACCCGATAACCACAGCTTCGAAGATAATCACAGATCACGAGCCGGACGAGAATGTCCGGCTCGACCACCAAAATTGTCGCCATGCCCGCATCCCAGAACCTCTTACCATACAAATTTTAGCAGCGCCCACTTCAGTGGGATGTAGGACAAAACCCCTGCATGGAGGCAGCGCCGCGTTCGCTGAATCACGCTACAATCGACCCGACCGTATCGACCCAGCGTGTCCAGTCAGCGCCCGGAATCCGCGCGACGGGAGTTGCCGTTGAAAGTTCTGATCGTCGATGACCATGCCTTGTTTCGCGCCGGCTTACGCATGCTGTTGGCAACGATCGGGCGGAACGTGATCTGCCTGGAGGCGGACGACATCGACGCTGCCCTGACCGCGGTATCCGCCAGCACGGACCTGCAACTCTGCCTCTTGGATCTGACGCTGAAGAGCGACAACGGGCTGACGGCGATCAAACGAATCAAGGATACAGCGCCACACGTGGCCGTCGTGGTCGTGTCGGGATCGGATGACATTGGCACCATCCGCGGTTGCATCGATGCCGGCGCGATGAGCTTCATTCCGAAGAGCGTTGCACCCGAGGTGCTGACGCACGCCCTCGACCATGTCTTGAAGGGCGCCGTGTACCTGCCGGACCAAGTCGCGACAGCGATGGAGTCCTCCCGCCCGGCGCCGAAACTGACACCGCGCCAGCTGCAGGTGCTGCAATGTCTGAGCCGCGGCTTGCCGACCAAGTTGATCTCACGGGAACTCGGTCTGTCGGAACACACCGTCAAAGAACATATCGCCCTGCTCTTTCAGGCGTTGGGCGCCCGCAACCGCACGGAGGCGGTCATCAAAGCCAGCCGGCTGCGGCTGCAGGATGTGCCGACGATCATGAGCCGATGAAATCGGCTAGCGCGGATCAGGAGTCACCCGTGGTGATCGAACGGGAGATGTTCGCCGAACTCGTGGGCCTGCATGCCCGCGCGATGCTGCGCATGCCGTGGATTCAGGCGGTTCTGGTGCTCGGTATCGGCTTGGTGATCTTCGGACGGGTCGGCAAGGCGGGTTTCGCCGGCTGGGCGCTCCTCACACTCAGCGTGGAGTTCCTGCGGTCGCGGTATGCGGCGCGGGTGCTGCGCAATGCGCAGGAGATCGACCCGTTAAGGGCGCATGCCATTTTCGTGTCGTTGGCCGGCCTCTCCGGGGCGGCGATCGGCGTCGGCGCCATCCTGTTCCTACCTCAGCTGCCCCTGCTCCTGCAGGCGGTTCTCGCGGCGATTCTGTTGGCGATCCCCAGCGCCGGCGTGTCGGTGGCGCAATCCTCACGCTTTACCCTGGCGGCTTACGCCATCTGCATCCTGTTGCCCGCGACGCTGACCTGGGGCGCGATCTATCCTGGTCAATTCTTGGGAGTGCTCAGCCTCGCGACGCTGTTGTGCGTGGTGCTGATCCTGGTCGCCGCGGACGGCGATAAACTGCTGCAGCGATCGGTGGTCATTCGCCATGAACGCGATCGCTTGGTGCGCGACCTGGAGGCGCGCAATTCGGACGTTCGCGCCGCCATGGCGCTCGCCGAACAATCGGCGCAGGCGCGGGCGCGCGTCTTGGCCGCCGCGAGTCACGACCTGCGCCAGCCCCTGCATGCGCTGTCCGTCTACAGCGCCGTGCTGGCGGCGCATCCGGCGCCGGAAACGCTCAACGAAGTCAGCCAGAACATCGATCAAATCGTGCGCTCGCTCGGTAATCTGCTGAATGGCTTGCTGGATTTGTCGCGTCTGTCGGCCGGATTCTACGTCCCCGAACGCGAGAATCTGCAACTCGATCGGCTGCTCGGCAGCGTGTGCGACGAGTACGAGCGCACCGCAAGCCAGCGCGGAGTGACCTTGCGCCGCGAGCTCGACGGTTTGCGCATGTTGGGTGATCCGCTGGCGATCACGCGCATTGCGCGCAATCTCATCGATAATGCATTCAAGTACACCGAACAAGGTTCGGTGACCGTGGCGACGCGAGTGGGCATGCGCGACCAAGAACCGGTCGCGGTATTCAGTGTGACCGACACCGGCAAGGGCATTCCAAGCGAGGAGCAGGAGCGGATTTTCGAAGAGTTTTACCAGTTGGACAATCCCGGGCGCGATCGCAGCCGCGGAGTGGGACTTGGCCTCGCGATCGTCCAGCGGCTGTGCGAATTGATCGGCGCGAGCGTGAGTGTAGAGTCGAAGATCGATGCAGGAACGTGTTTTCGAATCACGTTGCCCCTGGCATTCGACGACCGGCTGCCGATCGAGACGGCGCCTCCGGCGGCGCTCGATTCAACGCTGCATGGCAAGAGGGTTTATGTGGTCGATGATGAGCGGGATATTCTTACCAGCATGCGCACTCTGCTGGGGTTGTGGGGCATCGACGTGGCCACTGCGTCCTCACCACGATCGGCGGTGGAACTGTTCCGGGCATCGGGCCCGCCGGATCTGATGATCGTAGATTTGCGCTTGGGACATGAGAAACACGGCGCCGAACTGGCGGATCGTTTGCAAGAAAAATACGGTGAGTTTCCGATCCTCATCATCACCGGCGAGACCTCGTCGGAGGCGCTGCGGTCGGCGAACCAACGCAGTTACACGCTGCTGCAAAAACCCATCGCCGCCGAACTCCTGCGACGTGCGATCATTGCGGCGTTATGCGTCAGCGTACCCAGAGAACGAGCCGCCGGTTGAAGCAATGGATCATCGGCTTTGCGCTGTTTGCAACGACCGCCTGTGGAACGGCCGCTGCGCGTATCGACATCGCGCCTGACGCGCCGGCGCCTCAAGTCCTCGACGATGTGCTCGTGACCGGCGTGCGGCCCGGGCCCGGCATGTGGCGAATTGCCAAGGGCGGACACGAGCTCTGGATCCTGGGCACCTTGGAGCCCTTGCCCAAGGAGATGAGCTGGCGATCGAGCGCGGTGGAGATGCAGATCGCGGCCTCGCAAGCCGTGTTGGCGCCGCCTCGAGTGAGCGCCGACATCGGCTTCTTCCGTGGTTTGACGTTGCTGCCGTCGCTGTTGCGGGCGCGCAGCAGCCCGGATCACGCCACGCTCGAACAGACCCTGCCGCATGACCTCTACATCCGCTGGCTGGCGCTGCGGGTGAAGTATCTGGGCAGCGGCAGCGGTAGCGGCGATGAGAAGACTCGGCCGATGCTGGCGGCGTTGGATCTCTATACGCACGCCCTCGATCAATCGGGGTTGACCTCGGATGAACGGGTTTGGAATGAAATAGAGCGGATTGCGCACGATCATCATGTGCGTATCGAACCCGTCACGTTAAATTTGCAGATCAAGGATCCCAAGGAGGCGATCCAGAATCTCGAGCAAATCCCGCGTGCGGCGGAGATAGGCTGCCTGCAGACGACGATCGAACGTCTCGAAACCGATCTCGGCCCGATGCGGCAGCGCGCCAACTTGTGGGCGCTCGGTGACATCGAGGGTCTGCGAGCGGCGAGCTACCCTGATGAGCGCATCGCTTGCGAGGATGCGTTCTTCAGCGTGCCTGCGCTGCGGGAACAATTCTTGCGCGCCAAAGATGGCGTGATCGATCAGTGGCTCACCGCCGCCGATCGCGCGCTCGAGCAGAATGCCGAGACTTTCGCGGTGTTGCCGATCGCTGAGTTGCTGCAGGCCGATGGCTGGCTGGCACGGCTGCGTGCCCGGGGCTACACGGTGGAAGACCCACATTGAGCGCGTTCCTCTGGCGCGGTTCTTGGTGGCCGGTGTAGGCTCTACATCTTTGCTGAGGTGTGTATGAGCCAACGATCATCGCGGGAAGGGTCTACCGTGCCGGATGTGCAACTCGCTGAGCTGCGCGACGGCCATGTCGAACGCCTTGGCGGCGAAGAGCTGTTCAGGGGGCGCCGGGTCATTCTGTTCGCCTTGCCGGGTGCTTTCACCCCCACCTGCAGTACTGCGCACGTGCCCGGTTTTGTGGCCCGGTTGAAGGATTTTCGCTCGGCTGGTATCGATGACGTGGTGTGTCTGTCGGTAAACGATCCGTTCGTCATGGAGGCCTGGCAGCGCTCGGAAAAAGCGGACGGCATACGCTTCGTTGCCGATCCTTTCGGCGAGTTCACCGAGGCCATGGGAATGTCGGTGGACCATCGCGATGCATCTCTCGGCACGCGTTCCTGGCGCTATTCAATGCTGGTCGATGACGGTAAGATCGAGAAGATGTTCATCGAACCGGACTTGCCCGGTGATCCGTTCCAAGTATCCGATGCGGAAACACTGTTCCGCTATCTTCGGCCCAACCAGGTGACATTGGGACCCGCGTTCATGCTCGGGCGTCACGGCTGTCCGCATTGCGCCCGCGCCAAGGCGCTGCTGGATGAGCGAGGCATCACCGTCGAAGCGATCTATCTGGGTGACGACCTGAGCATGCAGGGCGTGCGCGCGGCGTCGGGAGCAGCCACGGTTCCCCAGGTGTTCATCGGCGGCAAGTTGGTGGGCGGAGCCGATCAACTCGCCGCTTATCTGGCTCAGCACCCGAGTTGACCTGCGAAGCCGGTGTGCCGGCGAGGATGCATGCGGTCCTGAGAGCGCTCAAGTTCAATACGCGAACCGTCGATGTTGGCGTGGGATTCCGCTGATTGCGTCGGGACGCGGCATGCGCCAATGTCCACTCGACAGTATTTCTCCCTGGAGTTCACGTGCCCATTCCTGCGCGCCGGCTCGCTGACGTGTGGGCGGACAGAGACGATATTCTCGCGATCGCCCAAGAGCAGCTTCCCGCCTACCTGCTTCGCCAGCGATGGTATCCGGCCAAAGATGCCGGCGTGCCGACGGTGCGTCTCACCGCCCTGAGCCGCTTCGCAGTACCTGACCTGCCGGCGGTCATCGTTATCTGGGAGGCCCAGCCTCCCGGCCGTCCGCCGCTCGAGTTGCTGCTGCCGCTGGCGCTGGTGCCGCTTGCTTCGCTACCGCCCGATCATTCCACGGTGATCGCTTCAGTGCCGCAGGCTTCGGCCGAGGCTGCCGATACCGATATCTTCATCGTCGACGCGTTTGGGATCGATGCGTTCGTTCGGGCCTTCGTCCGGCTCATGTGGCATTCGGAGGCTGAGGCGGCGCAAACCGCCACACGGGTCCGCGGCGAGCATACGGCGGAAGCGACATCCATGGCAGACGGCGCTTCCGCCTTGGATGAAGCAGTGATCCGGCGGGGCACGGCTGAACAGTCGAACACCTCGATCCGCATAGGCGATCACGCCATCATGAAGGTGATCCGCAAGCTTGAACGCGGCATCCATCCGGAGCTCGAGGTGGGGCGTTTTCTCACCGAGCAGGCCCATTTCCGGGCCACTCCGGCGCTACTCGGCTGGATCGAATTCGACGGCTTCACGCTCGCCATTCTGCAGTCATTCGTCGGCAACGAGGGCGACGGCTGGAGCTGGATACTCGAGCGTTTACGTGCCGACAGCGATGCCGAGTGCCGGCGGGCACTCAAATGGATCCGACGCCTGGGTGAGGTGACGGCTGAGTTGCATCTGGCGCTCGCCATCAGCACGGGCGACCCGGCCTTCGAACCCGAGAACGTGAGCGAGGCCGATTGGCCGCTGTGGAGCGGCGCCGCTCTCGCGACGGCGCGGCGCGTGACCGATTCTCTGCAAACCGCGCGACCCGCGGCTGCCTGCGAATTGAATGCCGGCCGTTTGCCCGGCTTGTTGCAACTGCGGCCGGCGAAGTCCGCGCTCGCCAAGACCCGCCACCACGGCGACTATCACTTAGGTCAGGTCTTGGTGCGCGGCGATGATGCGGTGATCGTCGACTTCGAGGGTGAGCCTCTGCGGCCGTTGGCCGAGCGGCGGGCGAAACAGCTGCCGCTGCGTGATGTGGCGGGCATGTTGAGATCTTTCGCCTACGCCATCGCTGTGGTCGAACGAGAGCAGGGCGGCGCCAAGCCGCGTTTGCGGCGCTGGCGAAAGGACGCGTCGCAGCTCTTCGTCGACAGCTATCTGGCGACCGCCGGAGCTGGTCCGGGGTGCCCGGCGGAACGGGCGGATGCGATGCAGCTCATCCGTTTTTTCACCTTGGAAAAGGCGCTATACGAAACGGCCTACGAACTCGCCAACCGGCCGGCCTGGGTGGATATTCCACTCGGCGCCGTGCTCGAGTTCCTGCGATCGCAAACCCCGTTGCAGCGGATTCACCGCATGCCGCAGGGGGCTGAGTTGCAATCGGCCGGCGGCGTGCGCTTTCGCCTTTGGGCGCCGCGCTGTGCGGTCATCCACCTGGCTCTCGAGGGTGAGGATGAGGCATTGCCCATGACGGCCCTCGATGCGGGTTGGCACGAACTCGTGGTGCATCGCGCCGGTGCCGGGACTCGTTACCGCTTCGTACTGCCGGATGGCGTCCGAGTACCCGATCCGGCGTCGCGTTTTCAACCCGATGACGTTCACGGCCCGAGTGAGGTCATCGACCCGACGGCTTATGCCTGGGGTGATGGTGATTGGGCGGGCAGACCCTGGCATGAAGCGGTCATTTACGAACTGCACGTCGGTGCCTTCAGCGAGGCGGGAACGTTTCGCGCGGCGATCGACCGGTTGGATCATCTGGTCGGTCTCGGTGTGACGGCGATCGAATTGATGCCGATCGGCGACTTTCCCGGAAAACGCAACTGGGGTTATGACGGTGTGCTGCCCTATGCGCCCGATTCGACCTACGGCCGGCCCGACGACCTGAAGGCGTTGGTCGATGCGGCGCATGCACGCGGCCTCATGGTTCTGCTCGATGTGGTCTACAACCATTTCGGTCCCGATGGGAATTACCTGCCGGCATACGCGCCGACTTTTTTCACCGAGCGCCATCACACGCCGTGGGGCGCGGCGGTCAACTTCGACGGATCGGACAGCGCCGCCGTCCGTGAATTCTTCATTCACAACGCGCTTTACTGGATCGAGGAGTACAACCTCGACGGTCTGCGTCTGGACGCCGTACATGCCATCATCGATGACAGCGCCAAGGATGTCCTGGATGAGCTCGCCGAGCGCGTCCGCGCGCAGCGGCCGAATGCGCACCTCATTCTCGAGAACGAGGAAAACCAGGCGGGTCGTCTGCGACGTGATGCCGATGCCCGGCCCCGGCATTACAGTGCGCAATGGAACGATGACGTGCACCATGTGCTGCACACGGCGGCCACCGGCGAGGACGCCGGTTATTATCGCGATTTTCTCGGCGATACCGCGTTGCTGGCTCGAGCGCTCGCCGAGGGCTTTGCTTTCCAAGGCCAGATGATGGAGTTCCGGGGTGAACCTCGCGGTGAAGCCTGCGCCTTTCTACCGCCGACGGCGTTCGTCACCTTCGTTCAGAACCACGATCAGATCGGCAACCGCGCGTTTGGCGAGCGGCTCACCGCCATCGCCCCGCTGCCGGCGGTGCGCGCCATTACGGCGGTTTATCTGTTGCTGCCGCAGGTGCCCATGCTGTTCATGGGCGAGGAATGGGGTGCCGCACAACCCTTCGCCTTCTTCTGTGATTTTCACGGTGACCTGGCCGCGGCGGTGCGTACCGGCCGGCGCAAAGAGTTTGCAAAATTTCCGCAGTTCCGCGACCCGGCGATGCGCGAACGGATCCCGGATCCGCAGGCGGACTCGACGTTCGCAGCGACGAAACTCGACTGGGACGCGGTCGGCCGCGCGCCGCATGCCGAGTGGCTGGCGTTCTACCGGTCGCTACTGGCAGTACGTCATGCCGAGGTGATGCCCCTGCTGCCACAATTCCCTGGATATGCCGGCGAAGCCATGATCGTGGCACCGCTGGCCGTCGTAGTGCGTTGGAGCACCCCGGGCGGTGCGCAACTGTGCCTGGCCGCGAATTTATCCGCGGAATCGACATCGGGCTTTCCTGCCCCGGTGGGCCGCACCCTGTGGCAGGAAGGCCAACTGGCTGCGGACGGGACCGCGAGTCCCTGGGCGGTGCGATGGTCCGTTCTGGCACCCAGGGAAGCGGATTGAACTCGCTGGACGCGCTGGCTTCGTTCTGCGGCATCGAGCTCGAATACCGGGATGCCCGCGGCAAGGTCCGGCGAGCCGCGCCTGAAACCCTGAAAGCGGTGTTGGCGGCGATGGGGGTGGACGCGTCGGATGAAGCGGCAGGCGCGGCGGCACTGCAATCGCTCGAGCGTGCTGATTGGCAGACGCCATTGCCGCCTGTGGCCGTGCTGCGTCAGGGTGAAGCCTTGACGTTGGCACTGCATTTACCGGCGGCGACTCTCCGGGTGTGGTGGCGGATCACTCCGGAGCAGGGCGGCGACCTCGCCGGAGAATCTCCCATCGATGAGATCCCACTCGTCGAGCGAAGACAATTCGATCGCGCGTGGTATCAACATCGCCGCCTGCGGATCGCCGTCGATCTGCCCTGTGGCTATCATTCCTTGGAAGTCGGCGAGGCGGCGGCAGGGTCGTCCTTGGGGCGCATGGTGCTCATCGTCACGCCGGGCCGGTGTTGGTTGCCGGCGAGTCTGGGCGATGGGCGCGGACTCTGGGGAGTCGCCGCGCAATTGTATCTGCTGCGCTCGGCACGCGATTGGGGTATCGGTGACTTCGGCGACTTGCGCACGCTGGTGACGATGTTGCTGCGTCGCGGTGCCGACGTGGTCGGACTGAATCCTTTGCACGCCATGTTCATGGATGATCCCGAACGGGCCAGTCCTTATTCGCCCGCAAGTCGGCTGCTCCTCAATGTGCTTTATATCGACGTCCTTGCCGTGCCGGAACTCGACCGCTGTGGCGCGGCGCGCGAGCTCGTCGCATCGCCTGAATTTCGCGGGGCGCTCGAGCGCTGCCGTGCTGCTCGACTCCTCGACTATACGGAGGTGGCGCGCTCGAAGGCGCGCGTTCTGCGGCTGCTGTTCACCCAGGCGCAAGCGGACAGAGACTCCCTGCGCTGGCGCGATTTCCAACAATTTCGCAGCAAGGGGGGCGATGACCTCGAGCGTGGGTGCCTGTTCCTGGCATTGCGCGAACACTTCGCCGCCAGCCACGCCGATTGGCATCGATGGCCGTCGGCGTACCGCGATCCGGCATCGCCCGCTGTCATTGAGTTTGCGCGCGATTTTGCTGTCGACGTCACCTTCCAGGCATGGCTGCAGTTCGTCGCCGATGCACAGCTCGCCATGGCTGCTGCGGCCGCTCGGCCGATGGCCGTCGGGTTGTACCGTGATCTGGCGGTGGGCGCCGACCCCTCGGGCGGGGAGACCTGGGAAAATCAGTCGGCCGTGGTCGACCGAGCGGCAGTCGGCGCGCCGCCCGACATTTATAATCCGGCAGGTCAGAACTGGGGTCTGCCGCCGTTCCATCCGCGGGCGTTGCGGGCCGAGGCCTATCGCAGCTTCATTGCACTGTTGCGCGCCAATATGCGCCATGCCGGCGGGCTGCGTATCGATCATGTCATGTCCCTGCAGCAGCTCTATTGGATTCCGCACGGCCTGGCGCCCGGGGCCGGAGCGTATGTGCGCTATCCCCTCGAGGATCTGCTCGGCATTCTCGCCCTGGAGAGCGAGCGTCATCGTTGCTTGGTGGTGGGAGAGGACTTGGGCACCGTGCCGCCCGGGTTTCGCGAACGCATGGCGGCGGCGAACGTGCTGTCGTACCGGGTGCTGTCATTCGAGCGGACACCAAGCGGATTCGTGGCGCCCGATGAGTATCCGCGACTGGCGGTGGCGGTCGCCGGCAGCCATGATCTGCCGACTCTACGATCTTGGTGGAACGGCCGCGACCTCGAGTTGAAGCAGAGTCTGCAGCTTTTTCCCACCGAGTCGGATCGGTCGCAGGCCACTCTGGAACGCGAGCGCGATCATGCCGATTTGTTGCGCGCTTTTCGCGACGCCGGGATCACTGACGGGGTAACCACCGACACCGAGGCTGACACCGAGGCGCTGCTCGATGCCTCACATCGATTCCTGGCCGCGAGTCGCGCAGCCATCGCGCTCGTGCAAATGGACGACATCACCGACGAGTCGACCCCGGTGAACGTGCCCACGACCCGTGACGAGCACCCTAATTGGCGACG